>Ga0307505_10000113_pt1 | contig 99616 bp, 88 predicted proteins | sample 23_S_MG_FD_202183 | JGI IMG/M metagenome (GOLD analysis project Ga0307505, IMG submission 202183) | Soil microbial communities from Populus trichocarpa stands in riparian zone in the Pacific Northwest, United States - 23_S | ecosystem: Environmental > Terrestrial > Soil > Riparian zone > Trees...
GAATGCGGCCGACCTCTTTCGCCGGGCTCGCCTTCGCAAGAACGCGAAGCTGACCGGGACCACCTGGAGCGAGTGAGATCGACTTCAGGCCAATCGGCCTGAACTCGGCCATGGCCGCGGACAATACTTGAGATGCTTGGCGCGGCGTCGTTTCGCGCCCTGATACCGTCGCCGAAAGCCGCTCGGCGACCTTCGCATGTACGGGTCCGGAGTCGCTTGCACTGTCCCCCGGCTTCTTCTCCTTGATACCGAGCTTCTTCTTGATGCCGCCGACGACCTTCTTGCCGAAGGCCTTCGCCTTCGAGAGGAGCTTCTTGCCGAGCGCGATCGCCTTCTTGCCGAAGGTCACGGCCTTGCCGACGACCCAGTCGATCGCCTTCGCGACGGGGGCCTGGATCTTCTCGAGGATCGCCTTGATCTTGCCGGAGATGCCGCCGAGGCCGAGAAGCGACGCGAGGAAGCCGATCAGGACCGGCACCATGCGGCCGAGCGTCTTCTCGATGTATCCGGCGACGGCGCCGACTCCGCCCGCGGCGATCGACTCCACGGAGTCGAGGATGCTGTCGACGAACGCCTTGATCTGCTCGGCCTTCTGGACGAAGAACATCACGACGTCGTAGATCATCTTGCAGGCCTTCACGAAGGCCGATGCGGGGTTGAGCATCGAGACGAGCCACACGATGCCGGCCTTGATGATCTCGATCGAGACCATCTGCTTGACCTGCGACATCACCATCTCCTTGATGTCGCCGATCTTGTCGAGGAGCATCTGCCAGATGCCCGCGACGCCCGCCGTCATGATCGTCTTGACGACGCCGTAGCCCTTCTCCACGGCTTCGAGTGCCCCGGGCGGGAGCTTCGCGGCGATGCGCGCCCGCACCTTCGCCCAAGTGAGCCCCAGAATCGACAGCACGAGCTGCAGGACTCCTTTGACGTCGAACTTCTCGGGAAGCTCGATCCCCGCCTCGCCGAGCGCGCCGAACAGCCACGACTGCAGCCCCGACTTCAGGTGCGTGCCGATGTTCTCGCCGAACTGCACGATGCCGCCCTTGACGGCGCCGACGAAGTTGCCGAGGAACCTGATCGGATCGCCCAGGATCTTGTCGACGGCCGCCGCCGCGCGCGCGAGCACCTGCGTGAGCATCGAACCGAGGTTCTTGATCGTCGTGATCACGCCGCCCACGGCATCCGCCGCCTGTGCGAGAAGTCCCTTGCTCGCCTCCTGCATCGCCGTGATCTCGGCGTCCACCTCGCCCTTCGCCGTCGTGTACTTCTCGGCGAGATCCTCGACGACCGATTGCGACTTCTCTTCGATCGACTGATCGAGCGCGTCGAACTGCGAGCCGAACTCCTCCATCGACGCCTGGCCGGCCGCGCGCAGCGATGGGTCGAGCGACGCGACCTTCGCCTTCATCTCGGCGCGCCCTCGCGCCGCCCGGTTCTTCGCGTCGGTGAGCCGCTTGCCGACGAGATCCGCGATCGCGCCGATGACCGCCTTCATCTCCTTCTCGTAGTGTCCGCGGGAGCGCTCGAACACGGCTTTCGCGCCCGGAGGGGGCCCGAGGAAGAGATCGGCGACCCACGCGGCGGCGCCCGTGACGCCCGAGTACTCCTTGTCCTTGAACTTCTGCATCTCGGCTTCGTGGAATGACTTGAACGACGCGCGAGCCTTGCCTTCACCGTCCTTGAACGCCGCGTCCACCTCGGCGTCGATGCCGCCGAGGATCCCGTCGACCTCGGTCTTCGTGGCGTCGAAGATCCCGCGCAGCTCCGCGTTGACGGCGGCGCGCGCCTTCTCCTCGTCCTGCTTCTTCTTCTGCTGGCCGGTGAGCATGCGCGCAACGCCGCCCGCGTGCCCCGTGGCAAGACCCGCCGCCCCCGCCGTGCCGGTCGCCGCGGCATCCTGCTTCGCTCCCGCGAGCACCTGCGCCTCCTTCGCGCGGAGCTCCCCCGGGGCGGTCGCGGCGTGTTCGGCGACCTGCTGCTTCGCCCCCAGGGCTGTCTCGAACTCCGGCTCGTTGGCGTTGCGCAGCTGCTCGTCGGTGATGCCGCCCTCCGACATCTGCTGGTCGACCTTCGCGGGGGCATGGCCGAGGTCGACCTGCTCCGGCGGCGCGACGGTGGGGGCAGCACGCCCGGCGGCGAGGGCGGTTGCGGGCGAGGGCGGTGCTCCCGGAAGCGGCGTGGCAGGCGTGATCGTCGCGGCGGACGTGTCGGGCGGCTTCGCGGATGCCTCGGCGAGCGGCCCGGTGGAGGCATCCTTGCTCTGCGTCGCCCTGCCGCGCACCTCCGATGCCACGGCGTCGGCTTTCCCCGACGAGGCGAGGTTCGCCGCCTCATCGAGGGTCTTCGGCGCCTGCTTCGCGATGGCCGCTTCGACCGCGGCGATGAAGCCCGCACGGTCGAACGGCGGAGTGGGCGCCGCCTCGATCCCGCCGGCGCGCGCGGTCTTCGCCTGGGCCTCGGCCTCGTCGCCGGCGGGCTCGACCGCTCGCGTCGCGGCGTTGACCGCCGCTGACGGCTTGGGATGCTTCGACGCCCGGGATGCGGCGGAGGTGACCGATGCACGCACGGCGCGAAGGCCCGGGTGCGCGGCCGCGTCGATCGGCGGCGGCGGTACCGGTTCCGAGCTCGCGCCGCCGCGGACGAGCCGCTGCACGCGATGAGCGGCCGACGGCGCGGGCGCAAGCATGGCGGCCATCGCCGCATTGCCCGCGAGCTGCTGCAGCGCGAGCACCGGCGAGCGCTCCACGCGGGATCTCGGAGAGGGCGACGGGCGGTGAGCAGCGGGCGCGCGGACGTGCGCGGCCTCGAGCACGGATGCGGCGGCCATGGACCCCGGCTCAGCCGGCCTCGTCTTCCTCCTCGGACTCTTCACGCTGGACGAACAGACCCTGGACGGCGGCGTTCTCGTCGGGCTCCTCGTCGGGATCCTCTTCACGCTGCACGGCGGCGACCGAGCCGGCGGGCGCCGACTCGGCCTCTCGCTGGACGTCCTCCGTCTCGGGCTCCGCGCTCATCACCCGTGTCGCATTCTCGGCGGCGGCGCGCTCGAACCGGTCTCCAGGATCGCTGATGCTCACCCCGCCGCGGGTCGGTGTGCCGTCCACAGGTCCGCTGCGCTGCTGGATGACGTGCGTCAGCTCGTGGGCGAGGGTCGTGCCGCCTGCCGGGGAATGGGGGTCGTACGCATCGCGCTGGAACACGACATGCGAGCCGACGGTGTACGCGTGCGCGCCCACAGACCGCGCCGACTCATTCGCGGCGGCATCGGTGTGCACGCGCACGTCGCTGAAGTCGGCGCCGAGCCGCCGTTCCATGTCGGTCCGCACCGGTGCCTCGAGCGGCGTTCCGCCGTGGGAGACGGCATCAAGCACCGGCGAGCGGTCGTCCTGCTCGGCGAGCTCGGCGACCGCCCCGTTGCCCGCCTCCCGCTGGAGGCGCAGAATGCCCGCGGGGCCGAGCACGTCGAGTCGCCTCTCGCGCAGGCCGACCGACCCGGCGACATCCGGTCGCCGTTCTTCGCGGGCGCGCTTGCCCGCGGCATCCACTGAATCGAACTCAACGTCGTACATAGCGCCTCCCAGACCCCCTCTTCCTGACTACCTCGCACCGACCTCCGTCGACCCGCCGACGATGCGTGAGTTCGGGCAGCATCCGGTGCCCGAACGGGCAGCTCATCGCGACACTCATGCGGACACCCTCGGCCAGTACCGCCCGAACTCGCTCTCGACCAGGAGACGTCCGAGCTTGCGATACTCGCGCTCTACCGCCGCGATCAGGTGGCGCATGGTCACCACGTCGTCGGCGGCGGCGGCGAGATACCCCGCGGTGACCGCGGCCGAGCGGATCGATCCCCCGGACAGCTCGAATGCCTCGCCGAGGAACGACAGGTCGAGGTCGTCCGCGCGGACGACCTCCTCGCCGAGGCATCGGTCCCACAGCTCCGCCCGCTGCGACCGGTCGGGCATGGGGAAGTCGATGATGAGGTCGAGACGCCGCGTGAAGGCCTCGTCGATGTTCGCGCGCAGATTGGTCGACAGGAGCGCCAGCCCGTCGAACCGCTCGATCCGCTGCAGGAGATAGGCGCTCTCGACGTTCGCGTATCGATCGTGGGCGTCGCGTACCTCGGAGCGCTTGCCGAACACGGCATCCGCCTCGTCGAAGAGCAGCACGCCGTTCGTGCCGGCCGCCGCCTCGAACACTCGCTCGAGGTTCTTCTCCGTCTCGCCGATGTACTTGTCGACGAGCGTCGACAGATCGATGACGTACAGGTCGAGGCCCAGGCTGCCGGCGATGACCTCCGCCGACATCGTCTTGCCGGTTCCGGAGTCTCCCGCGAAGAGCGCCACGACGCCGTGCCCGCGCCCGCCGCCGGGACGCATCCCCCAGTCGCCGAGCACCTTCTCACGAAATCGTGCCCGCAACGACACCTCCCGCAGCGCCTCCGCGACGACGTCGGAGAGCACGAGGTCGCGCCAGCCGACAGTGGGAGTGATGCGGCGGGCGAGCCGATCGAGTGTCGAGCCGTTCTCGGCGCGGGCCCCCACCGCGATCAATGCGGGGGTGACGACACCGTCCGCGGTGACCATCGCCTGCGTGCGTGCGGTCTCGGCGGCCCGCACCACCTGTTCGGGCTTCATCCGGAAGGGCGCGGTCGCGGCGGCGACATCGACACCGGCGACCGCCTCGCCGAGCATGTCGCGCCAGAGCCGCGAGCGCTCCTCGATGGTGCTGGCCGGGATCTCGACCATCGCGGGCAGGTGGCTCGTCCAGCCCGGATCCCAGGTGTCGGCCCCCACGAACACCGTCGGCTGAGGATCCGCGTCGAGGGCGGCGAGCATCGCGGGATCGGATCCGCGTGTCACCGGCGCCGCGATGAGGCCGTGGTTGCGCAGCCTGGCTTCGCGCACCGCCAGCCGGGCGAACTCCGCGCCGTGTTCCCCGGCCGCGCGCTCGAGATCGAGATGCACCGAGCCTCGGCCGATCTGCGCGAGCGCCTGCTCGGCCACGAGCACTCCCGATCCGGTGCCGGCTTCGCTGAGGTATACGGCGCGGATGCCGCGGCGAAGCGCAGCGACGACCGGGGCGGCATCTCCCCAGGCGACGCCCACGGTCTCGGTCAGCAGACCGCGCAGAGCGGCATCCGCTGCGTCGTCGCCGAGGAGATGCGCGACGACCCGATCGGGCACGCGCAGCGCCCTGCTCGGCAAGGGACGATCCTGATCTTCGACGACCACGAGCGCCGTCGTCACGAGCGGGCCGTGAATGAATCGGCTCCTGTCGCTCGCCGAGGTGAGCCGGGCGCCGCTCAGTTCGAGTGCCAGCCCCACCGAGGGGCGACGCCGGCTGACGTCGTCGTTGAGGTATCCGAAGAAGCGCTCGAACCGCGGGTCCAGATCGGCGGCCAGACCGATCACGAGCATGTCGAGGTCGAGGTCGCTGAGCCGGAAGGTGTCGCGCAGGTCGCGCAGGCGCAGACGGTGGCCCGCGGTGACCGCGGCGTCCGCGGCCGCTTCGCACTCGCGGAGACGGCCCGAGCCATCCGCCCAGTGAGGGGTGCCGCGCTGGCTGTCGAGAAGACGTTCGATCATCTCCTCGCTGAGGTAAAGACCTCGAAACGGATCGTCGGGATGCGGGTCATCTGCCCGACGGCTGAGGACGAGCGCGCGGATCCGGTCTTCGATGACCCCGAGACGCCCGAGCAGATAGGCGACGCTCGGGTCGTCGGCGGGAGTCATCCGCGGTCCGTTCGCCCGGCACGGGCCCCGATCGTCTCCTCGACGAACGCGTCGTCGGCGAGATCGCCGAATTCGGCGGTCACACCTGCGGTGACGGGAGGACCGGCGCGGAACACGACGCCTGTGCTCGTCGGGACGGTCACGACGACATCGAGAGAGGGCTTCAGCTCACCGCCCAGCGAGGACCATACGTCAGCGAACGCGCGGTCTTCGGGAGGCGGCAGCGCGATGGTGAGGGAGACGGGTCGGCCCGTGTCGGCCAGGGTGCCGCCGACGAGCTCGGCGGGCAGGGCGTCGTACGGGAGCAGGGCGTGCAGTAGCCCGTCCAGCAGCCGATGCTCGTCCTCGGGACGCTGAGTCCAGGCCGTCACCAGGTACGACAGTTTGAAGAAGCGCGGACCCGGCGCGCGAGAGATCACGATGCCGCGATCGTCGCGTGTCTCGGTGAACCCGCGCTCTCTGCGCCTCAGATCCTCGCGGATGTCGTACAGGTAGAGGTTCACGGTCGGGGCGTTGCGGCGCGCAGCCCACTCCTTGGTCGGCGCGTCCAGAACCACGTCGACGTCCTTCGGCACCCCGGGGATCTCCCGGACCAGCTCGCTGAGTGCCTGATCGACTTCGGCGATCATCCGCCCCTCCCCACGAGATCGTCCGCGACCGAGCTGCGCGGAACCAGCAGCAGCGGTGTCGCCGGCCGGATGCGTCCGAAGCTTCCGTCCACGCTCTCGACGAAGAGATCTCGTGGACCGAGGATCTCGCGCCGCACGATGAAGATGGGCTCCTGCGCCGTGGTGGCGCCGACATCGAGCAACACCGAGCGCGAACCGCTCGAACCCAGCGACCAGGTCATCGTGCCTTCGGCGCCGGGCGGCATCCCCTCGAGAATCACTGCGACGGGCTGACCAGGCCGCGTGACACCGGGAACCACCGTGACCTTCGGCTGGATGACCGTGATCGTCGCGGTGGCCCCGCGGACCCGCGTGATCGGCAGAAGGGTGCGGACCGACGGCGCATCCGCATCCTCGTCGGTGACGTCGCAGGCCGGCTCGACGGGATCCGTCGGGCATTCGTCGACGGGAGGAGTCGGCGGGACGGACGGATCGGTAACTTCGCAGTCCGGCTCGACGGGATCCGTCGGGCATTCATCGAAGGGAGGGGTGGGCGTCGGCGTCGGCGTCGGGGTCGGCGTCGGGGTCGGCGTCGGGGTCGGCGTCGGGGTCGGCGTCGGGGTCGGGGTCGGCGCCGGGGTCGGGTCCGGTTCGGCGAACGGAGGTGCGGCGAGATACGCCAGCGCGATCGCCGAGACACGGAGATCACCGACCTTCGGGTACTCCGAGGGGATCGCCGTCCTCGCATCCTCGGCCGCCGGCATTCCGAACCTCAACGTCACCTGTCGCGTCGCGCCGGCGTCATCGAGGCCGCCCAGCCGGCATCCGCCGTCCGCCTCGACCTCATCGCAGCCGCTGATCGACTCCAGCGCGAGATGAAGGGGCCAGACGAAGCGGATCGTCGGCGTCAGACCCGGCAGAGGCGTCTCGGCGAGGTCCGATCGTGTCACCGAGATCTGCGCGGTGATCGGGTGCCCGCCTGTCCAGCCGATGTCGCGATCGAGGGTGATATCGGTGGTGACGAGCGGCTGCACGACGACGAAGTCCTCGGCATCCGACCCGATCCATGCCGTGGGCAAGGGCGAGCAATCCCCCACGACACCGTCGCACAGGTCCGCACCCGTCGCGCTGATCTGACCAGAGACGCTCCCTGAGGCGGGCATGTCCGCGTCGGCGGGCATCGCGAACGACAGCACGACATCCTGGAAGTCGCCCACCTCGTTCAGCTGGGTGAGGTAGCAGATGCCGTCCTCGACCTCGTCGCACCCCGTGACGCCGGGCGGGTCGACGAGGGTGAGGAAGCCCGGCCAGTCCAGGTCGATCCCGACGACCGGCGAATCGGTCTCGACGAGCATCTCGCGCGCGTAGGTCACGCGCACGTGAGCGACGAGACGGATGCCGCCCGGCGTGCTGACCGATCGATCCAGCGCCACGTCCACCGGGAAGACGCTGGCATCCAGCACGAACCGCGCGCTGCTCGGCACGATCCACTCCACCGGCAGATCGGTCTGCTGCCCCTCGCTCCCCGATGTCAGCGAGATGCCCTCGATCGACACCTCACCGGCGCCTCCGCCGACGGGTGCCTCGGCCGGCATGGGGAACTCCATCGTGAACTGCGTCAGCGTGCCGGGCGGACCGAATCCGACGATCTCGCAGACGCCGCCGTGCCCGTCTGCGTCCATGACGAAGGTCGCGCATCCTGTCGTGGGCGGACCTGCGGCGGTCAGGAACTCGGGCCAGCGCAGCTGGAACACTCCGGTTGCGCCCTCGAGGCCGAACGGGTCGGTCTCACGGTGAAGCACGCCGAAGGTCGCGATCAGCTCCTCGCCGTCGGGCCATCCGAGCGCGCTGCTCAGCTCGACCGACGTCACCAGCGGCGGCTCGTACACCGCGAACGGAGCGGAACTCGGGATCACAGAGTCGGGACCGAGGTCGTGGATGAGATACGTCCCATCGCCCATCCCCCACAACTCGACCGATCGGGCTTCGACGGAGATCGATCCACTCGACGGATCGGGGAAGACGACCGGCATCACGAACTCGAGGAGGATCTCCTGGCTGTACGGCGGTCCCCAGAACTCGACGACACAGACGCGTTCGGATGCCGACCATTCCAGGCATCCGATCGGGGGCGCCGTCAGAGTGAGGAAGTCTGGCCAGTCCAGGACGAGGGCGATCTCGAAGTAGGGCCAGTCGTACTGGTACTCCGCCAGCACATCCACCTCATCGAACAGTGTCACCGCGACCGCTGCCTCCAGGTTCGATCCCCCGACGAGCTCATAGGCCGACGACAGCGCCACCGAGGTTTCACCGATTCGCGCCACGACGCTGCCGATATCGACGCCCGGCTGGAGCCACCCCGCCAACATCGGGCGTTCGTCCGGCTCGTACGCGGGGACCGATGCGGGCACGTCGTTGAATGTCGCGGTGACCGGATCGATCCTGAACTCCCCCGAGATCGAGTTTCCATCGATGGCGGACGGCAGAGTGAACTCGAGCTCAATGAAGTACCGGCAGTAGCCGAGGGAGCAGTAGGGGTCCAGAGCCGTCTCGCTCGCGCAGTGCGAATCGTCGCAGTCCCAGCGCTGCGAGATGGTGAAGCTGCACATCCGGTCCATCACCGGATCGTCGTTCTCGCAGACGCCCCAATCCGCATACGGCGCCTGGAGGTCGGGTTCGGCGAACTCCGCCCAGCGGAGCTCCCACGTCGTGGTCGTGGAGACGAACGGAGCAATCGCGGACTCCTCGGACTCCGAGTCGATGGAGAGATTCGGCACGGATACGACATAGCTCACACTCATCGAGTCATCGCCGACCCACGCTACGCCATCCCAGACTTCGGCCGTCCCGCGGTACAACGCGTCGAAGGCGGCTGTGCCTGTCACGGCGACCCTCGGCCCCTCGACCGGAGTCCCCAGGACGGCGCCCGAACCCTGCTCGGGGTCGTACAGTACGGTGCGTTCGAGCGCGAACTCGACACTCACCTGATCTGGAAGCTCGTCTGCGAGATTCTCCAGCGAAGATGAGAAGGAGAGCAGCGTGGCACGGAAACCGTAGATCGTGATGTCCCCATCGACGATGCACTCGTCACCCGAGCGGAAATCCGAGACATCTTCGATCTCGTCATCCCCGCGCGCGTAGGCAACGCACGCGGAACCGCCCTCGAAATCGAGTTCATCCGGATACGTGATCGCGATCGCGAACTGAGACCCCGGCGCCAGGTCAATGCTCCGGTCGAACGACAACCAGGCGTTGAAGCTGATCCGCTGGCCGGGTTGTCCGGTCCGGTGCGACCTCTCCAGCTCGATCTCGAACGGGGGAAGTTCCGCTTCCGGATCCAGGTGAACGTCTCCGAGCATCGTCGATTCCGAGCCCGCCGCGGCGGGCGCGACGAGCCCGCCGCCGAGCAGCACGCTCATGGCGACGGCAATCGCTCCGATACGGGGAATCTTCACAGTCGTCCTGGTTTCCGCTTCCATGGTGTGGTGGTGCTCGCCGGCTGCGTGGCCGGCGCCGGGCAGTCATCCGTGCACGCCTGGATGCCCGACCGGGCACGAGGCAGCCGGCTAGATGAGGCCTTCTCGCATCGCGTACGCCACCGCGTGCGAGCGGTTGCGAAGCTGCAGCCGTGTGGTCACGTCGTGGAGCACGTTCTTGACGGTGCGCTCGGAGTACGAGAGCTTGTGGGCGATCTCGGCGGTGTCCCATCCCTCGGCGACGAGCTTGAGCACCTCGACCTCGCGGGCCGCGAGCCCCGAGAAAGGGATGCCCCGAGGGTCGAGAACAGTGCGCTGCAGGCGACCCACCTCGTCCAGCAGGCGACCCAGCAGGTCAGGAGGAACGGTGCCCTCCCCGGCTGCGGCCGCGCAGATCGCTGCGACGAGTCGGTCCGAACGCGCCTCGGAACGCCGAACCAGCCCGACGACGCCGGTCTCGACCGCCCGGACGAGATCGCCGTCCGACAGCTGCGTCGCGACCAGCACCGCGCGCGACTCGCCATGTCGCTGCACGAATCGCAGTGTCGTCAAGGTCTCCTCATCGACGGCGTCGGCGACGACGAGGATGACCTCGGGTGTGATCTCCTCGCCCGCGACGACGACGCGCACCTCGGGTCTGGGGCGAAGCTGGCTCACGATTCCGGCTTCTGAGATCGGATCTCGCGCATCGACGCGCACGGATGTGCGACTCATCGCTTCCGCCTCCCGAACTGATTGGAGCGCTGTCAACGCTCATCTCGATATCATCGGCGTTCGATGTGAACGACGATGTCCTGAGCCGCTCGGGTTGCGAATCGTGGATGTCCCCTGCGCTATTAGTGTGTTCCGATGGGTCCGTTCGCGTACTACGTAGTGCCTGGACTACGTAGGCGGCCGGCCGCGAGCGAGCACGACCGAGAGCTGGGATCGCCCGCCGATCCCGAGCTTGCGGTAGCTGTTCGATAGGTGAGTCTGAACGGTCCTGATCGAGATCCCGGCCTCGCGGGCGATCTGCGCGTCGCTCTCGCCCGACGCCGCGCGCTCGGCGATGTCGAGCTCGCGCGTGGTCAAGCGGCTCACCACCGGCTGCGGCATCACGGGGCTGAGCAGGAAGGGGCACCGGCCGCGCAGGCTCACCAGCAGAGCGGAATCCTTATCGGCGCGCAGCGATCCGGCCAGTGCGGCCGTCTCGAGTGCCCGCCATAGCAGCCCACGAGCGGCGAGTGTGCGCGCACACGCCTCCAGCGCCGCCGGGTTGCGGTCGAGCCAGGCGCGTGCGAGGCGACGCGCCCGCGTCATGACATCCCCTCCGATGCCGGGGCCGAGGTTCACCAGCGCACGCGCCGCACCGTCGGAGTGGTATCGCACCGCCTGCTCGAGCGCGTATCTCCCCCGCGTGATCTGCCCGCTGTTCAGCGCGCGCACTCCCGCCATCCGCAGCGCGTCACCCGCACCGTCGAGATCTCCGCGAGCGGCGGTGAGCACGGCGTTGGCACGCGCGATGTCGATGTCGTACAGCGGGGACCGTCGCCGGCGCAGCGCTCGTTCCATGATGTGCTCGCCATCGTCGATGCGGCCTGTCAACGTCAGGGCCTCGATGTACGTCGACGAGATCCAGGCCCGGAACGCCAGTGCCCAGAGTCCGTCGGCGACGGTGGCGCCGACCACGAGCGGGAGCGCGCGCTGCGGCGCGCCGCGCTCGATCGCGATCCGCGCGAGCTGGTGGGCATGCTGCGCACGCAATCCTTCATTGCCGCTCACGAGGGCGCGATCGTACGATGTCCGCGCCAGTGTCTCTGCCGCGTCGAGCGCCTCACGGTGCTCGATAAGCATCGATTCGTCGATGAGCGCTGCCGACTCCGCGCCCTCGGGGATCATCGTCGTACCCGCCCGGATCGCGCGATCCCGCGTTCGTCGCACACGATCGAAGTCCTCGCCGTGCGCACCGTAGTGAAGGCTGGCACTGACGGTGAGCGCGGCATGCGCACGCGCAGCGCTCGGCGCCGTCTCGGCCGCGAGGATCGGCATGCCCACGCGGAGCGCGCCGACGATGTCGCCCGCCTGCATGAGCGCCGTCGCAAGATGCGCCTCCAGGAGCTGCCCCTCGGGCGACCCCGGCGACGGCGGGTCGGAGCCGGCACGTGGACCGAGCGAACTCCGCAGCAGCTCGACTGCTCGGCCAGGCTCGTTCGCCGGGAACATGAGAAGGAACGAATGGACGAGGTCCCGCTCGCGGCGCAGGTCGACCGGGAGATCATCGTCGACGAGCTGCTCGACGATCGACTCGGCGTCGTCGAGACGGTGCTGGTGCGACAGCAGTGCAGCCAGTCGCAGTCGCTGCGGCGGCGCCATGTCGAGCCCGATCGCCGCGTCCAGCAGGCGGTCGGCCTCGGAAGGCGCCGCGGCCTGGATGCGCGACACGGCAGTGAGCAGCTCGTCGATGTCGACCTCGCGACCGAGTTCGGCGCGCCAGCGGATGGCGTGGGCAGTGAGGACCGGGTCCGGGTGCGCCGCCTCGATCGCGTCAGAGAGCTCGCCGATCAGCCGCAGCCGCGCGCCCACCGGCATCGCTGCGAGCACCGACTCCGCGATGAGCGGATGCCTCGGCACGACCTGATTGCCCGAATCGTCACCGCGCACCTCGACCAGCCCCTCCTTCTCCGCGGACTCGATCGCCGTGGGTGAGGTCAGACCCCGCACGATCGGCTCGGGAAGCGAGTCGGCCAGGGCGACCAGGCGCGCCACCCGCACCGCCTCGACAGGCGCCGGGTCGAGCCGATCCTCGAGGGGCAGCGAGAGACTCGGCGTCCGGCCCGGCATCAGGTACGCCGTGCCCGACTCGAAGCCGATGCGCGACGCCTGCACGAGGAGTCGCACGAGCTCGTCCACGTACAGAGGCACGCCTCCCGATCGCCGCAGCACCGTCGTGACGAGGCCGGGGTCGGGATCGGCTCCGAGCCGCGAGTGGAGCAGTGCGGCGAGCTCGGGCTCGGTGAACGGCGCGATGTCCACGCGGTCCGCAGTCGGCAGCCGCTCGATCGACCTGATCGCGTCGAGGACCTGGGCCCCCTCCCGCACACTCAGGATCATCGGCACCCGCGCCCGCGCGAGTTCGAGCAGCAGTCCGGCAGACGGTGCGTCGAGGAGGTGAGCGTCGTCGACGATCACGAGCGGCCTGGACCGTGCCAGCGCCAGCCTGATCTGCGCGGCGGTCTCGAACACCGAGGCGACGCGCTCCGCGAGCGGGAGGAACACGCCCAGGGGCATGGCCGACACGGCGCGGGTGGCGACCAGCTCGTGCACCCCTCTTTCGGCGCGGACCGATTCTGCGACGTACTCGAGCACTCGTGACTTGCCGACGCCCGGCTGGCCGACGACGATGCGGGGCTCGTCGGCGCGCACGGCGTCCAGGAGTGCCGCGACGAGGGCGCGGCGGCCCACGAAGGCAGATCGTGACGGTGCGGACATGGCGTACTCCGAGCACCGGATCGAGACCCGGCGCTGCTCTGGGGAGGTCGAGCAGACGGTAGAGCGATGTGACCCACTGCCTAGCATGGTCGCTGAAGTGTCCATCCGGTATCCGTGTCGTCACCGAACCCGCCCCGTGTCGCGCGCACCGGCCACCTCGGCCACGCCGACGGCGCATCGCGCGCAGACCCTAGGATGAGTCGGGATGCCGCGTCCTGACGCGTGCCACGCCACGACGCCGAAGGAGTCCCATGTCCTCGATCGCCGCCGCGCCCCGGCGCCGCCCCGTTCTCGCCGACCTGATCGCCCGCCCGTCGGATCGCGCACGCGCGTTCGCCGTGGACGCGGCGCTCGTGCTGTCGGGGGTCGCGCTGGTGGCGCTGCTCGCGAAGGTATCGTTCTTCATCGGGCCGATCCCCATCACCGGACAGACGCTCGGCGTCATCGTCGTGGGCGCGGCGCTCGGCGCCAGACGCGGTGCCGCGAGCCTCACGACCTACATGCTGGTCGGGCTCGCCGGACTGCCCGTCTTCGCCGGCCCGGTCGCCGGCCCCGCGTACGTGCTCTCGCCGTCGTTCGGCTTCATCGTGGGGTTCATCCCCGCAGCGTTCGTGGCCGGCTGGTTCGCCGAGCGGGCATGGGACCGCAAGCCCTGGCTGGCCTTCATCGGGTTCGCCGTGGCGAGCATCATCCCGTTCCTCGTCGGCGTGCCGTACATGGCGCTCATCCTGTCCACTGTCCTCGGCGTCGACATCACCCTCGCCTCCGTGCTCGAGGCCGGCGTGTGGCCGTTCATCGTTCCCGGTCTCGTCAAGGCCGCCTTCGCAGCGCTGCTGGTGCCCGCGGCCTGGGCGCTGGTTCGCGCGGTGGACAAGCGCAAGGACGCCTGAGCCGCGGCATCCGTCTGCCCTGCGGCACTCCCGTCAGCGCGAAGCACCCCTTCCAACTCTCAGGAAGGGGCGCTTCGCGTCGGAGCACGCGCAGGTCAGCCCTGGGCGATCGCCGTGGCCGCCGCGAGCCGCTCGGTCAGCGTCGGCAGGATCCACGGCAGCGTCAGCGGGGTGGGCGTGAGTGCGGACACCTCGGGGCCGTTGACGAGCGCCGCCACCGCCCCCTTCTTCACGGCCGGGATGAGCTGCGCCGTGGTCGACGCAGTGAACGCGTCGAGACCCCCATCGTCGACGAACGTCAGCACGACCTCGGAGTCGATCCGGTCAAGGCTTTCCGGGCTCACCGTCGTGTAGAACGTCGACTCGCCCGAGTCGAGGTCGGTGACGCTCGCCGGCGACACGAAGCCGAGGTCCTCGAGGATCTCGACGCGCGGGTCGGCCGGCAGGTACAGGTACCAGATGCCGCCGGAGTCGCTCGGCACCGAGATGGACGTGCCCGCGAACTCCGGATGCGCCGCGGCGGCCTCGGCCAGGCGGGCGTCGAGGCCCTCGAGGATCACCTCGGCCTCGGCATCCATCCCCAGAGCCTCGCCCGTGATCGTGACGACGTCGCGCCACGGGGTCACCCATGGGCCCTCGGCGTAGGCCACGACCGGGATGCCGGCGCCGGTGATCTCGTCGAACTCCTCCTGCGTCAGGCCCGAGTACGGCGCGATGAGCACATCGGGGTCGGCTGCCAGCAGCTCCTCGACCTTGAGCTCGAAGCTCGAGTTGTCGAGGATCGCGGGGGCCTCGCCGCCGAGATCGTCCAGCGCTTCCTCGATCCACGGCGAGATGCGGTCCTCGCCGCCCGAGTAGTCGTCGGACGGAATCGCGACGGGGACGATGCCGAGCGCGATGACGGCGTCCGTCGCGCCCCAGCCCCAGGTCGCGACGCGGGTCGGGGCGCTCTCGATGACCGCGTCTCCGAGTGCGCTGGAGATCGTGAGCGGGAAGGCGGAGGAGTCCCCGCCCGTGGCAGGTCCCTCCTCGTCCGCGGGCGTCCCGGACGAGCAGGCCGCGAGCGTGAGCGCGACGACGCCTACGGCAGCCGTGGCGAACACGGTGCGGAATCGGGTCATGATGGGTTTCCTTTCGCTGGGGGCGGGGACGGCGGAGCGGCGCTCAGCCGGCATCGACCGGGGTGTGGGCGCCGCCGGGGACGGGCACCACGAGGGGGGTCTGGGTGAGGGGGTCGGGGATGACGAGCGCATCGAGCGCGAACGCCTCGGCGACGACCTCCGCGGTCAGGACGGTCGTGGGTGGTCCGTGCGCGATGAGTCGTCCGTGCGACATCACGACGAGCTCGTCGGCGTAGCGGGCGGCGAGGTTCAGATCGTGCAGCACCGCCACGATCGTCGTGCCGCGCTCGCGGTTGAGCTCGCGCAACAGGTCGAGGACCTCGATCTGGTGGCTCAGGTCGAGGAACGTCGTCGGCTCGTCCAGCAGCAGGATCTGGGGATCCTGCGCGAGCGCCATCGCGATCCACACGCGCTGACGCTGACCGCCCGACAGGTCGCCGACCGGGCGCGCCGCGAGCTCCGCCGTGCCCGTGCGACGCATCGCCTCGTCGACGATCTCGGTGTCGGTCGCTCCCCATCGCTGGAAGAGGCCGCGGTGGGGGTGGCGTCCACGTGAGACGAGTTCGGCGACCGTGAGTCCCTCGGGCGCGATCGGATGCTGCGGCAGGAGGCCGACCGCACGCGCGTACGCGGGACGCCCGATGCGGCCGACATCGACGCCGTCGAGTTCGATGCGTCCGCCGAGCGGTGCGCGAAGCCGGGCCAGCGCACCCAGCAGCGTCGACTTGCCGCAGGCATTCGCTCCGATGATCATCGTGAGGCGCCCCGGTGCGATCTCCAGGTCCAGGCCCGCGATGACGGTGCGACCCGGGTAGCCCGCGTCCAGCCCGTGCACAGTGAGCCGCGGGAGACGCGGTCCAACGCTCGGTGGGGCCTGGGGAAGGGAGTCGGCGTTCACAGGGCGCGTCCTTTCGAGGTCGCAAGGAGCCAGAGCAGGAACACGGCGCCCAGCGCGCCGGTGACGACGCCCACCGGCATGGAGACGCCCGGGAGGGCGAACTGGGCCACGAGGTCGGATGCCGCGAGAAGGAGGGCCCCCACCAGCGCACTGGGCGCGAGCGCGATGCGTCCGTGCGCGACGAGCGGACGGGCGATCGCCGGTGCGCACAGCGCGACGAACGCGATCGGACCGGCGAAGGCGCACGTGACCGCAGTGAGCAGGACGGCCACGACGACGCTGAGCACACGCGCGAAACCCGTGCGCACGCCGAGTGCGGCGGCGGCCTCCTGGCCGAGGGAGACGACCGGCAGCCACCTCGCGAGGACGTAGAGGGCGGGGAGGGCGGCGAGCCAGACCGCCGCCAGCACACCGACCTGCCACCACGGCGTGCTGGAGAGACTCCCTGTCAGCCAGACGAGTGCCGACTGCGTCTGCTGCAGCTGCGCCTTGGTCATGAGGAACCCGACGATCGCGGCCGTGAAGAACGACAGCCCGATGCCGGCGAGGATCAGCCGGTAGCCGGCCGCGCGACCGCGCGCAGCGGCCAGCAGCAGGAGGGACGCCGCGAGGCCGCCCGCGAATGCGAGAGCGGCCAGCGGCGGGCCGGTGACGCCGAGGATGAGCAGCCCGAACACGGCGGCAAGACTGCTTCCGCCGGAGATGCCGAGCAGTTCCGGGCTGGCGAGAGGATTGCGGAGCAGGGACTGCAGCAGCGCGCCCGCCACACCCAGGGCGGAGCCGACCAGGAGGGCCATCACCAGCCGCGGCAGGCGCACCTGGACCACCACGTACTGCTCGACGCGCGTGCCTCCTCCGGTGAGCGCACTCCACACCTCCCCCGGCGAGAGCGGATAGTCGCCCATCGTCAGTGCGATCACGGCGACGCCGAGTACGAGCAGTCCGAGCACGCCGAGCACGGTCGCGGTGCGGCGGACCGCGGTGCGGCGGACGAGGGCGAGGCCGCTCACAGTGTCACCCGCTGTCCGCGCAGGACGAGCGCGATCAGGACGGGCGCACCCAGGAACGCCACGACGACTCCTGCCTGGACCTCTCCCGGCGGCGCGACGACACGACCGACGACATCGGCGAAGAGGAGCAGCGCCGCACCCAGGGGCATGCCGATCCACAGAAGACGCGCGTAGGAGCCGCCCACCACCGCGCGGAGGGCGTGCGGGACGACGAGGCCGAGGAACACGATCGGCCCGGCGATCGCCGTCGCCCCGCCTGCGAGCAGGACGCTGGCGACGATGCCGACGGCCCGCGTGCGTCCGACCCGGTGCCCCAGCCCCATCGCGGTCTCGTCGCCGAGCGCGATGAGGTCGAGACCCCGCGCCGAGACGAGGGCCAGAACGACTCCCACGGCCAGCGGCGCGAGCACGATGCCGACGGTGTCCATTCCGCGGGCGGTCAGAGCGCCGACCGACCAGTAGCGGTAGACGTCGAGCGCGGCTGCCTGCGTCGTGAGCACGAGAAGGGTGATCGACGTGAGGCCCGCCGTGACCGCCGCCCCCGTGAGGGCGAGTTTGGCGGGCGCGGCTCCGTCGGGTCCTCGCGAGCCGATGAGCGCGACGGCGACCGCCGCGATCCCCGCGCCGGCGAACGCGAACCACACGAAGCCGGACGGCCGGGTGATCCCCGCCAGGGTGATCGCCAGCAGCACTCCCACCGATGCCCCCGCGTTGACGCCGAGCAGGCCGGGGTCGGCGAACGGGTTCCGGGTGAGCCCCTGCATGACGGTTCCGGCGAGCGCGAGCGCCATGCCGGCGAGCAGGCCGATGACCGTTCGGGGAACGCGCTGCATGACGACCACGACATGGTCGTTGTCGTTCGGGTCGAAGCGCAGCAGCGCATCGAGGACCGTCGGCGGCGGGATGGGCCGCGCACCCACCCCGAGGCTGAGCAGAACCGCGAGAAGGAGCAGCCCGACCACCGCGGCGCAGACCCACGCGGTGCGCGCCTGTCCGCCACCGCGACGGGGCCGGCTCATTCCTGGCGTTCCGGCTGGCCGATCCGCCAGTAGCCCATGAAGGCGACGCGCTTGCGGTCGACACCGAACTCCGAGACCAGCATTCGCCGCGCGGTTTTCACCGTGGCCGCCTCTCCTGCGATCCACGCGTAGAACTCGCCCTCGGCGTCCGCCGGCGAGTCCCACAGCATATCCGTGTCCACGTCGACGTCCTCGAGCTCCTGCCGCCGCGGCGCGGCGGCGCGGGCGAGCAGATCTGCGGATCCGGCGGTCCACTCTCGCAGCGCTTCGAGCAGGCGCGTCCCGTGCTCGGCGTCGTTCCGGGCGATCCAGCGCACTCGCGCGCGCGCCGCGGTGGACAGCACCAGCTCATCGTCTGCGAGCGGCACCTCGAGGAGGACATCGACGTCGGACATGGCCGGAAGCGCCGCGAGGATGCCCGCGATGGCCGGTGCCGCCGTCTCGTCTCCGGCGAGCAGGAGACGGGTCGCCGTGCCGGGATGCCAGTCCAGGCCCTGTCGCGAATGGGGGCTGCGCTCGTCCGGTCCGACGATGACCAGCTCCTCGCCGACGGCCGCGCGCAGTGCCCAGTCGCCTGCCGGGCCCGGATCGTGATGGACGACGAAGTCGACGTCGAGCTCCCGTGCGTCGGGTCGGATGCCGCGCACCGTGTAGGTGCGCAGCACATTGCGCTCATCATGCGGCAGCATGCGCCAGCGGTCGTACCAGTCGCCGGCTTCCTCGTGCTGGCCGAAGTCCGCGTAGGAACCCGTCGCGTGCGGCAGCAGGACCTTGATGCGCTGGTCGAGTCCCGCTGTGCCGAAGTTCTCGAGGTCGTCCCCGCGGAACGTCACGCGGACGAAGTGCGGTGTCAGCCGCTCGAGGGCGTGCACCTGGAGCACGTAGGGGCGGTAGGCGGGTCGGATACCGGTGGACGTCGTGGACACCAGGTAAGGCTAGCCTCACCTATGGATCGGGGCAAACTCGACGTCGTCCGCTACGACGCCTCGTGCGCGTGTCCCATCCGCAGGCCCGGCACGAGCGCCAGCAGCGCGAGCAGGCCGGCGACGGCGAAGACGGCCGGGAATCCGGCGTCCGTTCCCGCCAGAGCGGTGAAGACGAGTCCCATCGCGGCGATCGTCGTCGCGGCCCCGACCGAGTCCGAGATCGACAGCGCCGATGAGTTGAAGCCCTGGTTCTGCGGTGTCGAGTAGGCCAGGGTGAGCACCGTGAGGCGGGGATACATCAGGCCCATTCCCGCCCCGGCGAGCGTCCAGCCCACGATGAGCACGGCGGCCGGAAGGTGCCACAGCGCGCTGAGCCCGGCCGTCGCCACCGCCGCGAACAGCAGCGATGTGCCGATGAGCGTGATCCGCGCGTTGCCGAGGCGATCTCCGAACCGGCCCTGCACGTCGGCGGCGGCGGCCCACGCGATCGCGGCGCCGGTCAGCCCCAGCCCCGCCCACGTGGGCGAGAAGTCGTACTCGTCGATGAGCAGGTACGGCAGGTAGATCTCGGCGCCGAAGAGCGCACCCGCGATGAGGCCGCGCATGAGCACGACGCTCGGGAGCCCCCGCCCGGCGCTCAGCGTTCGGCGCGGCAGAAGGGGGCGTGCCGCGAGCCCGATCACGACGACGGATGCCGCGACCACCGGCCACGACCATGCACCCAGTTCGCCGGCGAGGCTCAGGGCGAGGGCGCCCGCCGCCACGGCGACCGCGCACGCCAGCCGCGGCCAGACGCGGCCGGTGGCCGGTTCGTCGGTGTGGAGCGGCGTCGCATGCAGGCGCAGCACCACCATGGCGAAGGCGGCGAGGGTGAGGACGGCGACGCCGAGGAAGACCCACCGCCAGTGCAGGTACTCCGCGACGGCGCCGGCGAGGAATGGTCCGATGAGCGACGGCACCACCCACGCGGCGGAGAACGCGGCGAACACGCGGCCGTGGATCTCGGGCGGGTAGACGCGCGCGACCACCACGTACAGGGCGACGACCTGTCCTCCGGTGCCGAGCCCCTGGACGAGACGCCCCACGACCAGGAGCTCCATCGAGGGCGCGAGACCGGCCAGGAAGAGTCCGACGACGAACAGCACGACGGCCGTGGTGAGCGCGGCCAGGACCCCGCCGCGATCGCACCAGGCGCCGACGGCGACCATGCCGATGACGCTGGTCGCGAGCGTGCCGGCGAAGGCGACGGCATACAGGTTGGCCCCGTCGAGGTCTGCGCTGACGACCGGCATGACGGTCGTCACGGCGAGGGCCTGGATGGCGGCGAGGAAGACCAGCGCGACGGCGCCGACGGTCACCCACACATACTGAGGACTCCAGATGCTGCGCCCGACGGGCGACGGGGCGAACGGCGAGCGGTCGATGGGACCCGTCACGATGCGACGAGTGCCCCGACGCGAGCGACCGCCTCACGCAGCAACTCCGGCGAGCAGCCGAAGTTGATCCGCACATGGCCCCTTCCCTCGTCTCCGAAGAGCGGACCGAGGTGAAGGGCGACCCTCGCGTCGCGGAGGATCTTCACGGCGGGATTGTCCCCCCAACCGAGCGCCGACAGGTCGACCCACGCCAGGAATCCGGCATCCGGAATGCGATAGCGAGCGCTCGGAAGGTGCTCGGCGAGGAGGTCTGCGAGCAGCCTGCGATTGTGGTCGAGCGCTGCCAGCAGCGAGTCGAGCCATGCGTCGCTGTCGCTCGAGAACGCGGCGACACCCGCCATCGCGCCGAAGAGGCTGGTGCGCCACTCCACCTCGTCGGGGAGACCGCGCACGACACGCTCGGTCTCCTCCGCCGCCGTGATCATCAGCGCGCACTTCAGTCCCGCGAGGTTGAACGCCTTGCTCGCGCTGGCGACCGTGTATCCGATGCGGGCGGCGGTGTCCGACGCGGCGAGGAACGGCGTGAAGGCGGCACCGGGATGCACGAGCGGTGCGTGGATCTCGTCGCTCACGACGATCGCGCCGAAGCCCGCGGCGATGTCGGCGAGCTGCGCGAGCGACTCCCTGGTGTGGACCGTGCCGGTGGGATTGTGCGGGTTGCACAGCAGCACGGCCCGCGCGCCGCCGGCGAGGGCGGCCTCGATGCCGAGGAGGTCGAGTTCCCACGCCGAGCCCGTGTCGACGAGGGGCACGCGCTCGGGGATACCGCCGGCCTCCGTCACGCACGCGAAGAACGGCGGGTACACCGGCGGAGTCACGACCACACGGTCGCCCGGCGCCAGAGCCGCCCGGAGGATCTCGACGACGCCCATCATGACGTCGCACGTCGTGCGGATCCCCGCAGGGTCGACGTCCCAGCCGAAACGTCGTGCGGCGAACCCCGCGTACGCGTCGCGGATGCCCGGATCGGGAGGCGTGTATCCGGTGTCGCCCAGTTCGACGGCGCGGCGCAGACGCTCGGCGATCGGCGCCGCGAGCGGGAAGTCGGTCTCGGCGACGAAGAGCGGAAGGACGTCGTCCGGGTACCGGCGCCACTTCGTGCTGGAGCGCTGTCGCAGCTCGTCGATCGGCAGGGCTTTGAGGGGGATGGCGCTCACTGTTCGAGCCTAGCGAGCGCCTGAGCGAGTCGCCGGGCAGGCGTCATATGGCGAAGCCGAGGGCCCGCATCATGTCGCGACCGTCATCGGTGATGCGCTCCGGCCCCCACGGCGGCATCCACACCCAGTTGATCCGGAACCGGTCCACCACCTCGTCCAGCGCCTGCGCCGTCTGCTCCTCGAGGACGTCGGTGAGCGGGCAGCCGGCCGAGGTGAGCGTCATGTGGATGACCAGGGCGTCGTTCTCGTCATCCCACCCGAGGTCGTAGATGAGACCGAGGTCGACGACGTTGATCCCGAGCTCGGGATCCATGACGTCCTTGAGCGCTTCGGTGACCTCGTCGTACTTCTCGGGCGCAAGCGTTGCGGTCATGTAACGATTCTACGCTTCGGAGGTTGCGGGCGCATCGGCGGGCTCTGCGTCGCCGGCGGGGAGGTAGCGATCGTACCCCTCGTCCTCGAGTCGGTCGGCGAGTTCCGGGCCGCCCTCCTCTACGATGCGCCCGCCGATCATGACGTGGACGAAGTCGGGGCGGATGTAGCGAAGGATGCGGGTGTAGTGCGTGATGAGGAGCACACCGAGGTCGGACTCGGCCTTCGCGCGGTTCACGCCCTCCGCGACGACCTTGAGCGCGTCGACGTCGAGGCCGGAATCGGTCTCGTCGAGCACGGCGATCTGCGGCTTGAGCAGTTCGAGCTGAAGGATCTCGTGCCGCTTCTTCTCGCCGCCCGAGAAGCCTTCGTTGACGTTGCGCTGCGCGAACTTCGGGTCCATGCGCAGGTTCTTCATCGAATGCTTGACGTCCTTGGTCCACGTTCGGATCGGGGGCGCCTCGCCGTCGATCGCCGTCTTCGCGGTGCGGAGGAAGTTGGTCACGGTGACGCCCGGGATCTCCACCGGATACTGCATCGCGAGGAACAGGCCGGCACGGGCGCGCTCGTCGACCGTCATCGCGAGGACGTCCTCGCCATCGAGCGAGATCGAGCCGCTGGTGACGGTGTACTTCGGGTGACCGGCGATCGTATACGCCAGCGTGGACTTGCCGGAGCCGTTCGGGCCCATGATCGCGTGGGTCTCTCCGGTGCGGATCGTGAGGGTCACACCGGTGAGGATCGGGGTGGTTCCGGCATCCGTCTCGACCGTCACGTGGAGGTCGCGGATCTCGAGGACAGACATTCAGGCTTCCTTCTTCAGACTGCTGCTTTGACGGCCGGGTCGATGAGCACATCGTCGCCGTCGATCGTGACCGCGAACACCGGGACCGGCTCGTACGCGGGGAGGTTGAGGGGCTTGCCGGTGCGCAGCGAGAATGCCGAGCCATGGGCCCAGCACTCCAGCGTGTCGCCGTCGATGAAGCCCTCGGCGAGCGAGATGTCGCCGTGGGTGCAGGTGTCGCCGATCGCGTGGACCTCGCCTGCGGAGTCGAGCACGACGGCGATCGCGATGCCATCCACCTCGACGCGGATCGCGGAGTCCTGCTCCAGGTCGCTCAAGGCGCAGACGCGCTGTGCGGTCATCGGGCGACCTCCTGGGCGAGCTCGGTCTCGATTGCGGCGAACAGTTCGTCCTCGAGGGCGGGGATGCCGATCTTCTGCACGATCTCGGCAAGGAAGCCGAGGACGACGAGTCGACGGGCCTCGTCCTCGGCGATGCCGCGGGCCTGCAGGTAGAACAGTTGCTCATCGTCGAAACGGCCGGTCGCGCTGGCGTGGCCCGCACCGCGGATGTCGCCCGTCTCGATCTCGAGGTTCGGGATCGACTCGGCGCGGGCGCCGTCGGTGAGCACCAGGTTGCGGTTCGCCTCGTACGAGTCGGTGCCGACGGCGCCCGGTCCGATGAGGACGTCACCGATCCAGACGCTGCGCGCGCCGGCACCCTGCAGCGCGCCCTTGTACAGGACGTCGCCGGTGGTCTCGGCACCCTTGTGATGCAGGTACACCTGGCTCTCGAGGTGCTGGCCGGCGTCCGAGAAGCTCAGTCCGAAGAGCTCGGCGCGAGAACCGTCGCCGGCGAGTTCGACGCTGGGGTTCACGCGGACGACGCCGCCGCCGAAGCTCACCACGATGTGCCGCAGCGTCGCATCGCGATCGACACGGGCCTGGTGGGATGCCGCGTGCACGGCGTCGTCCTCCCACTGCTGCACCGTGACGACCTCGAGGTGGGCGCCGTCGCGGACGATGATCTCCACGTTCTGCGCGTACTGCGCGGAGCCGCTGTGGTGCAGCACGATCGTGCCGTGCGAATTGGGGAGCGCCTCGAGGACGATGTGCGCGTTGCCGTGGCGGTCCGCGCCACGGCCGACCACCGCAATGTGGAGCGGGCCGCCCAGCTCCTCGTTCGCCGCGAGGCGCACGTGCAGCGCGTTCGCGCAGCGCTTCCACGCGATCGCGCTCGGCAGGTCGTCGGGGCGGAAGTGCTCACCGCGCACGGCGGCATCGTAGCCGGTCGACTCCACGAGGTGGGATGCCACGGCATCCACCCGGTACTCGATCGCGAGATCGTCGCCGTCCTCCGTCGCCTCGTCCACGAACAGCGCCGCGACGCGGCCTATCGGAGTGTGCTTCCAGTTGACCTCGCGGCCGGTCGGAGTGCCGAACGCCTCAGGGTCGAACGAGGTCAGGCGCTCCGAACGGGTCTGCACGGGCCTGGTGGCCCCCGCTCCGTCGGTGTGCGCGGTGGAACCGGGCGCCGTCACGGGCGCCTGTGTCGTGGCCGTCATCTAGCCGACCGATCCTTCCATGCCCATCTCGATGAGCTTGTTGAGCTCCATCGCGTACTCCATGGGAAGTTCACGCGCGATCGGCTCGATGAAGCCGCGCACGATCATCGCCATCGCCTCGTCTTCGGGCATGCCGCGCGACTGGAGGTAGAACAGCTGCTCCTCGCTCACCTTCGAGACGGTCGCCTCGTGGCCCAGCTGCACGTCGTCCACGCGGATGTCGATCGCGGGGTAGGTGTCGGAGCGCGAGATGGTGTCGACCAGAAGTGCGTCGCAGCGCACCGTGTTTGCCGAGTGGTGCGCATTCGCATCGACGCGGACCTCGCCGCGGTAGCCGGCGCGCCCGCCCCCGCGGGCGATCGACTTCGAGACGATCGAGGACTGCGTGTACGGCGCCATGTGGATCATCTTCGCGCCGGCGTCCTGGTGCTGGCCGGGACCGGCGAAGGCGACCGAGAGCGTCTCGCCCTTGGCGCGCTCCCCCATCAGGAAGATCGACGGGTACTTCATCGTCACCTTCGAGCCGATGTTGCCGTCGATCCACTCCATCGTCGCGCCCTCGTGCGCCACCGCGCGCTTGGTGACGAGGTTGTAGACGTTGTTCGACCAGTTCTGGATCGTCGTGTAGCGCACGCGCGCGTCCTTCTTCACGATGATCTCGACGACCGCGGAGTGCAGCGAATCGGACTTGTAGATCGGCGCCGTGCAGCCCTCGATGTAGTGCACGTACGAGCCCTCGTCGGCGATGATCAGCGTCCGCTCGAACTGGCCCATGTTCTCGGTGTTGATGCGGAAGTACGCCTGCAGCGGGATCTCGACGTGCACGCCTGGGGGCACGTAGACGAAGGAGCCGCCCGACCAGACCGCGGTGTTGAGCGCGGCGAACTTGTTGTCGCCCGCGGGGATCACCGTGCCGAAGTACTCCTCGAAGAACTCCGGGTGCTCCTTGAGCGCCGTATCGGTGTCCATGAAGATGACGCCCTGCGCCTCGAGCTGCTCGTTGATCTGGTGGTAGACGACCTCGGACTCGTACTGCGCGGCGACGCCCGCGACGAGACGCTGGCGCTCGGCCTCGGGGATGCCGAGCCGCTCGTACGTGTTCCGGATCTCCTCAGGCAGCTCCTCCCAGGAGCCGGCCTGCTTCTCGGTCGACCGCACGAAGTACTTGATGTTGTCGAAGTCGATCTCACTGAGGTCGGCGCCCCACGTCGGCATCGGCTTGCGTCCGAAGAGCTGATAGCCCTTGAGGCGCGTCTTCAGCATCCATTCGGGCTCGCTCTTGAGGGCCGAGATGCCGCGCACCACGCCCTCATCGATGCCTCGCCGGGCGACGGCACCCGCGGGATCCGCGTCGTGCCAGCCGAACTCGTACACGCCCAGGCTGTCCAGCTCGGGGCGATCGATCAGCACATCAGACATCTGTCACTCTCCTCTGGGCCTCAACGGTGTCATCCGCCCCGGCATTCCGATGCCTTCGTGGGAGTTTCGAAGACGGATGCCGCTTGCCGGGCCCAACTCATCAGCGCCACTCTTCAGCGGCGGGGTGCGCGCCTAGACTGGCAACGGTGCGCCGAGCGCTTCGCGCGCGCACCGCAACCCCTCGATTCTACAGGGTCGGCCCGTCGCCGGGTGGCCCGGACCCCGCTCGGGCACGCCTGGGCGGGCTTGCCCAGGAGGCAGTTCCCGATGCCCGAGTCCCCCGCAGCCACCACACCACGCGTGAGCGCGCGGGGTCGATTCGTGGCGTGGCTGCCCACCGCGGTCGATCGCCGCGTGATCGTCTTCGCCTGGCTCTCGTTCGCCGCGGAGGTCACGATCATCGCCACCGGCGGAGCCGTGAGGCTCACCGGTTCGGGCCTGGGATGCCCGGTCTGGCCGACCTGCACGCCGGAATCGCTCGTGCCCACCGAGGACATGGGCATCCACGGGGTGATCGAGTTCGGCAACCGGATGATGACCGGCGTGGTGGGCCTGCTCGCGGTCGCCGTGCTGGTGCTCGTGTGGCGGCTGCGACGGGAGCGGCGCGATCTGTTCGTGCTCGCCTGGGCTGTCGTGCTCGGCGTCGTCGCGCAGGCGATCGTCGGCGGCATCACGGTGCTCACCGGCCTCAACCCGTTCATCGTCGGGTTCCACTACGTGGCATCCGTCACCCTCGTCTGCGTCACGGCCGCGTTCCTGGTGCGCGCGTACGCCGTGCCGGGACCGCTCGAGCGCGCGGTGCCGCGGTGGTTCGCGATCCTGACGCACCTCACGACGGCCGTGCTCGCGGTGGTCGTGTTCGCGGGGGTGCTGACCACGGCATCCGGCCCGCACTCCGGCGATGCGGACGTCGTGCGGCAGGGCTTCGACGCCGAGCTGATGTCGCACGTGCACTCGTGGCCCGGCTATGCCCTGCTCGCGCTCGTGGTGGCGCTCGTCGTGGCCGCGTGGGCGCTGCGCCTCCCGCCCCGCGGCTGGCTGCTCGTCCTGCTGGGCCTCATCGCCGTGCAGATCGCCGTGGGCGTGTGGCAGGCCCGCACGGGCCTTCCCGAGCTGCTCGTCGGCACGCACATGGTGCTCGCGGCACTCAGCGCCGCGACGATGACGGTCGTCGTCCTCTCGCTGAAGCGCCCCGCGTCCGTCTCCCACTGAGTGGCCGGGCCGACGCCGCGACGCTGCTTCGTCGGGGGGTCAGGTGCCCCGGTGCAGTCCGAGCCGGAAGCCGACCGCGAGGGCAGCGACCAGCGAGACGGCGAAGACCCAGCCGGAGGCGGCCGATGCGTGGATGCCCGACAGGAACACGCCGACGGTGCAGCCGAGGCCGATCGTGGCTCCCCAGCCGAGCAGCACCCCGCCCAGCACGGCGGTGCCGGTTCCGCGCACGGTGAGCGGCTCGAGGCGGAACCGCCGCCCTGGCAGTGCGGCCGCGAGGGACCCGGCCACGATCCCGATGATCAGCCAGCCGTTGTCCGTGATCGTCTCGACCACCAGCGCCACGCAGCCGGCCAGCGTCGAGTCCAGCCCGATGAGCGTCTCGGGGATCAGCGCCGATCCGTCGAGCGCGGTGCGGGTGAGGCTGCTGAGCTGGCTGGTGACGCCGAGAGGTCCGATCCGCAGGTAGTACAGCACACTGACCACACCCACGAGGGCTCCCGTGAGCAAGGTCGGCCAGCGGCGGAAGAACAGCGAGCGGCGGATCTCGGTGGCGTCGATGCGACGCTCGCGTCGGGCGGGTACCGGCGGGTTCCACCGGAGCAGCCAGATGCCGATCCCGATCAGCACCGCGAGCTGGAGCAGCACCGCGGGGGCGTATCCGGCGGCGGCGGGCAGCCACGGCGCGGGGGCGCCGAGGATGAAGACCGTCGCGATCGGGTTCCACGTGAGGAATCCCACGCCGAACCCGACGAGCGAGCCGAGCAGCGCGGGAATCGCTCGCAGGCTCCCCTCGCCCAGGCGGTACAGGTGCCCGCCGATGCACCCTCCGGAGATCACGACCCCGAGGCCGAAGGCGAATCCCGCGAACACCAGCGCAAGGCTCACGGGTCCGACATGGGCGCCGGGCGCCATGCTGCCGGGCAAAGGAGAAGGCAGGCGCATCGCGAAGACGAGCGCGTAGCCGACGCATCCGACCGCCAATGCCGTCAGGATCGAATACGTCCCGCGGCTGTCGCGCTTGTCGAAGAGGTCGCGGAAGATGCAGAAGAAGCAGAACCGACCGCGCTCGAACAGGATGCCCAGCGCCGTGCCCGCGAGGAGCGCGAAGGCTGCGGTCGGGCCTGTGCCGGCACCGCGGCCCGCCTCCAGCACACCTGCCGTCGCGAGGAGCGCCACGGCGATCGAGACGGCGATGACGGTGCGGACAGTGTCGCCGCGGGTCCATCCGAGCGCGCGCGCGCCGCCGGCGCCCCCGTTCGGAGGGGCGCCGGCGGCTGACGTCGCGGTGTCGGTCACCCGGTCAGCTTCCGCCCCAGAGGCCGCCGTAGCCGCCGCTCGCCTCGAGGGTCGGGTTGTCGATCGGAACGCCCACGGAGTTGCCCCACTCCGTCCACGATCCGTCATACAGCTTCACGTCGTAGCCGAGCAGCTGGCTCAGCGCATACCAGGTGTGGCTCGCGCGCTCGCCGATGCGGCAGTAGACGATGATCGGCTCGCTGCCATCGACCCCGAGCGCCTCGTAGTGGGCGCGGATGGCCTCGACGTCCTTGAAGGTGCCATCGCCGCCGTCGGCCTGCTGGTTCACGATCTGACCCCACGGCGCGTTGATCGCGCCCGGGACGTGACCCCACTTCGCGGCGGCCTCGCCGCCGAAGCCCTCGGCGACGCCGATCTCGCCGTTGTACTCGGCAGGTCCACGGATGTCGATGATCACTCCGTCCTCCTCGCCGTTCACGATCGCGAGGACCTCGGGCTGGAAGGCGCGGATGTCGGAGTTCGGCGGCAGCGCCTCCCAGGTGCCTGCGGCAGGCGACGGCGCCACGGGACTGAGTTCCCGGCCTTCGGACTCCCACGCGGCGCGACCGCCGTCCAGCAGTCGCACGTCGTCGAAGCCATACAGCTTGAAGGCCCAGGCGCCGTATGCCGCGAACCAGTTGTTCGCGTCGCCGTAGAGGATCACCGTGCTGTCCTCGTCGATGCCCGCGGATTGTGCGAGGTCCGTGAACGCGTCACGGTCGACGAGGTCGCGGGTGAGCCGCTCGACGAAGTCGCGATACCAGACGAACTCCACCGCCCCCGGGATGTGCCCGACGTCGTAGCTGGTGAGCGTACTGTTCGAGCGCCCTTCGCTGACCTCGATGATGACGATGCCCGGATCGTCGAGGTTCTCGGCCAGCCACTCGGTGGTCACGAGCGCCTCGTCCTGGTGGACAGTGCCGCGGGCCTCGCCGTATTCGACGACCACGCTCGCAGCCTGAGCCGCCCCCTCATCGGTACCCGGCACGGGCGTCGCCGTCGAGCCGCCGTCGATGCTCCGCGCGACGAGCACGCCGCCGGCCGCCGCCAGTGCACCCACGGCGACGAACGCCACGGCGGTGAGCCACGGTCTCCGTTTCGCGGTGCCGGCCGTCTCGTCTTCTTCGGCCGTGATCGGCCCTGGGCTGTCGGTGTCGGTCATGGTCGCTGCCTCCTGCGGGTGCCGGTGCTGTATCGGTCACCTTCAGCGTGGAGCGTCCGAGGCCAGCCATCCACCTCTGTGACGAAAAATGGCGGCACGTTACGGCGCAAGACCGACGGCAGACGTCAGAAGGGCAGCAGCGGGTCGATCGCGATCGCGACGAAGAGCAGGGTGAGGTACGTGATGGATGCGTGGAACACCCGCATCGGGCGAGGTTCGGTGCCGCGCACCGCGCGGTTGTAGAGGCGGTGCGACTCGTAGATGAACCAGCCGCCGAAGACCAGCGCGGAGACGGTGTAGACGAGTCCCATTCCGGCGACCGGGATCAGCAGGAGCGAGCACGCCACGGTCGCCCACGCGTACAGGATCACCTGCAGCCCCACCTGCGATCCGTTGCGCGTCGCGCCGAGCATCGGCACGTGGACGTCTTCGTACTGGTCCCTGTACTTCATCGACAGGGGCCAGTAGTGCGGCGGCGTCCAGAGGAAGACGAGCACGAAGAGGATGACCGGGGGCCACGCGAGCGAACCGGTGACGGCCGTCCAGCCGATCATCACCGGGAAGCAGCCGGCGATTCCGCCCCACACGATGTTCTGCTCGGTGCGGCGCTTGAGGATCATCGTGTAGATCACGACGTAGAAGAAGATGGCGCCGGCGGACAGCGACGCGGCGAGCCAGTTCGTGGTCAGCCACAGCACGACCGTCGAGACGACCGCGAGGGTCCATGCGAAGATCAGCGCGCCCCGCGGCGACACCTCCCCTGTGACGAGCGGGCGGTTCACCGTTCGCTGCATGTGCGCGTCGATGTCGCGATCGAGGTACATGTTGAACGCCGCGGCGGATCCGGCGCTGAGCGAGCCGCCGATCACGGTCGCGAGCACGAGCCAGAGGTCGGGGAAGCCGCCCTGGGCGAGGATCATCACCGGCACAGTCGTGACGAGCAGGAGCTCGAGGACGCGGGGCTTGGTGAGGGCCACGTAGGCCCGGATCGTGCGGCCGAGGGTGCGGCGAGGGACTCGCGGCGCCTGGACGGAGGCCTCGGCACCGGCCGTCGTCGTGATGTCCATCGCCCCCGCAATCGCCGCCCGCAGAATCACCTCAGTCTATGCCATCGCACCCGGGCGACCCGGCGCACGGATCGCCTCACAACCCGCGTCGCAGCGCCGTGAGCAGAACGTCACCCGAGGGACACGGCACCGACACGGAACACGTGGGCGACTCCGCAAGACTCCGTCACGCAGCGGCCCGCATAGCCGGGGCGGCATGCCCCTTCGCTATGCTGAGACCACACGCGCGCCCCGCGCCGATCCCCCTTCTCCATCCGGACAAGGCCCGCGGATCTGCTTCGTCTGGGCGCATCCTCCAAGAAAGGCGGCCCGGTGTCGGAACTGCGTTGGGATGAAATCGATCGGCGCGCGGTGGATACCGCTCGCGTGCTGGCAGCGGACGCTGTCGAGAAGGTCGGCAATGGCCACCCGGGCACCGCTATGAGCCTCGCCCCCGCGGCGTACCTGCTCTACCAGCGCGTGATGCGCCACGATCCTGCCGACACTCACTGGGCGGGGCGCGACCGGTTCATCCTGTCTGCGGGGCACTCGTCGCTCACCCAGTACGTGCAGCTGTATCTCGGCGGGTTCGGACTCGAGCTGGACGACCTGAAGTCGCTGCGCACCTGGGGTTCGCTCACGCCGGGTCACCCCGAGTTCGGTCACACCGACGGCGTCGAGATCACCACCGGCCCTCTCGGCCAGGGCCTCGCCTCGTCGGTCGGGTTCGCGTACGCGGCTCGCTACGAGCGCGGACTGTTCGATCCGGATGCCGCGCCCGGCGAGTCCCCCTTCGACCACTTCGTCTACGTGATCGCCTCGGACGGCGACCTGCAGGAGGGCGTCACCTCCGAGGCGTCGTCACTGGCCGGTCACCAGGAGCTCGGCAATCTCGTGGTCATCTACGACGCGAATCAGATCTCGATCGAGGACGACACCAACGTCGCGTTCACCGAGGACGTCGCGGGGCGCTACGAGGCGTACGGCTGGCACGTGCAGACCGTGGACTGGAAGCGCACCGGCGACTACGTCGAGGACGTGCCTGAACTGTTCGAGGCGATCGAGACGGCGAAGGCCGTGACGGCGAAGCCCTCGATCATCGTCCTGAAGACGATCATCGGCTGGCCCTCCCCCGGCAAGCAGAACACCGGCAAGATCCACGGCTCCGCCCTCGGCGGTGACGAGCTCGCCGCGACCAAGAAGGTGCTCGGATGGAGCCCGGAGACGACCTTCGAGGTGCCCGAGGACGTCATCGCGCACACGCGCTCGCTCCGTGACAGTGGTGCCGCGGCGCACGCCGACTGGCAGGAGCGGTTCGACGCGTGGGCCGCAGCCAATCCGGAGCGGAAGGCTCTCTTCGACCGGCTCCACGCCCGTGAGCTGCCGACCGACATCGCCGCGGCGCTGCCCGTGTTCGAAGCCGGCAAGGAGGTGTCGACGCGCGCTGCGTCCGGCACCGTGATCAACGCGCTGGCCGCCGAGCTCCCCGAGCTGTGGGGCGGTTCGGCCGACCTCGCCGAGTCGAATCTGACCACGATCAAGAACGCGAAGTCGTTCATCCCCTCGGAGTGGTCGACGCACGAGTGGTCGGGCGACCCCTACGGGCGCGTCCTGCACTTCGGCATCCGCGAGCACGCCATGGGCGCCATCGTCAACGGCATCGTGCTGCACGGCCCGACCCGCGCCTTCGGCGGCACCTTCCTCATCTTCAGCGACTACATGCGCCCGTCGGTGCGCCTGGCCGCGCTGATGGACATCCCGAGCATCTTCGTGTGGACGCACGACTCCGTCGCCCTCGGCGAGGACGGCCCCACCCACCAGCCGATCGAGCAGCTCGCGACGCTGCGCGCCATCCCCAACTTCACCGTGGTCCGTCCCGCGGACGCCAACGAGACCGCGGTGGTGTGGCTCGAGCTGCTCCGCCGTCACGGCGGTCCGGCCGGCATCGCCCTCACCCGCCAGAACATCCCGGTGTTCCCCCGCGGCGACGGCGAGGCGTCGGGTGACGAGTTCGCCTCCGCCGACCACGCCGCCCGAGGCGCGTACGTCTTGGCCGAGGCTCCGAATGGCACGCCCGACGTGATCCTCATCGGCACCGGCTCCGAGGTCCAGCTCGCCGTGCAGGCGCGCGAGACGCTCGCCGGCGAGGGCATCAACGCCCGCGTCGTGTCGGCGCCGTCGCTGGAGTGGTTCGCCGAGCAGGACGTCGCGTACCGCGAAGCGGTGCTCCCGGCATCCGTCGCCGCCCGCGTCTCCGTGGAGGCCGGCGTCGCCCTCACCTGGCGCGGAATCGTCGGCGACCACGGACGCTCGGTCTCGATCGAGCACTTCGGCGCCTCCGCCGACTACAAGACCCTGTTCCAGAAGTTCGGCATCACCGCCGACGCGGTCGTCGAGGCGGCCCGCGAGACCATCGCCGCCGCGGGCGCGGCAGCCAAGTAGCACCGAGGAGAACGTATGAGCACCCCCACCGAGCAGCTCGCCGTCGAGGGCGTCAGCATCTGGCTGGACGACCTGTCGCGCCAGCGGATCACATCGGGCAACCTGAGCGGGCTCATCGCCTCCCGCAACATCAGCGGCGTGACGACCAACCCGACGATCTTCGCCGGTGCGCTGAGCAACGGCGAGTCTTACGCGGACCAGGTGGCCGCCCTCGCCGCGCGCGGCGCGAGCGCGGATGACGCGATCTTCGAGATCACCACCGACGACGTGCGCGACGCGGCCGACATCTTCCGCCCCGTCCACGACGCCACCGCGGGCGTGGACGGCCGCGTGTCGATCGAGGTCTCGCCGGATCTCGCGCACGACACCGAGGCCACCATTGTGCAGGCGAAGGAGCTGTGGGCGAAAGTCGACCGTCCCAACGTGCACATCAAGATCCCCGCGACCAAGGCGGGCCTGCCCGCGATCACGGCGACGCTCGCCGAGGGCATCTCCGTCAACGTCACGCTGATCTTCAGCCTGGAGCGCTACGCGGAGGTCATCGACGCGTACCTCTCCGGCATCGAGCAGGCCAAGGACGCCGGGCACGACATCTCGCGAATCCACTCCGTGGCGTCGTTCTTCGTGTCCCGCGTGGACACCGAGGTCGACAAGCGCCTGAGCGCGATCGGCACCGACGCGGCTGCGGCACTGAAGTCGAAGGCCGGCGTCGCCAACGCGCGCCTCGCCTACGAGCTGTTCGAGAAGGAGTTCGCCACGGATCGCGCGAAGGCGCTGACGGATGCCGGCGCCAACGTGCAGCGGCCGCTGTGGGCGTCGACCGGCGTCAAGGACCCGGCGCTGCCCGACACGCTCTACGTGACCGAACTCGTCGCCGCGGGAACGGTGAACACCATGCCCGAGAAGACGCTCGAGGCCACGTTCGACCACGGCGAGATCGCCGGAGACACCGTCACGGGCGCGTATGGCGACGCGCACGCACTGTTCGACGAGCTCGCCTCCGTCGGCGTCGACTTCGCCGACGCGACGCAGGTGCTCGAGGACGAGGGTGTCGACAAGTTCATCGCCTCGTGGCACGAGCTGCAGGGCACGGTCGCCGAGGCCCTCCGGGGCGCTCCGGAGGTAGCCCGATGAGCTTCGACATCCACCTCAGCGGCCGCGTCAAGTCGGTCGTCGACGAGACGCTTCCCGGCCTCGTCGCCGACCTCGTCGCGTCGGGCATCACCGCCGGAGACGCGAGCCTGTGGGGCCCCGCCGCCGAAGACGAGGCGTCGAAGCGCCTCGGCTGGGTGGAGGCCGTCAGCGTGTCACGTCCGCTCGTCCCCGAGATCGAGGCGCTGCGCGCGCGACTGGTCGCCCAGGGCGTCACCCGCGTCGTACTCGCCGGCATGGGCGGCTCGTCGCTCGCGCCCGAGGTGATCGCGCAGACCTCCGGCGTCCCGCTCGTGATCCTCGACTCCACGGCCCCGGGCCAGGTGCTCGCCGCGCTCGACGGCGATGCCGAGTCGGGCGACCTCACCCGCACCGTCCTCGTCGTGTCGTCGAAGTCCGGCTCGACGGTCGAGACCGACTCCGCCAAGCGTGCGTTCGAGGCCGCGTTCCGCGATCTCGGCATCGACCCGCTCGAGCGCATCGTCGTGGTGACCGATCCCGGCTCTCCCCTGGACCAGGCCGCCCGCGCCGACGGCTACACCGTCTTCAACGCCGACCCGACGGTCGGCGGCCGCTACTCCGCGCTGACGGCGTTCGGCCTCGTTCCGACCGGTCTCGCGGGCGTCGACGTCACCGAGCTCCTCGACGAGGCCGAGGCGACGCTCCTCGAGGTCGCCATCGACAGCGCAGACAACCCCGCGCTCGTCCTCGCCGCCGCGATCGCCGGGGGCCAAGACAGCGATGGGGCACTGTCCCGGCGCGACAAGCTCGGGCTCGTCACCGACGGCACCCATATCGTCGGGCTCCCGGACTGGATCGAGCAGCTGGTCGCCGAGTCGACCGGCAAGGACGGCACCGGCATCCTGCCCGTCGTCCTCCTCCCCGTCTCTCCCGAGGTCGAGAACCCGCCCGCTGACCTCCAGATCGTGCGGCTGGTCGACGAGGCCAAGAAGTTCCACCTCTTCGAGCACCACGAGGGCGAGGTCCTGATCAGCGGATCGCTCGGGGCGCAGCTGATCGTGTGGGAGTACGCCACGGTGATCGCGGGACGGATGCTGGGGATCAACCCGTTCGATCAGCCCGACGTGGAGTCGGCGAAGATCGCCGCGCGTGGTCTCCTCGACGCCCGTCCCGAACCCACCGCGCCCGCGTTCACGGTGGACGGCGTGGAGGTGCGGGTCTCGGACCCGGCACTCGCGGCATCCGGAACCGTCGCCGGCGTGCTCGACGCGCTCTGGGCCCGCCTCCCGGAGGACGGCTACGTCTCGATCCAGGCCTACGTCAACCGCCTCGAGCTCCCCCAGCTCGAGGGGCTGCGGGAACTCGTCGCCGCGGACTCCGGCCGCCCGACCACCTTCGGCTGGGGCCCGAGGTTCCTGCACTCGACCGGGCAGTACCACAAGGGCGGTCCGGCCAACGGAGTGTTCCTGCAGATCCTGGAGCAGACCGACGTGGACCTCGAGATCCCGGAGCGCCCGTTCACGTTCGGACAGCTGATCCAGGCCCAGGCGGCCGGCGACGCCGGCGTGCTCGACGGCCACGGCCGCCCGGTCGTCACCCTCACACTGACCGACCCCCAGATCGAAGTGCTGGCGCTCTTCGAAGCGGCCCAGTAGGAGCATCTGCCCAGATGACCGTGGAAACTCCTGGATCGAGTCGCGCCCCGAAGGGCCGCGGCATCGAGATCTCGCGCGGGTCCAACCCCCTGCGCGACCCGGAAGACCGTCGCCTCAACCGCATCGCCGGTCCGAGTGCGCTCGTGATCTTCGGGGTCACGGGAGACCTCTCCCGCAAGAAGCTCATGCCCGCCGTCTACGACCTCGCCAACCGCGGTCTGCTGCCGCCCGGCTTCGCGCTGGTCGGCTTCGCGCGACGGGACTGGGAGGACCAGGACTTCGCGAAGGTGGTCCACGACGCGGTCCGCCAGTACGCGCGGACCGAGTTCCGCGACGAGACCTGGGAGCAGCTGCTGCAGGGCATCCGGTTCGTCTCGGGCGAGTTCGGCGACGCCGATGCGTTCCGGCGCCTGCGCGAGACCGTCGAGAAGCTCGACACCGAACGCGGCACGATGGGCAACCACGCGTACTACCTGTCGATTCCGCCGAAGGACTTCCCGCAGGTCGCAGAGCAGCTGAAGGCATCGGGCCTCGTCGACGACACCGCCGACCAGCCCGACCGCTGGCGCCGCGTCGTCATCGAGAAGCCGTTCGGCCACGACCGGACGTCGGCGCAGTCGCTGAACGACGCACTGCGCTCCGCGTTCCCGACCGACTCGATCTTCCGCATCGACCACTACCTGGGCAAGGAGACGGTCCAGAACATCCTGGCGCTGCGCTTCGCCAACGAGCTGTACGAGCCGCTCTGGAACCGCAATTACGTCGACCACGTGCAGATCACGATGGCCGAGGACATCGGCGTCGGCGGTCGCGCGGGGTACTACGACGGGATCGGCGCGGCGCGCGACGTCATCCAGAACCATCTGCTGCAGCTGATGGCCCTCACCGCGATGGAGGAGCCGATCTCATTCGACGCGAAGAACCTCCGCGCCGAGAAGGAGAAGGTGCTCGCGGCGGTCACGCTGCCGAAGGACCTCGCCCGCTCCACCGCGCGCGGTCAGTACGCGGGCGGCTGGCAGGGCGGCGAGAAGGTGCTCGGCTTCCTCGAAGAAGACGGCATGAATCCTCGGTCGACCACCGAGACGTATGCGGCCATCACCCTCGAGGTGAACACGCGACGCTGGGCGGGCGTGCCGTTCTACCTGCGCACCGGCAAGCGCCTCGGCAGACGCGTCACCGAGATCGCGGTCGTGTTCAAGCGAGCACCCGAACTCCTCTTCTCGCGCAGCCAGACCTCTGGTCAGGGCCAGAACGCGCTGGTGATTCGCGTTCAGCCCGACGAGGGCGTCACGATCCGCTTCGGCTCGAAGGTGCCCGGCGCCGGCGCCCAGGTGCGCGACGTCACGATGGACTTCGGGTACGGACACGCCTTCACCGAGGCGAGCCCGGAAGCCTACGAGCGGCTGATCCTCGACGTGCTCCTCGGCGATCCGCCGCTGTTCCCCCGCCATGAAGAAGTGGACCTCTCGTGGAAGATCCTCGACCCGATCGAGGAGTTCTGGGAGACCCAGGGCGGTCCGCTCGAGCAGTACTCCCCCGGTTCGTGGGGCCCGGACTCCGCGGACGAGATGCTCGCCCGCGACGGCCGTACCTGGAGGCGCCCGTGATCGTCGACCTGCCTGACACCACCGTTAGCAAGATCTCGCGCGCGCTGGTCAGCGTGCGCGAAGAGGGGGGTGCGGTCGCCCTCGGCCGGGTCCTCACCCTCATCATCCTCACCCGCGAGGGCGCGATGGAGGAGGTCATCGAGGCAGCGAACGATGCCTCGCGCGAGCATCCGATGCGTGTCATCGTGCTCATGATCGGAAACGGAGCCGACGCGGACCCGCGCCTCGACGCGCAGATCCGCGTGGGCGGCGATGCCGGGGCGAGCGAGGTCGTCACGCTCCGCGCGTTCGGCGAAGCCGGCGACTCGAACCTCGAGAGCCTCGTCACCGGACTCCTCCTGCCCGATGCGCCCGTCGTCGTATGGTGGCCGAACAAGACCCCCGAGAACCCGTCGAAGACCTCCATCGGGCGGATCGCTCAGCGCCGGATCACGGATGCCGCGACCAAGACCGATCCGTCGGCCTGGGTCGCCGGGCTCGGCGACAGCTATGCACCCGGCGACACCGACCTCGCCTGGACGCGGCTCACCCGCTGGCGCGAGCAGCTGGCCGCGATCCTCGATCAGCCGCCGTACGACCCGGTGACGTCGGTGCGGGTGCGAGGTGCTTCCGACTCGCCCTCGACCGCGCTGCTGGCGGCGTGGCTGCGGCTCGCGCTGGACGTGCCGGTCGACTGGGCGTATCTCCCGCCGGACGAATGGCCGCACGGCATCAAGTCGGTGGCGCTCATGCGGGAGAGCGGCGAGGTGGTGCTCGAACGACCGAGCTCGGGAGTCGCCATCCTCACGCAGCCGGGTCAGCCCAGTCACGACCTGGCCTTCCCCCGCCGCACGCTCCGCGAATGCCTCGCCGAGGAGCTCCGTCGCCTCGATCCGGACGTCCTGTATGGTCGAGTCATCACCGAAGGCTGGGAACTTCTCGGCGCTCCGGGTGACGCCGGAGTCACTGGTCAGACCGCATAGCGAGGCGCAACACGCATGAGGCATTTCCATGGTTGAGGCGTGGGCCGAGAAGCGCGTGGTGATCGCGGCTGACGCGGACGCACTCGCCGAATCCGTCGCCGCACGCTTCCTCCACCGGGTCGCCAAGCGCGTCGCCGAAGGTCGCACCGTCCACGTCTCGCTGACCGGCGGCAGCATGGGCTCGGCGGTCCTCGCCGCCGCATCCCGCAGCACGCGGCGCGATCGCATCGACTGGTCCCTCGTTCACTTCTGGTGGAGCGACGAGAGGTTCGTGCCCCGCGACCACGATGACCGCAACGAGAAGCAGGCGCGCGCCGCGCTGCTGGACGCCCTCGACATCCCCGCCGAGAACATCCACTCGATCGACGCCGGCGACGAGGGAGTGGAGCTGGATGCCGCGGCCGACCGCTATGCGGCAGAGCTGGCGCGGTTCGGCACCGACGAGGAGCGCTGGCCCGCGTTCGACGTGTGCTTTCTCGGTGTCGGCCCCGACGGGCACATCGCGTCGCTCTTCCCCGACCGGGCCGAGATCCAGATCGTCGACCGCGCCGTGGTGGCGGTGCGCGACTCCCCCAAGCCGCCTCCGGAGCGGGTCACGATGACGCGGCCCGTCATCAACGCATCCAAGCGCGTGTGGATGGTGCTCGCCGGCGGCGACAAGGCGTCGGCGCTGGGTCTCGCCCTCGCCGGCGCGAGCTACGCGAACGTTCCCGCAGCCGGAGCGAAGGGACGCAAGCGCACGATCTTCTTCGTCGACGAGGCCGCGGCCGCGCAGGTGCCGCCCGAGCTCATCGACCGAGAGTACTGACTCGCGTCATTCCTGCCCGCGGCGCTCGCGGAGCTGCTGGAGGGCGTCGTCGAGGAGGGCTTCGGCCTCTTCCTCGGTGCGGCGCTCCTTCACGTAGGCGAGGTGCGTCTTGTACGGCTCGGTCTTGGCCAGTGCGGGCGGGTTCGCCTTGTCACGACCGGCGGGAAGGCCGGAGTGCGGGGAGTCGATCGTCTCCGGGATCTCCTCCTCGGTGATCCCGGCGGCGAAGTAGCGCACCGTCTCGTTGCCGAGGGCGTCCCAGTACGAGATCGCTACGCGGTCGGCGTGGAAGCCGTGGTCCTGCTCGCCCATCGGACCGGCACCCACACGGGTGCCGCGGATCGCGTTGCCGCCGGTCGCCATCAGAGACTCTGGAACTTCGTGATCAGGCCGAGCGCGACGATCGACATGAACCAGGCGAGCGCGAGGATGACCGTGAAGCGATTGAGGTTGCGCTCCGCGAGGCCCGAAGAGCCGAGCGACGACGTCATGCCGCCGCCGAACATGTCGGACAGGCCGCCACCGCGTCCCTTGTGGAGCAGGATGAGAAGGGTCAGCAGGAGGCTCGTGATGCCGAGAAGCACCTGCAGGACGAACTCGAGGATCTGCACAGTCGTTGAAGCCTTTCAGGGCGATCGGTCGCCGATCGCACAAGGGTCAAGTATAAGTCGTCGATGCCCGACTCTTCGACAAGCTCAGCGACCGGTTCTCATTCCGGTCCCTGAGCTCGTCGAAGGGCGTCATACTCCGACGTGCTTCTGGTACCGGATGATCGCGGCGAACTCGTCCACGACGAGACTCGCACCACCCACCAGGGCACCGTCGACGTCGGGCTCGCGCATGAAGCTGGCGATGTTCGACGACTTCACCGAACCGCCGTAGAGAACGCGGGTGCGCGCAGCGGCATCCTCCCCGAGTCGCGCGGCGATGACCTCGCGGAGCTTTGCGCACACGTCCTGGGCCTGATCGGGTGTCGCCGCCTGGCCGGAGCCGATCGCCCAGACCGGCTCGTAGGCCACCACGATGTCGGCGTCGGAGGCCACGCCCTCGAGCGCCACCGAGAGCTGGCTGATCGGCACCGCGCTCGCGCCGAACTTCTCGAGATCCTCGGCGGTCTCGCCGACGCAGATCACGGGGACCAGTCCGTGCCGCAGCGCGGCCTGGACCTTCGAGCCCACGACCTCGTCCGTCTCGGCGTGATACTGCCGGCGCTCGGAGTGGCCGATGATGACGTAGCGGTTGTCGAGCTTGGCCAGGAAGGCCCCCGACACCTCGCCCGTGTACGCGCCCGAGTCGTGCGCTGAGATGTCCTGCGCGCCGAGCGCGAACGGGATCTTGTCGGCGTCGAGCAGCGTCTGCACGGTGCGGATGTCGGTGAACGGCGGGAAGACCGCCACCTCGACCGAGCCGTCCTCGTGCTTGGCGTCCTTGAGCGTCCAGTGCAGCTTCTGCACGAACGCGACCGCCTGCAGGTGGTCGAGGTTCATCTTCCAGTTGCCCGCGATCAGAGGAACACGCGGTCCCTGAGCTTGTCGAAGTGTCACTGCCATCCGAGGACCTCCAGTCCGGGGAGCTTCTTGCCCTCGAGGAACTCCAGGCTCGCCCCGCCGCCCGTCGAGATATGGCCGAACTCGTCGTCGGCGAAGCCGAGCTGACGCACCGCCGCGGCCGAATCGCCGCCGCCGACGACCGACAGGCCGTCGACCTCGGTGAGGGCCTTCGCGACCGTCTTGGTCCCCGCGGCGAAAGCCGGCATCTCGAACACCCCCATCGGGCCGTTCCAGAACGCCGTCTTCGAGTCGCGGATCACCTCCGCGAACCGCGCGGCGGTCTCCGGCCCGATGTCCAGACCGAGTCCCGACGCACCGAAGGCGGTGTCCTCGATCGCAGACGCGGGGGCGATCACATGGTCGGCATCGGCGGAGAAGGATGCCGCTACCACCGCGTCGACCGGGAGGACGAGCTCGACGCCGCGCTCCTTCGCCGTCTGGACGTAGCGCCGGACGGTGTCGAGCTGATCCTGCTCCAGCAGGCTCGCACCCACCTCGTGGCCCTCCGCCTTGAGGAAGGTGAACATCATGCCGCCACCGACCAGGAGCCGGTCCACGCGCGGCAGGAGATGCTCGATGACGCCGAGCTTGTCGCTCACCTTCGAACCGCCCAGCACGACCGTGTAGGGGCGCTGCGGGTTCTCGGTGAGGCGGTCGAGCACCTCGAGCTCCTTGTCGATGAGGAGGCCGGCGGCCGACGGAAGGATCTCGGCGAGCTCGTAGACACTGGCCTGCTTGCGATGCACGACGCCGAAGCCGTCCGACACGAGCACGTCCCCGAGTCCGGCGAGCTGCTCGGCGAACGCCCGGCGCTCCGCATCGTCCTTCGCCGTCTCGCCCGCGTTGAATCGCAGGTTCTCGATCACCGCGACATCGCCGTCCTCGAGCGCCGCGACCGCGTCGTGAGCGGACTCGCCGACCGTGTCGAGCGCGAACGCCACAGGCTTGCCGAGAAGCTCCGACAGGCGCTGTGCGACGGGGGCGAGGCTGTACTTCGCGTCCGGGGCCCCGTCGGGGCGGCCGAGGTGCGAGCAGATGACGAGCCGCGCACCCTGATGGATGAGGGCGTTGAGGGTGGGGAGGGATGCCCGCACGCGGCCGTCGTCCGTGATCACGCCGTCCTGCAGAGGGACGTTCAGGTCACAGCGGACGATGACGCGCTTGCCTGCGAGCGATCCCACCGACCCTTGAAGCGAGTCGAGGGTGCGCAGAGCCATGATGACCGCCTAGAGGCGCTCGGCGACGTACTCGGTCAGGTCGACGAGGCGGTTGGAGTAGCCCCACTCGTTGTCATACCAGGCGGAGACCTTGACCAGGTTGCCGCTGACGTTGGTCAGCTCCGAGTCGAAGATTGACGAGTGCGGGTTGCCCTGGATGTCGCTGGACACGATCGGGTCCTCGGTGTACTGCAGGTATCCCGCGAGCGCGCCCTCGGCGGCCGCCGCCTGGTACACGGCGTTGATCTTGTCCGCCGTCAGCCCCTCGGTCGGGGTGACGATCGTGAGGTCGACGATCGAGCCGGTGGGCACGGGCACACGATAGGACGAGCCGCTGAGCTTGCCGTTGAGCTCGGGCAGAACGTGGCCGATCGCCTTGGCTGCTCCGGTCGAGGCCGGGACGATGTTGATCGCCGCGCCACGGGCACGGCGCAGGTCGCTGTGCGGGCCGTCCTGCAGGTTCTGGTCGGCCGTGTACGCGTGCGCGGTCATCATGAAGCCGCGCTCGATGCCGAAGGCGTCGTTGAACACCTTCGCGAGCGGGGCGAGACAGTTCGTCGTGCACGAGGCGTTGGAGATGATGACGTCGGTCGCGGGGTCGTAGTCGCCCTCGTTGACGCCCATCACGATCGTCACGTCGTCGCCGGTCGCCGGTGCCGAGATGAGCACCTTCTTGGCGCCGCCGGCGATGTGCTTCTTGGCGTCCTCGGCCTTGGTGAAGCGCCCGGTCGACTCGATGACGATGTCGACGCCCAGCTCGCCCCACGGGAGGTTGGCGGGGTCGCGCTCTTCGAAGACCTTGATCTTCTTGCCGCCGACGGTGATCGAGTCCTCGTCGTACGAAACGTCCTCCGACAGCACGCCGCCCACCGAGTCGTACTTGAGCAGGTGTGCCAGCGACTTGTTGTCGGTGAGGTCGTTCACCGCCACGATTTCGAGGTCCGCGCCCTGCGCGAGAGCCGCGCGAAGGTAGTTGCGTCCGATGCGGCCGAAGCCGTTGATTCCGATCTTGACAGCCACGGAATTTCTCCTGAGAAGTGTCGTGCGCGAGTGCGCGGGTGTGTGCGATTTCAGGCAGTGGACAACGGCGTCCCGGCGGGCAGTCCCGCCGGGACACCCGCACTTGCTATGACAGTACCAGCAGGCCCGACGTCTTCTCGCGGGCGGCGTCGAGACGCAGCGCGACGTCCTGCCAGTTGGCGATGTTCCAGACGGCCTTGACGTAGTCGGCCTTGACATTGAGGTAGTCGAGATAGAACGCGTGCTCCCACATGTCGAGCTGGAAGACCGGAATCGTGCCCTGGGCCGTGTTGCTCTGCTGATCGAACAGCTGCTGGATGATCAGCTGCTCGCCGAGGGGATCCCAGCTGAGCACCGCCCAGCCGGAGCCCTGGATGCCGGTCGCCGCGGCGGTGAAGTGCGCCTGGAACTTCTCGAACCCTCCGAAGAACTCGTCGATCGCCGCCTTGAGCTCGCCCTCGGGCTGACCGCCGCCGTCCGGCGACAGGTTCGTCCAGAAGATCGAGTGGTTCACATGCCCGCCGAGGTTGAACGCGAGGTCCTTCTCGAGCTTGCTGACATTCGCGAGGTTGCCCGAGTCACGCGCTTCGGCCAGCTGCTCCAGGGCGGTGTTCGCACCCGTGACGTACGCCTGGTGGTGCTTGTCGTGGTGCAGCTGCATGATCTTGCCGCTGATGTGCGGCTCGAGTGCGGCGTAGTCGTAGGGGAGGTCGGGCAACGTGTACTTCGCCATGTTCTCTTCTTCCTATCGGCGCTGCGCCGAGGCTCCCCGGCGGCAGCGAGGGTGACGGATTCATCCTACTGACGGGCAACGCGTGGGCGAGGGGGTTGCTTCCCACCATGACGTGTTCTAGCCCGGTGACATGACTCAGACGGATGCCGCGAGTCCCGGCATCCGTCGGGGTTCAATCCTCGATGCCGGCGGGGACGGCCGACTCGGTGTCGGGCAGTCCCTCGGCCTCGGCCTTCTTGTCTGCCATCGCGAGGAGCCGGCGGATGCGGCCGGCGACGGCGTCCTTCGTCAGCGGGGGGTCGGCGTGGTGGCCGAGCTCGTCGAGGCTCGCGTCGCGATGTGCGAGGCGAAGCTCACCCGCCTCGCGGAGGTGCTCGGGCACCTCATCGGCGAGGATCTCGAGTGCGCGCTCCACGCGCGCGCACGCGGCGACCGCCGCCTGGGCGGACCGGCGGAGGTTCGCATCGTCGAAGTTGACCAGGCGGTTCACGCCGGCGCGCACCTCTCGACGCTGGCGCAGCTGGTCCCACTCGGCGGCGGCGCGCTCGGCGCCCATCTGGGCGAGGGCGGCGCGGATGGCCTCACCCTCCCGGACCACGACGCGCGGCACGCCGCGCACCTCGCGCGCCTTGGCGGGGATTCCGAGACGGTGCGCGGCGCCGACGAGCGCCATGGCCGCCTCGGGCGCGGGGCAGGTGATCTCGAGGGCTGCGGACCTGCCAGGCTCGCTCAGCGTGCCGGACGCGAGGAACGCCCCCCGCCAGATCGCGGCCAGGTCGCCGCGCGAGCCGGTGGTGAGCTTGTTGGGCAGTCCCCGCACGGGCCTGCGGCGCTGGTCCAGGAGGCCGGTCTGCCGTGCCAGCGTCTCGCCGCCCTCGATGACGCGGACGGCGTAGTGGCTGCCGTTGCGCGCCCCTGAGCCCTGCACGTGCACGAGCTCGGGACGAACGCCGTAGAGCTCCACGAGATCCCGCGCCACGCGGCGCGCGAGCACGTCCGAGTCGAGTTCGGCCTCGACGGCGACCCGGTTCGCGATCGAGTGGAGCCCGCCCGAGAATCGCAGCAGGGATGTGAGCTCGGCGATCCGGGCGGTGGGGCGCGGGTCGCGAACGGCGGTGAGCTCAGCCTTCACGTCGGCGGTCAGCGACACGGGTCTCCTTGCAGGTGGTTCGGAACGAAGGGTCAAGCCTACTCGCGGGCGGGGCTCATTCGCGGCCCAGGTCCCGATGCTTGACGCGGACCGCGACGCCGGGCACGGAGGCGAGACGCTCGGCGAGCTCGGCGACGGTGACCACCGAGCGGTGCTTGCCGCCGGTGCATCCGACGGCGACCACCGAGTGGCGCTTGTTCTCGCGCTGATAGCCCTCGAGCACGGGCCGGAGCGCGGCGACATACGCGTCGATGAACTCGCGGGCGCCTGCCTGCTCGAGCACGTACGATCGCACGTCGTCGTCCTCGCCGGTGAGCGCCTTCAGCTCGTCGACCCAGAACGGGTTCGGCAGGAAGCGCATGTCTGCCACGAGGTCGGCATCCGGCGGCAGGCCGTACTTGAACCCGAAGCTCATGATCGTGACCGTGTGACTCGCGGCACCCTCGTCGGAGAACAGCTCGGCGACCTGCGTCGACAGCTGGTGGATGTTGTGCGAGGACGTGTCGATGATGACGTCCGCGCTCTCGCGCACGGCGGCGAGGCGATCGCGCTCACGCCGGATGCCGTCGAGGATCGTCCCGTCGCCCTGCAGGGGATGCGGCCGGCGGACCGCTTCGAAGCGGCGAACCAGGACCTCATCGGAAGCGTCGAGGAACATGAGACGGATCTGGCTGCTCTCCCGCAGCGCCCGCATCGCCTCCGGCAGCTCTGAGAAGAGGTCGCGCCCGCGCACGTCCACCACGACGGCGACCCGGGGCAAGGCCCCTGCGGCCAGCTTCGTCAGGTCCAGCAGCGGCTTCAGCATCTGCGGCGGAAGATTGTCGACGACGTACCAGCCGAGGTCCTCCAGCGCATTGGCGGCCGTCGATCGCCCGGCACCCGACATCCCGGTGACGATCAGCACCTCGCCGGCAGCGCGGTCCTCCGCGTCGGTCATGACCACCCCCGTCATCGACCTCAGCCTAGCCACTGGACAGGTGCGCGTGAATCGCCGTCGCGAGCTTCGGTCCCACCCCCGGCAGCTCGGCGATCTCGTCGGGGGTCGCCGACCTCAGTGCCGTCACCGATCCGAAGTGGCGCAGCAGCGCCTTGATGCGGGCGTCTCCGAGCCCCGGCACCTCGGACAGGATGCTCTGGATGTCGCGCCGGCGGCGTCGACGCTGGTGCGCGATCGCGAAGCGGTGGGCCTCGTCCCGCAGCCGCTGCAGCAGGTAGAGGGCTTCGGAGGTGCGGGGCAGGATCACGGGGTAGTCCTCCCCCGGCATCCAGACCTCTTCGAGACGCTTCGCGATGCCGCACAGCGCGATCTCCTCGTGCCCGGCGTCGCGCAGCGCCCGCGCCGCAGCCTCGACCTGGGGCTTTCCGCCGTCGACGACCAGCAGCTGCGGCCGGTACGCGAAGCGCGGGCGCTTGCGGGTCGACCCCTCGACAAGCTCGGGGACCGCCTGGGGGTCGTCAGCCTCTGCGGTCGCTGAGCCCTCCGCGGTCCCTGAGCTTGTCGAACGGCCGTCGCCCCCACCGGTCCCTGAGCTTGTCGAAGGGTCGTCCGGACGGTCGACGTAGGCGAGGCGCCGCATGAGCACCTGGTACAGCGAATCGGTGTCGTCGGTCGTGTCGGCGACGCCGAACGACCGGTACTGGTCCTTGCGCGGCAGTCCGTCCTCGAAGACGACCATCGACGCCACGACGTTCGTGCCGCCGAGGTGCGAGACGTCGAAGCACTCGATCCGCAGCGGCGCCTCAGTCAGCCCCAGCGCCTGCTGCAGATCCGTCAGCGCCTGCGTGCGCGCGACATAGTCGCTGGTCCGCCGTGTCTTGTGGAGCATCAGGGCCTGCTGCGCGTTGAGGTGGGCGGTCTTCATGATCTCGGCCTTGCGCCCGCGCTGCGCGACCTGGATGGTGACGGCCTTGCCCCGCTTGACGCGCAGCCATTCCTCCAGCTCGTGGGAGTCCTCCGGCAGCGCGGGCACGAGCACCTGGCGTGGGATGTCTGCCGCGGCCGCGTCGCCGTACGTCCGCTGGAGCACCTGGTCGACGAGGTCGCCCCCGCCGATGTCGAGCTCCTTCTCGATGGTCGTGGCCCGCACACCGCGCACCCGGCCGCCGCGGATCACGAAGTGCTGCACCGTGGCGGCGAGCTCGTCCTCCGCGATGCCGAACAGATCGGCATCCGTATCGGGGGCGAGCACGAGCGCACTGCGGTTGAGCACGGCGTCGATCGACTGCAGGCGGTCGCGATACACGGCGGCGGCCTCGTAGTCCATCGCGGCCGACGCCTCCCGCATCCGTGCCGTGAGCTCTCTGGTGAAGCGCTGGTCGCCGCCGGACATGAAGGCGATGAAGTCGTCCACGATCGCGCGATGCTCCTCGATCGAGACCTTCATCGAGCACGGTCCCCCGCAACGGCCGATCTGCCCGGGGAAGCAGGGGCGCCCGGTGGACATCGCCTTCCGGTAGCTCGCGTCGCTGCAGGTCCGGATGGGGAAGACCTTGATCATCAGATCGATCGTGTCGTGCACAGCCCACACCTTCGGGTACGGCCCGAAGTACTTCGCGCCGGAGATGCGGCGGTTGCGGGTCACGATCACCCGCGGCGCCTCGTCGGCGAGCGTGATCGCCATGAACGGATACGACTTGTCGTCCTTGTAGCGCACGTTGAACGGCGGATCGAACTCCTTGATCCACATGTACTCGAGCTGCAGCGAGTCGACGTCGGTCGCGACGACGGTCCACTCGACGGATGCCGCTGTGGTGACCATCCGCCGGGTCCGCTCGTGCAGCGTGCGCAGCGGGGCGAAGTAGTTCGACAGCCGCGCGCGCAGGTTCTTGGCCTTGCCGACGTACAGCACCCGCCCCGCGGCGTCGCGGAAGCGGTACACGCCGGGGTTGGTGGGGATCTCGCCCGGCCTCGGTCGATACGGGAGCTGGTCTGTCATGCGGTGCCGAGCGGGGTCAGCCGGCCTTGCGCGCTTCGACGAGCTCGGCGACCGGCCGATGGCCGAGCACCTCGGCGAGGAACCCGCCGGTGTAGCTGGCCTCGACGCGCGACACCTGCTCCGGCGTGCCGGTCGCGATGATCTGGCCGCCGCCGGAGCCGCCTTCGGGCCCGAGGTCGATGATCCAGTCCGCGGACTTGATGACGTCGAGGTTGTGCTCGATCACGATGACCGTGTTGCCCTTGTCGACCAGTCCGTTCAGCACCTCGAGGAGCTTCCGGACATCCTCGAAGTGGAGGCCGGTGGTCGGCTCGTCGAGCACGTAGATGCTCCGCCCGTTGCTGCGGCGCTGGAGCTCGGTGGCCAGCTTCACGCGCTGCGCCTCGCCGCCGGAGAGCGTCGTGGCGGACTGCCCGAGGCGGACGTAGCCCAGCCCCACGTCCACCAGCGTGCGCAGGTAGCGGTGGATCGCCTGGATCGGCTCGAAGAACTCCGCGGCATCCTCGATCGACATCTCGAGCACCTCGGCGATGTTCTTGCCCTTGTAGTGCACCGCCAGCGTGTCGCGGTTGTAGCGCTTGCCGTGACACACCTCGCAGTCGACGTACACGTCGGGAAGGAAGTTCATCTCGATCTTGATCGTGCCGTCGCCCGAGCACGCCTCGCACCGGCCGCCCTTGACGTTGAAGCTGAACCGCCCCGGCTGATAGCCGCGGGCCTTCGCCTCGGGCGTCTCGCTGAAGAGGGTGCGGATGCGGTCGAAGACGCCGGTGTAGGTCGCCGGATTCGAGCGCGGCGTGCGGCCGATGGGCGCCTGATCGACGTGCACGGCCTTGTCGAGGTTGTCGAGGCCGGTGACGCGCGTGTGCTTGCCCGCGACCCGGCGAGCGCCGTTGAGTCTCGTCGCGAGGACTTGGTAGAGGATGCCGTTGACCAGCGACGACTTGCCCGAGCCGCTCACGCCGGTGACGGCCGTCATCAGCCCGAGCGGGAACTTCGCCGTGACGTTGCGGAGGTTGTTCTCTCGCGCACCCTCGACGACGAGCTGGCGAGCCTTGTCGATGCGGCGGCGCTTCTTCGGCGTCTCGATAGAGCGCCGGCCCGACAGGTAATCGCCGGTCAGGGACGACCGCTCGGCGAGGAGCTGGTGGTACGGACCGGAGTGGACGACCGCTCCCCCGTTCACGCCGGCTCCCGGCCCGATGTCGACGACCCAGTCGGCCGCGTGGATGGTCTCCTCGTCGTGCTCCACGACGATCAGGGTGTTGCCCAGATCGCGCAGCGTCAGGAGCGTCTCGATCAGCCGGCGGTTGTCGCGCTGATGGAGGCCGATCGACGGCTCGTCGAGCACGTAGAGGACGCCGGTCAGGCCCGACCCGATCTGGGTCGCGAGCCGGATGCGCTGCGCCTCGCCGCCCGAGAGCGACCCTGCGGAACGCGACAGGCTCAGGTAGCTCAGGCCGACCTGCAGCAGGAAGTCGAGGCGCGCGCGGATCTCGCGCAGCACCGCGGCGGCGATCTTCGCCTCGCGGTCGGTGAGTTCGAGCTTCGCGAAGTACTCCTGCGCATCGCCGAGACTCAGTCGTGACGCGTCGGCGATCGAGTGCCCGTGGACGAGCACGGCGAGCACTTCGGGCTTGAGCCGGTCGCCGTTGCACACCGCGCACGGCACTTCGCGGAGGTACTCCGACCACCGTTGGCGCTGGGTGTCGGACTCGGCCTGCAGGTACTGCCGCTCGATGTAGGGCACGACCCCCTCGAACCCCGAGGTGTACCGCATCTCTCGCCCGTAGCGGTTCTTCCACTTGACGGTGACTTTGTAGTTCTCGCCGCGCAGCACGGCATCCTGCACATCGACCCGAAGGTCGCGCCACGGCGTGTCGAGCGAGAAGTTCAGGTCGTTCGCGAGGCCCTCGAGGAGTCGCTCGTAGTATTGGAAGAGCCCCTTGCCCTGCGTGGTCCACGGGATGAGCACGCCTTCGCGGATCGACAGCTCCTCGTCGCCGAGCATGAGCTCGACGTCGACGGACATCCGCGTGCCGAGGCCGGAGCACGTCGGGCACGCGCCGAACGGTGCGTTGAACGAGAAGGTGCGGGGCTCGATCTCGGTGAGCTGCAGCGGGTGTCCGTTGGGGCACGCGAGCTTCTCGGAGAACGACTGCCATGCGGCATCCCCCTCTTCGTCGACGAAGTTCACCTGCATGACCCCGCCCGCGAGCCCCAGCGCCGTCTCGACGGAGTCGGTGACGCGGCTCAGGATGTCGGGGCTCGCCACGAGCCGGTCGATCACCACGGCGATGTCGTGCTTGTAGCTCTTCTTCAGCGTCGGCGGCTCGGCCAGCTGGATCAACTCGCCGTCGACGATCGCGCGCGCGTAGCCCTTGGCGCCGAGCTCCTTGAAGAGGTCGACGAACTCGCCCTTCTTCTGGGTGACCACGGGCGCGACGATCTGGTAGCGCGTGCGATCGGGCAGCTCCATGAGCTGGTCGGCGATCTGCTGCACCGTCTGGCGCTGGATGACCTCGCCGCACTCCGGACAGTGCGGGATGCCGATGCGCGCCCACAGCAGGCGCATGTAGTCGTGGATCTCGGTGATCGTGCCCACGGTCGAGCGCGGGTTGCGGTTCGTCGACTTCTGGTCGATGGAGACGGCGGGGCTGAGCCCTTCGATGAAGTCGACGTCGGGCCGGTCGACCTGGCCGAGGAACTGGCGCGCATACGCGCTCAAGGACTCGACGTAGCGGCGCTGGCCCTCCGCGAAGATCGTGTCGAACGCGAGGCTCGACTTGCCCGAGCCGGAGAGGCCCGTGAACACCACGAGCGAGTCGCGCGGGATGTCGAGGTCGACGTTCTTGAGATTGTGCACGCGGGCACCCCGGACGCTCAGCTTTCCGCTGGAGCTTCCGGGCGCGGCGACGGGGACGATGGGCACCATACGAGTTTAGGCGGGGCCTCCGACATGGGACGCGGGTTCGCCCGGAGCGCACCCTCGTGATAGTGCATGAGACGACGGATGCCGCGGGGGGCGACCCCCGCGGCATCCGTGTCAACCGGATCAGGGAGCGGGAGGGATGGTGAACTGTCCCACCGGACCGAACCGACGGTAGGTGTTCTCGTCGATCGTGAGGTTCGGGTAGTTGGCCGCCGTGATGGTGCCCACCTCGGCCACCCAGTCGGACAGTGCCGTCTGGTAGGTCACCCCGAGCGTCGTGAACGAGACGTCGTCCAGCGGGTAGTTGTCGCCGCCGCGGAACGTGAAGTCGTTCGTGACGAACCAGAACGTCTCGGCCGGGGCCACAACGACGCCGCCGGAGACGACGGTCACGCGCGTGCCGTCAGCCTTGGTGACCACGGCCTCGCGGATCCGCGCGCCGGGCGTGATGATCGTGGTCGGGGCCTCGAAGACCTGGGCCGGAGCCGCGGGGTCGTAGACGAACTCCACGCCACTCCACTGCCCGAACCGGCCGTTGCCCTCCGCCGGCAGCGAGGACACACTGTGTTCGAGGACCTCCTTGAGCTTCTGGCCGTCGATCTGGGCGATCGACACGAGGTTGAAGAAGGCCCCGATGTCGAAGGTCGTCAGCTCGGTGACGTCGGAGCCGGGGGCCACCCGCACGTTGTTGCGGATGCCGCCACTGTTGAGCAGCGTGACGTCGGCCTGGCCGACGCCGTACTCTACGGCTCGGTCCCGAGCGGCCTCCATCATCGCGTCCGTGAACAGGTCGCCGACATTGGTCTCACGGAAGCGGACCGGCGGGTTCGCACCGTCGAGCCAGACCTCGGTGGTGGCGAGCACGTTCTCGGCGAGGGCCGAGACGTAGTCGGCGACCGGCGCCTCGACGTTCTCGGCGATGAACGGGTCACGGGGACCCGCGAGCGGCACCGGAATCAGAGCCGACTGCTCCTCGACGACATCGATGACCTCGCCCTTCTTGTCGAAGCGCAGCACCAGACGGCCGATGTCCCGGTAGTTGCCCACTGTCGTGACGACGGGGATCGGCTTGCCGTCGGCGTCCGTCGCCGTCGTGGGGAACGGGTCCAGCCGCTCGACACCGCCGCCGGCGATGGCGGCGTCGACACCGGTGATCTCACCGATGAGCTCGACGTCGCTGGCGATGCTCTGCAGGTGGCTGGAGAGGATGATGATGTCGACACCCGCAGCCGTCAGCGCGTCCACCTCCGCCTGGACGGCCTCAGCGGCATCCGACGTCGTGACGTTGCGGGGGCTCGAGATGGAACGCAGATCCTCGTAGATCGCGCCGACGACGCCGATCTGACGGCCGGCCTTCTCGACGACGGTGCTGCCGGCGATGCGACCCTCGTCCTCGAGCGCGGCGAGCCGCGGCTCACCCGAGACGTCGAGGTTGGCCGAGATGAACGGGATGTCGCCGGTCGCCTCGATGAAGTCCGCGAGCAGGTCGGGGCCGAGGTCGAACTCGTGGTTGCCGATCGTGATCGCATCGAAGCCGCCCTCGGTGTAGACGAGCGCGTCGTAGAACGTGCCGTCCGGGCTGTTGAGCGAGGCGTTGAGCCTCGGGCCCGAGAGGTAGTTGTCACCAGAGGAGATGGTGATCGCCGCGCGCGGCTTCAGCTTCTGCTGCACCTCCTTGGCGCGCTGGCTGGCCTGGGGGGGCAGAGTGCTGGCAGCCGGGGCGTCGCCCTCGGCCTGCAGGTTCTTGAGGTCGGCGACGAACCGGGCAACACCCGGGTCGGCAGCGCTCGGCAGGAGCGCGGACTCGCCGTCGTTGATGTGCAGAACGGTGAGCTCGAAGGTCCCAGCGGCAGCGGGAGGAGGGGTGTTGCCGCTGTTGCCCTGATTGCCGCCATTGCCGGGTTTGCCGCTGTTGCTACTGCTGCTGTTGCCGTTGCTGCCGTTGTTGCCGCTGTTGCCGGGTCCGGCGTGTGCGGGAACCATCCCGCCCAGGGCCAGGGCCAGGGCGGCCGTGGCGGCGAGAGCGCCGACGGCGAGCCGGCGGCGGATCGGGTGTGTGGACTGGTCGGGGTGTGAGCCGGGCTCTGGGCGAGTGCGCATGGAGCATCCTCTGGTGATCGGACCGATGGGACGGCGTCGGGCCAGAGCATGGGGTGTGTCCGGCCGCACCACTGCCGAGCTTATGAGTCAGCTGGCAATGCGCCAAGAGGATGAGAGAGAGTTCATGGAAACGCAACGGGGATTACAGCGACGCCAGCAGTGCCGCGATCGGAGGCGGGATGCGGTCGAGCGGGGTGACAGCCGCCAGCAGCTGGGCGTAGCGCGCCTTGTTGCCGCTCCTGCCGCCGAAGAATCGAGCGAGCTGCTCCGCTCGCGTGCGGCCGCGCTGTGCCGGCTGTCCCTGCAGCCGACGGAACGACGCGAGCTCGCCCTGCGCCTCGATGACCGCCTCGACGCCGTCTTCGCCGAGTGCGCGGACGAACTCGGCCTCGAGGTCGGTGTCGCAGACGAAGACCTCTGCGAGCGCACTCTCGAAGTCCGCACGTTCGCCCGCATCGACGAGGCCGATGAGCCGCTCCCCGCCGAGCGTGGCGACGGCCCGGCGCACCCCCTTCGAACCTCCCACCGCGATGACGCGGGGCAGCGCCACGCCCATCCGCGCGGCCAGCGTCTGAAGCGCGAGGCGATCGCTCTCGCCTTCGACGAGGACCACCGTCATGGTCGCCTCACCGCGCCCGGCGTCCCGCGAAGGGCGAAAGGCCGTCGCGCAGTGCCGTGAGCTGATCCACGTCCATTCCGACGCGCGCCATGATCTGGCCCGGCACGTCGAGGGCGCGGGTCCGCAGCGCGATCCCCTCCTCGGTGAGCGAGATGTCGAGCACGCGCTCGTCGGCCGCGCGGCGGGACCGGATGACGCGCCCCTGCGCTTCCAGCCGCTTCACGAGAGGCGAAAGGGTCGCGGGCTCCATCGCGAGGTCGTCGGCGAGCTCGCCGAGGGCCCGCGGCGCGCGCTCCCACAGCGCGAGCATGACGAGATACTGCGGATGCGTGAGCCCGAGCGGCTCGAGCACGGGACGGTAGATCGAGACGACGTTTCGCGCCGCCGTCACCAGCGCGAAGCAGAGCTGGTTGTCGAGCTTCAGCTGGTCGTCGCGCGGGTCCACGACCACCAGTCTACGCATTCAGTTAGTACACTAATGATCATGACACGAATGGATGCCGTGCCGCTGCGCCGCCGGATACGGGAAGCCGGTGGTCTCTACGCGTGGATCAACGCGTCGCTCATCCGCATCGCGGGGCCGGCCTCCGTCGGCCCGTACGAGACGACGCCGGAGCCCATCCGCACGGGGCGGCCGTGTCCGCTGTGCGGCTCGCCGATGTCGCAGCACACGTTCGACCGGTCCGGCCCGAAGCCGCTCATGCACTGCCCGTGACGCTCGGTGGAGAAGCCGGTCTCGAGATCCTGCCTGGAATCACAACTAGCGGGACGCCAGCGGCGACCGCCGGCTGCCCGGGTCAGGGGACAACGTGCGTCATGCTCGTTCCCCCTCACTCGTGGTAGTGGTGTCCTTGAGGTCGTCGAGCACCTCGAACGGCGATTCGAGGTCGCCACGCCACGCTTCGATACCTTCTCGGATCGCGAGGACCGCGACGACGAGAGCGGCGATGGAGTCGGCCCAGCCCCAACCGAACAGGCTGTTGAGCAGCAGCCCGATGAGCACTGTGCCGGAGAGGTATATGCACAGCAGCAGCTGCTTGGCGTCGGCCTGCACGCTCTTGGAACCGAGCTCACGGCCGGTGCGGAGCTCGAACCAGGCCAAGGCCGGCATGACGATCAGGCTCGCCACGGCGATGCCGATGCCGGCCGGGCTGTGGTCGGGATCACGCACCCCGGTCAGAGCGAGGATCGCATCGACGGTGACGTAAGCGGCGAGGGCGAAGAACGCGATCCCGATCACCCGGACGGTTACCTTCTCCCATCGCTCCGGATCCTTGCGGGTGAACTGCCAGGCGATCGCGGCTGCGGAGGCGACCTCGATCACCGAGTCCAGCCCGAACCCGATCAGCGCCGCAGAGGACGCGACGGCACCAGCGGAGATCGCGACGATCGCCTCGATGACGTTCCAGGTGATGGTGAAGGCGACGATGAACCTCACTCGCCGGTGCAGCCGGGTGCGTCGTTCGACGGACAGGGTCATCGAGTGAGCTCCTCGGTGTCGCAGCAGCCCGGCACCGTGCAGGCGGGGTCCATGCATGGCACGCTCTCGTCGACCGCGAGGGTGACGTCGACCAGCGCGACCAGGGCAGCGGTCAGGTGCGGGTCGGCGATCTCGTAGCGGGTCTGCCGGCCCTCCGGCTCCGCGACGACGATGCCGCACCCGCGCAGGCACGACAGATGGTTCGATACGTTCGTTCGGGTGAGTTCGAGGTCGCGGGCAAGCTGGGCCGGATAGCCAGGCGCCTCAAACAGCGACAGCAGAATGCGAGAGCGGGTCGGATCAGCCATCGCCCGGCCAAGCCGGTTCATCACATCGACCCGGAGCGCATTAGTCAGCATACGCTGACCATACAGCAGCCACTGACCAATTGAGAAGAGCCTCGTTGTCTGCGCCAGCGCCGGGATCTGGACGATTCAGAGCTCGAACTTCCCGGACAACACCGCTAGCTTCGCGCTGTATGAACGGTCCGGGTCTCGTTGCATCGACGCGCGCGAGCGGATCGCGCTGCTGCGATTACGGCCCCGCACCGGAAGCTGGCGAGATACTACGCGTGGCCGGCGCGCTCCATGGCCCGAAGTTCCTTCTTGAGGTCCTGCACCTCGTCGCGCAGGCGCGCCGCGAGCTCGAACTTCAGCTCCCCGGCCGCCGAGAGCATCTGGGCGCTGAGGTCGGCGATCGTCGCCTCGAGCTGGTTCGCCCCCTCGGCGGCGATGCCCTCTCGCCGCAGCTGGGGGGTCGGGGACTTCCCCTTGCCGGACTTCGTCTTCGCGGCGGCCTTGCCCCGCAGCATCCGGTCGGTGTCGGACGCCTCGCGCGCGAGCACCTCGGTGATGTCGGCGATGCGCTTGCGCAGCGGCTGCGGGTCGATGCCGTTCGCAAGGTTGTAGGCGACCTGCTTCTCACGCCGTCGGTCGGTCTCGTCGATCGCGTTGCGCATCGAGTCGGTGACGGTGTCGGCGTACATGTGCACCTCGCCCGACACGTTGCGGGCCGCGCGGCCGATGGTCTGGATGAGCGACGTCCCGCTGCGGAGGAAGCCCTCCTTGTCGGCATCCAGGATCGACACCAGCGACACCTCGGGGAGGTCGAGACCCTCGCGCAGCAGGTTGATGCCGACCAGCACGTCGTACACGCCGGCCCGCAGCTCGCTGAGCAGCTCGACCCGCCGGAGCGTGTCGACGTCCGAGTGCAGGTAACGCACACGCACGCCGTGCTCGCCGAGGAAGTCGGTGAGCTCCTCGGCCATCTTCTTGGTCAGGGTCGTGACGAGCACGCGCTCGTCTCGCGCGGCGCGCACCCGGATCTCCTCGAGGAGGTCGTCGATCTGGCCCTTCGACGGCTTCACGACGATCTGGGGGTCGACGAGTCCGGTGGGGCGGATGATCTGCTCGACGATCCCGTCGGCGACGCCCATCTCGTACCGGCCCGGCGTCGCGGAGAGGTACACCGTCTGCCCCACACGGTTTTTGAACTCGTCCCAGCGCAGCGGCCGGTTGTCGAGCGCGCTCGGCAGCCGGAAGCCGTGCTCGACCAGCGTGCGCTTGCGCGAGGCATCCCCCTCGTACATCGCGCCGATCTGCGGAACCGCGACGTGGGACTCGTCGATCACCATGAGGAAGTCGTCGGGGAAGAAGTCGAGCAGCGTGTGCGGCGGCTCGCCGGGCGCGCGGCCATCGAGATGCCGCGAGTAGTTCTCGATCCCGGAGCAGAATCCGAGCTGCTGGAGCATCTCGAGGTCGAACGTGGTCCGCATGCGCAGGCGCTGCGCCTCGAGCAGCTTGGTCTGCGACTCGAGCTCCTTGAGCCTGTCGGCGAGCTCGTCCTCGATCGTCCCGATCGCGCGCCGCACCGTCTCGGTGCCGGCGACGTAGTGCGACGCGGGGAAGATCGGCACGGCGTCGAGCTTCTGCACGACATCGCCGGTGAGCGGATGCAGCATGTACAGCGCCTCGATCTCGTCGCCGAACAGCTCGATCCGGATCGCGTACTCCTCGTAGACCGGGATGATCTCGATCGTGTCGCCGCGCACCCGGAAGTTGCCGCGCGAGAAGTCGACGTCGTTGCGGTTGTACTGCATCGCGATGAACTTGCGGATGAGCGCGTCGCGGTCGTACACCTCCCCCACCTGCAGCGCGACCATGGCCCGCATGTACTCCTCGGGCGCACCGAGACCGTAGATGCACGACACGGTGCTCACCACGATCACGTCCCGCCTGCTGAGGAGCGAGTTCGTCGTCGAGTGCCGCAGTCGCTCGACCTCGGCGTTGATCGACGAGTCCTTCTCGATGAAGGTGTCCGTCTGGGGGACGTACGCCTCGGGCTGGTAGTAGTCGTAGTAGCTCACGAAGTACTCGACGGCGTTATGAGGCATCAGCTCGCGGAACTCGTTGGCCAGCTGCGCCGCCAGGGTCTTGTTGTGCGCGAGCACGAGGGTCGGGCGCTGCACCTGCTCGATGAGCCAGGCCGTCGTCGCCGACTTGCCGGTGCCCGTCGCGCCCAGCAGCACCACGTCGGTCTCACCCGCGTTGATGCGGGCCGTGAGCTCGGCGATCGCCTGCGGCTGGTCGCCCGAGGGCACATAGTCGCTCACGACCTCGAAGGGCCGGACGGATCGCGTGGTCTGCACCACTCCAGCGTATGCCGGACCACCGACACCGGCTCCGGGCGATGCCGGTCCGCTACCGACCACCCGCACGACGAGCCACGCGCGAGGCGACCTCGTCGGGCAGCCTCTCCCACAGCTCGTCGACCTGACGCTCGGTGTCGGCGATCGAGCCGGTGGTGTCGATGACGACGTCGGCGATCGCAAGGCGCGCGTCGTCGGGCACCTGCGAGGCGAGGCGGGCCGCGGCATCCGTCTCGCTCATGCCGCGCAGCTCCACCAGGCGTCGCGCGCGCACGTCGGCCGGCGCGTGCGCGACGACGATCAGCTCCCACGGGTCGTGGACGCGCGCTTCGACGAGCAGCGGCACGTCGTAGACGACGACGGCCTCGGCATCAGCCGCGAACGCCTCCGCGAACCGCCGAGCGGACTCGGCCCGCACCGCCGGGTGCACGATCGCGTTGAGCCTCGCGACGGCGTCGGCGTCGCCGAAGACCGCAGACCCGAGAGCGGCGCGATCGAGCGAGGCGTCGGGACGCAGCATCCCCTCGCCGAATTCCGCGGCGATCGCGGCGAGCACCGGCGAACCCGGCTGCTGCACGTCGCGGACGATCTGATCCGCGTCCACGACGACGGCGCCGCGGGCGGCGAATCGGCGGGCGATCGTGGACTTTCCCGAGGCGATGCCGCCGGTGAGCGCGACGAGGGGCATGCATCGAGAATGCCATGCTCGGGCGTCGACGGATGCCGCGAACCTTGGCGTCTCCTGAGGTCGGCCTGAGCAGGGCTTGAGTCCGCGCCGATAGCGTCGTGCCAACCCGAATGAAGACGGGCCGCGTGAGCGGTCTCCTGGGGAGGATGTGCGATGAGCTGTCGACGTGACCTCGTTACGTCGACCGGCCGCGCCACCGGCGGCTCCGAACGCGACCACGCAAGTCGGCGCGGAGCGGTTCGTCTTCGGCACGGCGGGGAGGCGGCCATGGGGGTGGCCGCCTCCCCGCACCGTGCATCGGCTACGCGCGAGCACGAGGACGCTCTGACGCGCCTCGTGCTCGACGCGGTCTTCCGCTCCGGCGGGGCGTGCGGCGCGGAGCATTTGGGGAGCTCCCGCCGCCGCCTTTCCGGATCGGGCAGCACCGCGCTCGCGCCGGCTGCCCGCGGCTTCGGCGGCTGAATGCCCGACACGAAGAGAGCATTCGAGACCGCCTTCTGGGATATCATGACCGACGTCCAGGAGCCGGCGATTCTCGCGCCGGCGCCGGAAGGTGCATCGGTGGAAGAAGCGCGCGTCGCAGTCGTGATCGAGGATGAAGCGGACATCAGGTCGCTGCTGTCCGCGGTGCTCTCGCAAGCCGGTTTCGCCGTCCACGGGGCGTCCAACGGCGCCGACGGCTTGGATCTCGTGCGGGAGCACCAGCCGCTCGTGACGACGCTGGATGTCAACATGCCGGGCATGGACGGCTTCGAGACGGCCAAGCGCATCCGGGCCGTCAGCTCCACCTATATCGTCATGCTGAGCGCCCGCACCGAGGAGATCGACGCGCTGCAGGGTCTGGAGGCGGGGGCCGACGACTACGTCGCCAAGCCGTTCCGCCCGCGGGAGCTGCGCGCCCGCATCGACGCGATGCTCCGCCGCCCGCGGCACCACATCGCCGCGGTCCCGGTCGACGCCGACCCCGAGCCGCCCGCCGATGTCGGATGGCTCGAGCATCAGGGCGTCCGGCTCAACCTCGCGATGCGGATAGTCACGGTGGACGGTGCAGACCTCGAGCTGACCCGCAGCGAGTTCGACATCCTCGCCGATCTGCTCGGCGCGGGGCGACGCGTGCGCAGCAAGTCGGAGCTCGCGCTGATGCTGCGCGGTGAGCAGTTCACCGGCGTCGAGTACGTCAGCGACAGCGACGCCCGGGCGATCGAGGTGCACGTGGCGAACCTGCGCCGCAAGCTCGGCGAGTCGCCCGCCAGTCCGCGATGGATCGAGACGGTGCGCGGGGTCGGCTACCGCCTCACGGCCTCCTGATCGCGCGACCGCGCGCAGAGGGCGGCGGATGCCGTCAGTCGGCGTCGGCGACGAGGACAGACGTCTCCACGCTCGAGGCGGCACGATCGGCCGCGTCCTGGGCGACGCGCACCAGCTCCTGTGCGTCGTAGCCGGTCGCGTCGCTCAGCGCGACGCCGACCCCGACGACCGGGATCACTCCGCCGCCGACCCGCCCGAGGTCCTCGAAGAGCCCGCGATAGATCGCGCCGGCCTGGCGCCGCGCCGCCCGCGGCGTGTCGACGAGGACACCCACCAGGAGGCCCGTCGGACCGTCGTCCGCGACGAGCGCGTTGGAGGGGGCATGCCGCCGGACGCCGTTGCGCCATGCCTCGGCGACCGTGCGTGCCACCTCGCTGCCGAAGGCCGTCGAGATCTGCTCGAGGTCCTCGACGCGGACGGAGATCACGCCCACCACCTCGGAGCGCCAGCTCGCCCGCTCGCTGAGGTCGGCCAGAGCGCCCGCGAAGACGTCCGCCGAGAGGATGCCGGCATCCGCGGAGGCGAGCCCGGCAGGCCGGAGATAGCCCCGCATCGGCGCCCGCGTCGCCCGGAGCACCGAGGTCACGACGACGGCGACGATCGTGAGGGTGACGGTGAGGAAGCTCGTGGGGATCGTCCCGAAGACGTTCTGGAACAGTGCGCTCTCGGGCCCGGACGTGAGGAACGCGGTCGTCCGCGAGACGTAGTAGAGCGACTGGAATCCGAGCACTGCGGCGAGCACCCATGCGGTGCGCGAGTCGTTCATCTCCCCGCGCAGGCACTCCGCGGCGCCGGCGCCGGCGAAGCCGATGAGGGGGATGAACATCCACAGCGCGCCGGCCCAGTCGCCGCCGTCCGCGCCCTCGACGATCACCGCCGCCACCGCCGCCACGACGGCGGCGCCCACGATCAGGGAGGACGGCGTCATGCGCCGATCGTTGAAGCGACGGCATCCCAGCCACATGCAGCCGGTGCCCGCGACGAACGCCCCGTTGCCGACGGCGACAGCCCACCATGCGCCGGGCACCTGAGCCCACACGATGTAGGCGATGGTCGTGAGCATCGCGGCGAGGAACGCGATCGCCCACACCCGTCCGGCGCCGTCGTCACGACGCAGCAGCGTCTCGACGATGAAGAGGATGCCGCTGACGTTCACCACCAGCGCGGTGATGACCAGCACGCTGGTGAGGTCGAGGGTCATGATGGGGTCCCTTCGGTGCCGTCGACGTCGGCGGAGGACTCCGCGGCCGCCGCGGGGAGCTTGACGATGAACGTCGACCCGACGCCCACCGAGGTGTGGAGGCCGAGGTCTCCGCCGTGGGCGCGCACGATGTCTCGCGTGATCGCGAGGCCGAGCCCGGTCCCGGAGCGCCGCGCAGGGCCGGCCTTGTAGAAGCGCTGGAACAGGCGGGCGCGATCTGCATCGCTGATGCCCATTCCGGTGTCGCGCACCAGGATCCACGTCGAGGTGCCGTCGGTGGTGGTGCCGAGGAACACCGTGCCGCCATCGCGGTTGTAGGTGATCGCGTTGGAGAGCAGGTTGTCGACGACCTGCCGCAGCCGCATCGGGTCCGCCCACACGCGCACCCGCTCGATTCCGCCGGTGTCGATCGTGATCGCCCGGGCCTCCGCGCGCGGCATCAGTGCTTCGGCCGCGGCGCGGACGACGTCGCTCGCGTCGACGTCCAGAGGGACGATGGATGCCTCGACCGACGACGACGACGAACTCGATGCGGCGAGGATGTCGGCCACGATGCCGAGCAGCCGCTCGGCGTTGCGCTCGGCGATGTCGAGGTTGGAGCGCACGTGCTCGGGGATGTCGGGATCCTCGATCGCCAGGTCGAGGTAGCCCAGGATCGAGGTGAGGGGCGTGCGCAGCTCGTGCGAGACCGATGCCACCAGTTCGTCGCGCGCGCGCAACGCGCTCAGCTCGGTCGTGACGTCACGCGAGATCACGACCGCGCCCGCGTCGGACCCCGTCGAGTCGGTGAGTCGTCTCGCGGTCACGCTCAGCGCCTGTCGCGGGCCCGGGTCCTCGCCGAACCAGACGACCTGCGCGTCGAACGCCTCGCCGCGCAGCGCCCGTTCGAGCGGCAGCTCGGCCGCCGGGAGACGCGTGACCCCGTCATCGCGGAACGCGGGCGCCTCGGCGTCGGCGTCATCCGCGCGCAGCGCACGCTGAAGACGACCGTGCGCCTCGTTGGTGATCGAGGTCTGGCCATCGGCGGCGATGCGGATGACGCCGAAGTCGACGGCGTCCAGCACCTCGGTGACCTCCTGCTCCTGACGACGGGTGCGCTCCAGCACGCGGCTGAGCAGGAGAGCCTGCTTGGCCAGCAGGGTGCGCTGAGCGTCGGAGCGCCGCGCATTGAGGAAGCTGGTCGCAGCGACGGCGAGCAGCACGAGCGGCAGGAGCAGCGTGGTGTACGTGATCTGCTGCGCGGTCAGCGCCGTCAGGACGGTGATGATGGCGGCGACCGCCACGATCACCGCGTACAGGCCGAGCGAGCCGAACCCTGCGGCGAGCCAGGTGGACGGGAAGATCCAGAGCAGTCCGAACGCCGAGTCCGGCGCGGCGACCTGCATCAGGGTGATGGCGACGATGTCGACCGCGGGCACCACCGCCAGCCAGCCGGCCGGGATCCGGTTCCACGGGATGACGAAGGTCGCGCCGGTCATGAGGAACACCAGGACGACGCCCAGGAAGAACAGCACGAGATCGCCCGTGAACGGCCCGGCTGCGGTGAGCACCGACAGCACGAGCACGACCGACCCGAGCAGCAGCTGGTTGAGCATCGCCGCGCGCTCGCGCGTCTGATCGCGGAGGTCGCTCGGCAGCCACGCGGCACGGACACGCGCGGTGCGGGTGCCCCGCGCATCGCCCGGTGTCGCGACGGCCATACCGCGACGCTAACGGATGACGTCAGCGCAGCGCGTTCGCCTCGCTGACCCAGCGCGCAAGACGGTCCCACGGATCGTCCACTCCCGCCGAGACGAGCGCGATGTGCGCGCGCAGCGCGTCGGTGAGGCGGAACCACTCCGTGCCGGGAAAGCGGTCGGCGGCGAACTGGACGTGCCGGCGGTGCTCCAGCATCCGATCCCCGCGTTCGAACGCGAGCACCTCGTCGTGCCAGATCGCGGCGAAGCGGCGCCGCGGCTGCGCTGTCGTGCCGATCTTCACCCGATCGTCGACGCGGAGGTAGTACACGACGTCCACGCGCGCCGGCGGGAGCTCGCCGTCGTCGACCTCGCCGACGCGCCACTCGCACACGGCGCAGATCCAGCCGGACGGGTAGCGCACGCCGAGCCGGGAGCCGCAGAGCCGGCACGCGTCGGGGAGGACGTCGACGGCTCCGTAGACGCGGGCGGACCATTCCGCAGCCGCCGCGAGATGGTGCTCGCACAGGGCGACCGGCGCGTCCGGAGGCACCGGGCCGCGGCATCCGTCGTCAGCCGCAAGGCACCCGGTCGCGTTCACCCGACCACCGTAGACGGTGGCTCCGACATCTCCCGGGCAGCGCCGGAGAATGCGGAGAGGCCGCCACCCGAAGGTGACGGCCTCTCCGTGCTTCAGAGGTCGATCAGCGGTTCGAGAGCTTCTCGCGCAGTGCGGCGAGCGCCTCGTCGTCGGCCAGCGTGCCGGCCGACGCGCTGTCCGATGTGAACGAGCTCGAGGACGAGCCGGTCTCGGCCGGAGCTGCGGCCTCGGCCTCGAGGGCCTTGGCGACGGCGGCCTTGTGCGCCTCCCAGCGGCCCTGGGCAGCGGCGTACTCCTGCTCCCACTTCTCGCGCTGGCTGTCGAAGCCCTCGAGCCATGCGTTGGTCTCGGGGTCGAAGCCCTCGGGGTACTTGTACTCGCCGTGCTCGTCGTACTCCGTGACCATGCCGTAGAGGGCCGGGTCGAACTCGGTGCCGAACGGGTCGACGGCCTCGTTCGCCTGCTTGAGCGAGAGCGAGATGCGGCGACGCTCGAGGTCGATGTCGATGATCTTGACGAAGACCTCTTCGCCGACCGAGACGACCTGCTCGGCGAGCTCGACGTGCTTGCCCGAGAGCTCCGAGATGTGCACGAGGCCCTCGATGCCGTCCGCCACGCGCACGAAGGCGCCGAACGGAACGAGCTTGGTGACCTTGCCCGGCGCGACCTGACCGATCGCGTGCGTACGGGCGAAGACCTGCCACGGGTCCTCCTGCGTCGCCTTGAGCGACAGCGAGACGCGCTCGCGGTCGAGGTCGACCTCGAGGATCTCGACGGTGACCTCCTGGCCCACCTCGACGACCTCCGACGCGTGCTCGATGTGCTTCCACGACAGCTCGGAGACGTGCACGAGGCCGTCGACGCCGCCGAGGTCGACGAACGCGCCGAAGTTGACGATCGACGAGACGGTGCCCTTGCGGACCTGACCCTTGTGCAGGTTGTTGAGGAACGTGGTGCGCGACTCGGACTGCGTCTGCTCGAGCAGGGCGCGGCGCGAGAGCACGACGTTGTTGCGGTTCTTGTCGAGCTCGAGGATCTTCGCCTCGATCTCCTGACCCAGGTACGGCGTCAGGTCGCGGACGCGGCGCAGCTCGATGAGCGAGGCCGGCAGGAAGCCGCGGAGGCCGATGTCGACGATGAGGCCACCCTTGACGACCTCGATGACGGAGCCGGTGACGACACCGTCGTTCTCCTTGATCTTCTCGACGTCACCCCAGGCGCGCTCGTACTGCGCGCGCTTCTTGGAGAGGATCAGGCGGCCTTCCTTGTCCTCCTTCTGGAGAACGAGCGCCTCGACGGCGTCGCCGACCTTGACGACCTCGTTGGGGTCGACGTCGTGCTTGATGGAGAGCTCGCGCGAGGGGATGACACCCTCGGTCTTGTAGCCGACGTCGAGGAGGACCTCGTCGCGGTCGATCTTCACGACGGTTCCTTCGATGAGGTCGCCGTCGTTGAAGAACTTGAGGGTCAGTTCGACCGCGGCCAGGAAGTCCTCAGCAGATCCGATGTCGTTGATGGCGACCTGCTTGGTGGCCGGGGCGGTCGTTGCGGTAGTCATGTAGTGGGTTGTCCTTGTTGGGTTGGGTGTCGGGCTGCGTCCTGCAGGCAAACGGATGCCGCCGGTCGAAGCGAAGCGGATTTTGTCGTGAGATGTCACGTCGTCCGGGAGGGGTCCGATCCGCCGGAGCAGAACGGCCCACCACATTCCGGCGGCGTGCCAAAGCAGCCACACGAGTGACAGTCCAGGGTATCAGAACGCGGGGCGCGGTCGCGATGTTCCCCGAGGAACCCGCGCACGACGGCGAGCCGCAGTCAGCGCTGCAGGTCGATCGGCGCCGTCGTCGTGCGGTCGGGATCGAACGGCGCGTCCCGGTCGCCGACCGGATCGCCTCGCAGCTCGGCGAGACGCTCGTCCTCGCGTCGCTGCCTGTCGGCGAGCCAATCCCACCCGCGCGCGGCGTCGCGGGACTCGGGGGTCAGGGCGGGTACGACGCTCGTCGGCGCCAGGCCCGCGGCGGCAGATGCCGGTACCGAGGGCAGCGGCGGAGTCGCGGGCGCGATGAAGGGCTCGTCCGGTCGCCCCGCGAATCCGCGGAGACCTGCCTGCTGGATGACGCGCTGGATCGTGAGGCCGCGGCCGTCGGGATCGCCGACGAAGCGGATCTCGCGCAGGCCCTGCTCCTGCGCAGCCGACTCGAACACGAAGTGGCCGTAGCCGAAGACGCGGCCGACGATCGGCTTGTGCACCGAGATGTCGAGGATGCGCGAGAGCGGCATCGTCGCGATGCGCTGCGACAGGATGCCGTGCACACGGAACACGCGCATGTTGGTGATGACGAACCGGTCCATCCTGCGTTCGAGGATCCGCCAGCCGGCGTGCAGCATGACGGCTCCGCCGACGATCGCGGGCACCCACCAGGCCTGCGGGGGGACGACGGCCGCGAGCAGGAGGACGACGGTGCCGCCGAACAGCTCGAGCATCGACCCGACGAGCGCCGCCCAGTGCTTGCGCACCTCGTCGACCACCTCTTCGCCCTGATCGGCGATGAGGTGCCGCTCGATCCGCGGATCGAACAACGTCACCCGCCGACGAGCGCCGCGAAGAAGTCGACCACGGCGACGCCCGCGCCCCAGACGGCGCCGAGGATGCCCTGAACGGCGTTCGCGGCATCCTCCGGTCGCGTCACGAGATAGAACACGGCGAAAGCGATGACGAGGCCCAGGGCGACGCGCTTGACGATCTTCACGGCGGGATGACCCTTCGGGGACAGGAACTCGGCCACAGAAAGCGAGCGATCCCCCCGGACGCCACTCCTGCTGTTCTACTGCACGGCGCGGTGCGGGAGCGTCGCGACACGCCCGCCGGTTTCGACGCGCCGTCGTCAGGGCTGCAGCATCACCTTCGTCGCGCGGCGCTCGTCCATCGCGGCGTACGCCTCGGCCGCCTCCGCGAGCGGCAGCACCAGGTCGAACACGAGTCCGGGCTTGATGGCACCCGACCGCACGTCGGGCAGGAGCTCCTCGATGTAGCCGCGCACCGGCGCCACACCGCCGTTCACGCCCACGTTGCGACCGAACATCACGCGGATCGGCAGCTCCGGTCCGCCGTTGGGCACGCCGACGTAGCCGACCATGCCGCCCGGACGCGTGGACCGCAGCGCCTGATCCATCGACTCCTTCGTGCCGACGCACTCCAGCACCCGGTCGGCTCCGATCCCCGACGTCAGCTCGCGGACACGCTCGACGCCCTCCTTGCCGCGCTCGGCCACGATGTGCGTGGCGCCGAACTCGCGGGCGAGAGCCTGGCGCTGCGGATGCCGCGACATCGCGACCACGATCGATGCTCCCAGCCGCTTGGCCGCGATGATCGCGCACAGCCCCACCGCTCCGTCGCCGACGACGACGACCGAGTCGCCCGGTCCGACGCCGGCCGACACCGCCGCGTGGTGGCCGGTGCCCATGACGTCGCTCAGCGTGAGCAGGCCCGGGATGTCCTCGTCGGACACGGGACCGGGCACGACGAAGAGGGTGCCGTCTGCCAGCGGCACGCGCACGCGCTCGCCCTGACCGCCGTCGGCGAAGCCGCCGACCCGGTCGTCGCTCCCCCACCAGCCGCCCTTCAGGCACGACGTGCTCACTCCGTTGGCACAGTTCACGCACGTGCCGTCGCACACGTAGAACGGCGCGATGACGAAGTCGCCCACCGAGACCTCCCGCACGTCCGGCCCGACCTCCTCGACGACGCCGACGAACTCGTGGCCGATCCGGTGAGGCTCCTCGGTCGGCGTCACGCCGCGGTACGGCCACAGGTCCGAGCCGCAGACGCACGCGGCGACGACCCGGACGATCGCGTCGCCCCCGGTCGACAGGGACGGGTCGGGAACCTCTTCGACGCGGATGTCCCGCGGGGCGTGGATGACGGTGGCGAGCATGGGAACGAGCCTACGACGCGGGCGCCGCCCTGGCGGGTCCATGCCTGGTGGCCCCGTCGGTCCCCCTGGTAGCGTGCCGAGCACGTGACCGACGACCTCGGAGGACGACGTGACGGACGCTGCAGCCACCACACCGACGGGCGCCGCGCCCGCCAAGCCCCGCGAGGAGTGGACCGGACAGGTCGGCTTCATCCTCGCCGCGATCGGATCGGCCGTGGGCCTCGGGAACATCTGGCGGTTCCCCGGCGTCGCGTACGAGAACGGCGGCGGCGCGTTCCTCATCCCCTACATCGTCGCGCTCCTCACCGCCGGCATCCCGATCCTCTTCCTCGACTACGCGATCGGGCATCGCTTCCGCGGCTCGGCGCCCACGGCGTTCCGCCGCCTCGGCGGCAAGGCGGGCCGGTGGCTCGAGTCGCTCGGCTGGTTCCAGGCGGCGATCGCGTTCGTGATCGGCCTCTATTACACGGTCGTGATCGCGTGGGCGCTCAGCTTCTTCGTGTTCTCCTTCGACCTGCGCTGGGGCGACGATCCGGCGGGCTTCCTCCTCGGCGACTACCTGCAGGTCGGCGAGCCGGGCTTCAGCTTCGAGTTCGTGCCGGGCGTGCTCATCCCGCTCGCTGTGGTGTGGATCGCCGCGATCGTCGTTCTGGCGCTCGGCGTCGCGAAGGGCCTCCAGCGCGTCAACGTGATCTTCCTGCCGCTGCTGGTCGTCGCCTTCGCGATCCTCGTCGTCCGCGCGCTGTTCCTCGACGGCGCCGCCGAGGGGCTCAACGCGCTCTTCACGCCGGACTTCGCGGCGCTCGCCGACCCGAACGTGTGGATCGCCGCGTACAGCCAGATCTTCTTCTCGCTGTCGATCGCCTTCGGCATCATGATCACCTATGCGTCGTACCGTCGGCGCCGCTCGAACCTCACCACTCCCGGTCTCGTGGTCGCGTTCGCGAACTCGTCCTTCGAGATCCTGGCCGGCATCGGCGTGTTCGCGACCCTCGGGTTCTTCGCGTTCCAGCAGGGCATCGCGGTCGCCGAGCTGGAGGGACTCACCGGCGTCGGGCTGTCGTTCATCACGTTCCCGGCGATCATCTCGCAGATGCCGGGCGGCCCGATCTTCGGCGCCCTCTTCTTCGGCTCGCTCGTGATGGCGGGATTCACCTCGCTCATCTCGGTGCTGCAGGTGGTCTCCGCCGCCGTGCAGGAGAAGTTCGGGATGTCGCCGCGCGGCGCGGCGGTCGGCGTCGGCGTGGTGTCGGCCGTGCTGTCGATCCTCCTCTTCTCGACCACGACCGGCCTGCTCGCCCTCGACGTCGCCGACCAGTGGGCGAACAACGTCGGCATCGTCGCATCCGCGGTCCTCACGACCGTTCTGGTCATCTGGGTGCTGCGCCGAGGAGGTGAGCTGCGGTACCACCTCAACGCGGTGTCGACCTTCAAGGTCGGCCGGGTCTGGGTGTTCCTCGTCGGCATCCTCGGCCCGATCGTGCTGGGCTACATGCTCATCCAGCGCATCATCGTGCTGATCGTCGACGGCTACGAGGGTCTTCCCGGCTGGTACCTCGGCATCGTCGGCTGGGGAACGATCGCATTCATCGTCGTGGCGGCGATCGTCCTCACCCTCGTGCCGTGGCGCCGCTCGCCCGACGAGTTCACGGCGTGGCCACCGTTCCCGCCGCTCGCCGAACCCGCCACCACGAGAAAGGAGGCACGCCGATGACCCCGGTCGCCATCACGTTCCTGGCGCTCTCGATCCTGATCGTCTGGGGCGGCCTCGTCGCCAGCGCCCTTTACCTCCGCAAGCGGCCCGAGCTCGTCGCCGCCGAGTACCCGTCCGGCGGCACCGACGATCATCGCGAGGACGACGCGCCCATCATTCACGACACCTGAGCGGCGACGGATGCCGAGGGCCGCCGCCACGGCATCCGTCGCCTCTTCGCGATCAATTCAGGGCGCGCGTGGATGACGGGATGACGCCGTCGGCGTAGAGGTCCGTCGCGACATCCTGGAGTGCGGTGAGCGCGACGCGCTGGGTGGTCGGGCCGTACGAGATGCGCGCGACGCCGAGTGCCTCGTACTCGGCCGCCGTCAGGGCGCCCGGGATCCCGATGACGCTGACCTTGCGCGCGCCGATGCCCTCGACGAGCTGACGCGTCACGCCTGCGGAGAGGATGCCGGGAACGAACACGAGGTCGGCACCGGCAGCGAGGTAGGCGCGGCCGCGCTGGATGGCGTCGGCGATGGAGTCCTCGACAGGGCGGTCGCCTCCGCGGACCAGAGCATCCGTGCGCGCGTTCAGCACGAACGGCACGCCCTCGGCCTCACCGGCGGCGACGATCGCCTCGACCGCGGCGACCGACTCATCGAGCGGCCGGAGGCGGTCCTCGACGTTCGCGCCGACCACGCCGACGCCGATCGCGCGGCGCACCGTCTCGCCGGCATCCCCGTAGCCGGCGTCGAGGTCGGCCGAGACGGGGAGGCTGCCCACGGCCTCGACGACCCGCCCGACCATGTCGAGCATGAGGTCGAGCGGGACCTCGCCGTCGGGGTAGCCGAACGTCGCGGCGATCGAATGCCCGGCGGTCGCGATCGCCCGCGTCTCGGGAAGAGCGGCGATGGTCTTCGCCGACACCGCGTCCCACACGTTCACGACGCGGAGGATCTCGGGCGCGGCGTGCAGCCGCGCGAGGGTCTGTGCTTTCTCGGCCTGGGTGCTCATCGTTCCACGGTAGCGGCGCTGCACCCGGTCGTGGGGTGTGTCTCGGTCCCCGGCCCGGCGTCGCCGGGTGTGGATAACTCCCCTCGACTCACCGCGATCGCGGTTAGCGTGGTCGGGTGAGATTCCGCCTGGTCACCGCCGCCGTCGCGCTCGTGCTGACGGCGACTGCGCTGAGCGGCTGCACCGGCGAGCCGGAGCCGACGGAGCCCACGCCGGCCTTCTCGAGCGAGGAGGAGGCCTTCGCCGCCGCCGAGGAGACGTACCGCGCGTACGTGGACGCGCTGAACCGCGTGGACCTGAGCGATCCGGAGACGTTCGAGGACGTGTTCGCCTGGACAACCGGGGAGGCCAATGCGGGCGCCCGAGAGACGTTCAGCGAGATGCACGCCGAAGGCCTGACCGTGGAAGGCGCCACCGTAATTGCTCTCGCGCTACCGCGACCTCTTGTGAACGCAGGCGATTGGGACTCTGTGGAGCTTGATGTGTGCCTCGACGTCTCGACTGTGACGCTGGTCGACCCAAGCGGCGAGTCAGTCGTAAGCCCTGATCGTCGGGATGTCCAGGCGATGGTCGTAACCCTGCAAGACGAGTCCGCGAGTTCGACTGGCTTCCTGATCAGCAAGATTGACGGGCGAGAAGGAACACCGGAGTGCGTGCAGTAGCGAAGGTAGCGACAGTGGCTCTCGTCGCTCTCGCCATCGCGCTGAACCCCCATGTCGCTGTAGCGGCAGACTGCGATGCAGCCGGCTGGTTGGGCAACTGCGAGATCTCGAACGAAGGCACGCAGGTGGACATCACGGGTACCCAAACCCAGCCTGGGACGCCGAACGCGAACCCTGGCGGCGGCCAGCCGCCCGCGCCCCCCGCTCCCCCGGTTGCGCCCGAGGAGCCGGCCGACTGCCCGATGAACCGGTGCAACGACCTCTACGAGGTGATCGTCCCGCCCGACGTCACGCTCGAGGATCTCGCCTCGTTCCGTCCCGCTCAGCCCGCGCTCACCGGCCAGCCGGCGGGCTTCGGCGTCGTCGGGATGCCGACCAACGTCGTGGCGACGGCATCCGAGCAGATCATGGCCGGGACGATCCTCGGCTGGGACGTGACGGTCCGCTTCGTCCCGGCGGGCTTCGTGTTCTCGTACGGCGACGGCACGACGATGCGGGCGACGACCGGCGGCACGACCTGGGAGCGGCTCGGCCAGGCGCAGTTCACGCCGACGCCGACCAGCCACGTGTACGCCGCGCGCGGCACGTATCCGGTGTCGGTGAGCGTGCAGTACTCGCCGTCGGTCGACTTCGGCAGCGGCACCTGGCGACCCGTCGCCGGCTTCGTCACCGCGACGAGCGGCGCCTACGACGTGCGCATCGTCGAAGCGCGCACCGCGCTCGTCGACCGGACCTGCCTCGAGAATCCGCGCGGTCCGGGCTGCTGACCGGATCGCGGATGCCGAGCGTCGGCGCCCCGTGACAGGATGAGCCCGTGACGGACCGCCTGATGCTCCTCGATTCGGCTTCTCTGTACTTCCGTGCGTTCTACGGGGTTCCCGACACGGTGCGGGCGCCCGATGGCACCCCGGTGAACGCGGTGCGGGGGTTCCTCGACATCATCACGCGGCTCGTGACGACCTACCGGCCGACGCACCTCATCGCGTGCTGGGACGACGACTGGCGCCCGCAGTGGCGGGTCGACCTCATCCCGACGTACAAGACGCACCGCGTCGCCGAGGTCGTGGCGGTCGGTCCCGATGTCGAGGTCGTCCCCGACCCGCTCGAGGCGCAGGTGCCGCTCATCCGCGAGACCCTCGGCGCACTCGGCATCCCGATCATCGGCATCGCCGCGCACGAGGCCGATGACGTCATCGGCACCCTCGCGACGCGCGCTGAGCTCCCGGTCGACATCGTGACCGGCGATCGCGACCTCTTCCAGCTCGTGGACGACTCCCGTGACGTGCGCGTGATCTATACCGCACGCGGCATGAGCAACCTCGAGATCGTCACCGACGCCGTGGTGGTCGCGAAGTACGGTGTGCTGCCCGGCCAGTACGCCGACTTCGCCACTCTGCGCGGCGACTCGTCCGACGGCCTTCCGGGCGTGGCGGGCATCGGCGAGAAGACCGCGGCGGGGCTCCTCGCCGCCCACGGCGACCTCGCCGGAATCCTCGCCGCGGCAGAGGCCGGCGACGGGATGTCGGCGGGCGTGCGCGCCAAGCTCCTGGCCGGACTGCCGTATCTCGCGGTCGCGCCCCAGGTCGTCGCGGTCGTGCGCGATCTCGACCTGCCCGCCGTCGACTCACGACTGCGACCACTCGATGACAGCGCGAAGACGGATGCCGCATCACTGGCCGATCGGTGGGCGCTCGGCACCGCGATGACCCGGATCGTCGATGCCTTCGACGCGCTCTGACTCCTCGTCCTGACTCACCGCGCCGCTCAGCACGATCGGCCCGGCGCCCGGATCAGCGCGTCTGGCGGTGCGACGCCGCCACCGCTGCGAGCAGCGTGGCGCTGTAGACCACGGCCAGCACGACGAACGAGACCAGCGCCGCCGTCCAGCCGCCGGTGAGCTCGTGCAGCCACCCGGCGAACGGCGCCCCGAGCGCGGCGATCGCGTAGCCGCCGCCCTGCACGAACGCCGACATCCCCGCGGCCTCGGCGTCGTCCCTGGCCACGGCCACGAGGGCGGTGAAGACCACGACGAACCCGCCGGCGTGGCCGACGGAGCCGATCACGAGCCACAGCCAGGTGAGCTCGGGCGCGAGGAGCATGCCGACGGTGAGGACGATCCACGACGCGCAGATCGTCAGCGCAGGCACGAGGGGCCGCGCGTACCGGGTCAGCAGCGGCACGAGGAAGGCGCCCGCGATCGCGGCGCCCTGGAAGATCGAGGCGAGCGCGCCGGCGGCGGAGGCGGAGAGCCCCAGCTCGTCGGCGCTGAACGTGGGAAGCCAGGTCGACAGGGCGTAGAAGATCGTCGTCTGCCCTGCGAACGCCGCCATGAGCAGCCATGCGACCGGGCGGCGCAGCATCGGGCGCTCACGACGGCGGCCGGAGACGACCGGCAGCGGACCGGTGAGCGCCGCGGCGTCCCGGTCCGGGCCGCGATCGGGGCCAGCCGGTGCAGGCTCACCGCTGTCGCGCTCGCCGGGGGCGGCGCCGGCTCGCCGTGATCGGGCGAGGTGCACGCTCCACAGCGCGATGCCGCCGAGGGTGATCGCCGACCACACAAGCAGCGCCGCCGGCCAGCCGATCACGGCGGCGATCGGCGCGGTGAGCAGCGTCGTCAGGAGAGAGCCGGCGTTGAGCATCGCGACATAGGCGGCGGTGACCACCCCCACCCGCTCGGGTGGGACGTCCCGACGGATGATCACCGGGACGACGACGTTGCCGACGGTGATCGCCGCACCGATGACGAGCATTCCCGTCAGCATCCAGCCGAAGCCCGGCAGGGCGCGCACGACGCTTCCGACGAGCACCCCGCTCAGCGAGAGCAGCAGCGCGAGCTCGGCGCCCGCCCGGCGGATGACGAGGGCGGCCACCGGGGTGAGGACCGCGAACATGAGCACGGGCGCCGTCGTGAGGAGCCCCGCGGTCGCGGAGCCGATGCCGAGATCGTCCTCGATCGCGCGCAACACGGGCGTGGGGGCTGCGATCGGCCCGCGCAGGCTCATCGCGGCGACCAGCACGCCCGCGACGACAAGCCACGGCATCCCCCGCTTCGCGTCGGAGGCGAAGCGGGAGGTCACTCTCCCACTCTATGAGGAGCCGATCAGCGGCCGGCCCACTCCCGCAGGCGCTCGAGCGGCCACGTCGTCACGATGCGGTCGGCGGGGACCCCCGCCCTCTCGGCACGCTGCGCGCCGTAGTCGATGAGCGACAGCTGACCGGGCGCATGGGCATCGGAGTCGATCGAGAACAGGCAGCCGGCCTCCAGCGCGAGCGCGATCAGCTCGTCGGGCGGATCCTGCCGCTCCGGGCGCGAGTTGATCTCGACGGCGGTGCCGTTCGCCGCGCACGCCTCGAACACCGGCCGCGCGTCGAACGTCGACGGCGGCCTCGTGCCGCGCGAACCCTCGACCAGCCGTCCCGTCACATGCCCGAGGACGTCGACGAGTGGATTCGAGGCCGCGGCCACGAGCCGGCGGGTCATCGGCCCGCGATCCATGCGGAGCTTGGAGTGCGCCGAGGCCACGACGATGTCGAGCTCGTCGAGCAGGTCGGGCTCCTGATCGAGGGCTCCGTCGTCGAGGATGTCGACCTCGATGCCCGACAGCAGGGTGAATCCCTCGCCGCTGAACGCCGGGAGGAGCCCCAGCTGCTCGCGGAGCCGCTCCGGCGAGAGGCCGTTCGCGACCCGCAGCCGCGGCGAGTGGTCGGTGAGCGCGGTGTACTCGTGACCGAGCGCGCGGGCGGCGTCGACCATCAGGTCGATCGAGGTCAATCCGTCCGACCAGTCGCTGTGGCAGTGCAGGTCGCCCCGCAGGAGTGCGCGCAGCTCCGACTGCTGCTGCACGCCCGCCCGCTCGCGGAGGTCGGCGAGGTAGCTGGGCACCGTGCCCGCGAGCGCCTCCTGGATCACGCCGAAGGTGGAGTCGCCGATCCCCTTGCGACGGCGGAGAGCCGCGGCATCCCGAAGCTGCTCTTCGTTCAGTCCTTCGATCGCGTCGGCGGCCGCGCGGAAGGCCTTCGACTTGTAGCGCGACGAGCGCTCCCGCTCGAGCAGCGCCGCGATCTCGCTGAGCGCCTCGTGGGGGTTCATTCCCCGCGCGACGCTCCGCCCGATCGGATCACGACGATCCGGCGACGGTCGAGCGGCGCACGACGACGGGCGCGGACGCGAGTCGCGCCAGAGCCCAGCCGAACAGGATCGACAGCACACCCATGCCCATCGCGAAGACGCAGACGCCGTACGAGACGACCGAGGTGAACAGCGACGTCCGCAGGAACGACGCCTGCATGGCCGTCGAGCGTGCGGGATCGTCCTGGTCGAGTTCGGCATAGGTCTTGCCGCCCGTGGCCTCGAGTGCGTGCGTGTTGATGACGTCGGCCTGCACGTAGGCGGTGAAGGGCCCCGCCACCTGCTGCCCCCCGAAGGCGACGGCGTCATCCGAGACGGTGATGTTCTCGGCCTTGAGCTGCTGGGTGACGACGATCCACACCACGATGCCGACGACGATCAGCAGGATGCCGGCGATCACCCCGATGATCCCGATGACCTTCACGAGGCCGAGGCTGCGGGCGGGCGGCTCGACAGAGCCTTCGACGGTGGCGGGTACGGTCTCATCGCTCATGGGCGCTCTCCTCTGGTGATCCTGAGCACACGGTAGCGCCGGGGCGGGCCGGTGCGGAAGACCCCCGTCCGGATCGACGCGGCGCTAGCCGGAGAGTTCGCGCGTGGCCTGCACCCAGCCGTCGAGCGTCGCGGCTGCGCGACCCGAGTCGACCGCCGCCGCCGCGTCGTCCTTCGCCTCCGCGAGGCGCTCGAGGATCGGCCGCTGCACCTGAGCGGCGTCGCGGAACAGGCGGTAGGCGACGATCCCTGCGGCGGCGTTCAGCAGCACGATGTCACGGACTGCGCCGGACTCCCCGTCGAAGACGCGGCGGACGACGGCGGCGTTGTGCGCGGGGTCGCCGCCGAGCAGGTCGTCGATCTCGGCCAGCGGGATGCCGAGGTCGCGCGGATCGAGGTCGTGCTCGTGGATGTCGCCCCGGCTCACCTCCCACACCCTGCTGTGGCCGGTGGTGGTGAGCTCGTCGAGTCCGTCGTCGCCGCGGAAGACGAGCGCCGTCGCCCCGCGCGTGCGGAACACACCCGTGATGAGCGGCACGCGATCCAGGTGGGCGACCCCCACGGCGTTGGCCTCGGCGCGCGCCGGGTTGCACAGCGGGCCCAGGATGTTGAACACCGTCGGCACGCCGAGCTCGGCCCGGGTGGGTCCGGCGTGCCGGAAACCGGGGTGGAACGCCGACGCGAACGCGAAGGTGATGCCGGCCCGGTCGAGCGTCTCGGCGACCGCCTCGGGCGACAGCGTCAGGTCGATGCCCAGCGCGCCGAGGACGTCCGACGACCCCGACGACGAGCTGGCAGCCCGGTTGCCGTGCTTGACGACGGGAACACCGGATGCCGCGGCCACCACGGCCGCCATGGTCGAGACGTTCACAGTGCCGAAGCGGTCGCCCCCGGTGCCGACGATGTCGAGGACCGCGGGGTCGACGGGGAGCGGCACCGCCGCCTCGAGGATCGCATCGCGGAACCCGACGATCTCGTCGACCGTCTCGCCCTTCGCACGCAGGGCGACGAGGAACCCCGCCAGCTGCGACGGCGTCGCCGATCCCGACATCACCTGGCGCATCGCCCAGGTGGACTCCGCGACGCTCAGGTCGCGCCGCTCGAGCAGGGAGGTGAGGATGTCCGGCCAGGTGTAGAGCTCCGCCATAACGCAGAAGCCTAGTGCGGGGCGGAGTCCCTGCCCTCTCCCCGCCGTCTCCCCGCCTTCTCCCCGCAGTTTCTTAGGTGATCCTAAGTTCCGAGCGACCCAAATCGATGCCCTCCGATGCGAAAATCGCGACCCGAGTTCAGCCATAATGGGGAGCGTGACGACCTCCTCAGCGACCTACTCCCAGGCCATGCGGTCCGTCAAGCGGCCGGATCCGGTCGCTGTCGGAACCATCGTGTGGCTCGGCAGCGAGGTGATGTTCTTCGCGGGCCTGTTCGCGATCTACTTCACCCTCCGCAGCACCTCCCCGGAACTGTGGGCGGAACGCACCGAGCTGCTGAACATCCCGTATGCCACGGTCAACACGATCATCCTCGTGCTCTCCTCCGTCACCTGCCAAATGGGCGTGTTCGCCGCCGAGCGCTTCCAGCCGTACTCGACGAAGAAGCGCGGGTGGCTGGGCTGGGGAATGGTCGAGTGGTTCTGGCTGACCTTCGTGCTCGGCGCGATCTTCGTCTCCGGGCAGGTGTGGGAGTACGCCCAGCTCGTCGCCGAGGGCATGCCGATCAGCGCAGACTCCTACGCGTCGGCGTTCTACCTCACCACCGGCTTCCACGCCCTCCACGTCACCGGCGGCCTCATCGCATTCCTCCTCGTGATCGGCCGCGCCTACGCGGTCAAGAACTTCGGGCGCAAGGAGATGACATCCTCGATCGTCGTGTCGTACTACTGGCACTTCGTCGACGTCGTCTGGATCGCCCTGTTCCTCGTCATCTACTTCCTGAGATAGAGCGGAGCTGATTCCCGACATGGCACGTGATACCCCGCGCCGCTCGAAAGGCCGTCGCAGCCCTTGGGCCGCAGCCGCGCTCATCGGCATAGGCCTGCTGATCACCGGCGGCGTCTATGCCGGCGCGTCCGCGGCCATGGCCGCGACGACCGAGACCGCCGCGCCGTCCGCGCTCACCGCCGACGAGGGCAAGATCCTCTTCCAGGCGAACTGCGCGACCTGCCACGGAATGGACCTCCAGGGCACCCCGGACGGACCGTCGCTGTTCGGCGTGGGCGAGCTCGCGGTCGACTTCCAGGTCGCGACAGGCCGGATGCCGCTGCAGATGCAGGGGCCTCAGGCGCCGCAGAAGCCCGTGCAGTTCACGCAGGCGCAGATCAAGGCGATGGCCGCCTACGTGCAGTCCATGGCCCCCGGACCGACCTTCCCCGACGAGGAGGTCCTCGACGGCGAGGGAGACATCGCGCGCGGCGCAGAGCTCTTCCGGATCAACTGCGCGATGTGCCACAACGTGGCGGCGGCCGGCGGTGCGCTCACCGAGGGCAAGTACGCTCCCGGGCTCGCCAGCACCAGCGCGCTGCACATGTACGCGGCGATGGTCACCGGCCCGCAGAACATGCCGGTCTTCAACGACATGACCCTGACACTGGAGGACAAGCGCGACATCATCTCGGCGCTGCTGTTCCTCCAGCAGAACGAGTCACCCGGCGGCTTCTCGCTCGGCTCGCTCGGCCCCGTCTCCGAGGGCCTCTTCATCTGGATCTTCGGCATCGGCTCGCTGATCGCCATCACCGTGTGGATCACGGCGAAGTCGAACTGATCCCCCACAGCACAGGACGAACGAGGAGCAGCATGGCACACGAGGACGACCCGCTGGAGCACGAGAGGGCTTCCTGGAAGCCCTCCCCCGGGCTCGCCGTGGCGGTCACCGACCCAGTGCGCAACCCGGAGATGCCGCCGCACCGCGACCGGGTGACCGACAAGGACCCCGCAGCCATGAAGCGCGCGGTCCGCACGGTCTACACGCTGTTCTACCTCTCCGTCGCCGGGAGCATCTGGGCGATCGCGGCCTACATCATCTTCCCGATCGAGTCGGGGCGGATCGTCGACATCCGCAACAACAACATGTTCATCGGACTCGGCATCGCCCTGGCGCTGCTGGCCATCGGCATCGGTGCGATCCACTGGTCCAAGGCGATCATGTCCGACCGGGAGTTCGTCGAGCCCCGCCATGCGACGCGCGGCCGAGACACCACGCGCGCGGCGGCCATCCAGGCGTTCGCCGACGCGAACGAGGAGTCGGGCTTCGGCCGGCGCACGGTGATCCGCAATTCGCTGATCGCCGCGGTGGTCGCCTCGCTCGCCCCTGCGGTCGTCCTCTTTCGCGGGCTCGCACCCCAGAACTCCGCGACCAACCCGATCGCGGGTGACCCGGTCGCCCTCCTCAGCCACACCATGTGGAAGGAGGGGACGCGTCTCACGCACGATCCCGAGGGAACGCCGATCCGCGCCGCCGACGTCACCCTCGGCTCGGCCGTGCACGTGATCCCGGACGGACTGAAGGATCTGGGCCACGACGGCGGCTATCTCGAGGAGAAGGCCAAGGCGATCGTGCTGCTCATGCGCCTCCTCCCCGAGCAGCTCGTCGAGACCGAGGAGCGCAAGGACTGGTCGTACAACGGCATCGTCGCCTATTCGAAGGTGTGCACGCACGTCGGCTGCCCCGTCGCCTTGTACGAGCAGCAGACGCACCACCTGCTGTGCCCCTGCCACCAGTCGCAGTTCGATGTGACGCACGGCGCCGCGGTGATCTTCGGGCCTGCCGCCCGTCCGCTGCCCCAGCTGCCCATCACCGTCGACGACGAGGGCTACCTCGTCGCACGCAGCGACTTCACCGAACCCGTCGGCCCGAGCTTCTGGGAGCGCCATTGAGCACCGCGACCCACCCCACGGACAGCCTGACCCCGGCGCCGGCCGTCACGGAGGACCTCGTCGAGGCCCCCTCCCGCAATGGCGACAAGCCGCTCGGCGGCCGCTTCGTCGGCGCCACCGCGAACTACATCGACGAGCGCACGAGCCTCTCCGGCTTCGTCAAGGAGCTCGGCAGGAAGATCTTCCCCGACCACTGGTCGTTCATGCTCGGCGAGATCGCGCTGTGGAGCTTCGTCGTGGTGCTGCTGTCGGGCACCTTCCTGACGTTCTTCTTCCAGGCCTCGATGGTACCGACGCACTACAACGGGTCGTTCATCCCGATGAAGGGCCTCGAGATGTCCGCGGCGATGGAATCCACGCTGCGGATCTCCTTCGACATCCGCGGCGGTCTTCTCGTCCGGCAGATCCACCACTGGTCGGCGCTCGTCTTCGTCGCCGGCATCGGCGTCCACATGCTTCGCGTGTTCTTCACCGGTGCCTTCCGCAAGCCGCGCGAGCTGAACTGGGTCATCGGCTTCATCCTGTTCATCCTCGCGATGGGCGAGGGCTTCACGGGCTACTCGCTCCCCGACGACCTGCTCTCCGGCAACGGCCTGCGGATCATCGACGGCATGGTCAAGGGCATCCCCCTCATCGGCACCTGGACCTCGTTCCTGCTCTTCGGCGGCGAGTTCCCCGGCATGCACATCGTGGGGCGCCTGTACACGCTGCACATCCTGCTGCTTCCGGCGATCCTCGTCGCTCTGCTCGTGCTGCACCTGATGCTGATGGTCATCAACAAGCACACCCAGTTCGGCGGCCCCGGCCGGTCGAACAGCAACGTCGTGGGCTACCCGATGATGCCGATCTACATGTCGAAGATGGGCGGGTTCCTCTTCATCACGTTCGGCGTGATCGTGCTGATCGCATCGCTCTTCACGATCAACCCGATCTGGAACTACGGTCCGTACGACCCGTCGCCGGTCTCGGCGGGCACCCAGCCCGACTGGTACATCGGCTTCGCCGACGGCGCCCTGCGCCTCGTGCCGCCGCATTGGGAGTTCGTGTTCCTCGAGCGGACCTGGTCCCTGAACATCCTGGTCCCGCTCGTGGTGATCGGCATCTTCATCGTGCTCGTCCTGATCTACCCCTTCATCGAGGCGTGGGTCACCGGCGACAAGCGCGAGCACCACATCGCCCAGCGTCCCCGCAACGCGGCCACCCGCACGGCGATCGGCGCCGCAGGCGTCACCTTCTACGCGGTGCTGTGGGCCGCGGCATCCTCCGACATCATCGCGACCCACTTCTGGGTCACGATGGAAGGGGTCATCCACACCCTCCAGGCGCTGCTGATCCTCGGGCCGATCCTCGCGTACTTCGTGACGAAGCGGATCTGCCTCGCGCTGCAGAAGAAGGATCGTGAGATCGCCCTGCACGGCTACGAGTCGGGGCGCATCGTGCGCCTCCCCGGCGGCGAGTACATCGAGGTCCATCAGCCGGTCGACGAGTACGACCGCTACAAGCTCGTCGATGTCGAGATGTACGAGCCCCTCGTGGTCCGCCCGAACGCCCAGGGGCGCATCCCGTGGCACGAGAACGTCCGCGCGGCGATCTCGCGGTGGTTCTTCGAGGACCGCCTCTCCCCCGTCACCCAGTCGGACCTCGACGCGGCGCTGGCTCACCAGCACCACGAGCTCGACCACATCGCGGCGGAAGAGGATGCCGAGCTGCAGGGCGCTCACGAGCGCGCCGGGGTGCCCGATGCGCCGCACGTGCCGATCGACGACGGTCACAACTCCGAGACCGCGGTGCGCCCGTCCAACGTCATCGTTCCCGAGCCGGATCCGGGCACCAAGGCGAAGAAGAACCGTGAGAAGGAAGCCGGCCAGTAGGACGGCAGATTTCCGATGACCGGTGGCGCTTCCCGTGATGGGGAGCGCCACCGGTCTGTTCTAGCCTTGGCGTCATGACCGACGCCGCTTCGTACTTCGCCGCCAAGCTCGCCCTCGAGACCGACGCCTCCGACGTCTACGCCGATCAGAAGGCGGGAGTGCCGTTCGTCCTGGTCGACGTCCGCAGCGACGAGGCCTGGGCGCAGGGCCGGATCGTCGGTGCCGTGCACATGCCGCGCGCGCAGATCGAGGACCGCGCCCCCGCCGAGCTCGACCCCGCGGTGCCCGTCGTCGTCTACTGCTGGAGTCCCGGCTGCAACGCCGGCGCGAAGGCCGCCCTGCGCTTCGCACAGCTGGGCTACCGTGTGCGCGAGATGATCGGCGGGTACGAGTACTGGGTCCGCGAAGGACAGCCGACCGAGAACGACGAGGGACCGCTCCCCCGCGTCTTCGACCGGCAGGTGATGGTCGTCCGCGAGCCGGTCACGAGCTGACGCTCAGGCCGAGTCGAGATCCTCGGTGAAGCGCGCCGCCGCCGAGGCGAGATCTCCGGCGGGTCCACCGCCCACGCCGTCGGCGATCGCCACGCCCCACGGCGCCGTGAACGCGGCGTCCTGGTTGGTGGTGCGATGCACGCCGACGTCCGAGACGGCAGCGGCTCTCAGCCGCAGGGACACGGGGATCAGCGCGCGAAGTACCCGCGGTAGTACTCGTACACCCAGCCGACGATGGCGACGAGGAAGACGGCGAGGCCGATGGGGAAGAGCCACGCGCCCACGGCGAGGCCGAGGATGGCGAGCGCCGCCGAGAACGCGAGCACGATCGGCCACCACGACCACGGGCTGAACTCGCCGAGCTCGGGGTCGCCGTCGTCGATGTCGGCCGTCAGCGTGTCCTCGGGCAGCTCGCCGCCCTGCGCCTTGTGAACACGGCCGATGTAGAAGGCGATCAGGGCACCCATCATGGCCGTGAACAGCAGTGCGACGGTGCCGACCCACTCGATCGCGGTGTACCACGTGCGGTCCGGGTGGGCGATGATGTTCCACGTCGTATAGATGATGCCGACGATCAGGAAGAAGAACGTCAGCAGCCACCACAGGCCGGTGTTGGTGCGCACCTACTTCACCTCTCCCTCGGCGAGGTCGACGACCGGGGCATCGGGTGCGTCCTTCGCAGGGCCGACGCCGACGGGGATCCCCGCCTCCGGATGGTTGAGGTCGAACGCGGGACGCTCGCTGCGGATGCGCGGGATGGACGTGAAGTTGTGGCGGGGCGGCGGGCACGAGGTCGCCCACTCGAGCGACGCGCCATAGCCCCACGGGTCGTTCACGGTGACCTTGGGCGCCTTGCGCGCGGTGATCCACACGTTGAACAGGAACGGGATCATCGAGGCGCCGAGCAGGATCGCGCCGACCGTCGACAGCTGGTTCTGCCAAGTCCAGTTGTCGGCGGCGGAGTAGTCCGCGTAGCGACGCACCATTCCGTCGACGCCCAGCCAGTGCTGGACGAGGAACGTCATGTGGAAGCCGATGAACAGCATCCAGAAGTGCACCATGCCGATGCGCTCGTTGAGCATCTTGCCGGTCCACTTCGGCCACCAGAAGTAGAACCCGGCGAACATCGCGAACACGACCGTGCCGAAGACGACGTAGTGGAAGTGCGCGACGACGAAGTACGAGTCGGACAGCGCGAAGTCCAGCGGCGGCGAGGCGAGGATGACGCCGGTCAGACCACCGAACACGAACGAGACGAGGAAGCCGAGCGCGAACATCATCGGCGTCTCGAAGGTCACCGAGCCTCGCCACATCGTGCCGATCCAGTTGAAGATCTTCACACCCGTCGGCACCGCGATGAGCATGGTCATGAGCGCGAAGAACGGCAGCAGCACCGCGCCGGTGACGTACATGTGGTGCGCCCACACCGCGACCGACAGCGCCGCGATCGCGATGGTCGCGTAGACCAGCGTCTTGTAGCCGAAGATCGGCTTGCGGCTGAAGACCGGGAAGATCTCGGACACGATGCCGAAGAACGGCAGCGCGATGATGTAGACCTCCGGATGCCCGAAGAACCAGAACAGGTGCTGCCACAGCAGCACACCGCCGTTCGCCGGATCGTAGATGTGCGCGCCGAGCACACGGTCCGCCGCGGCGGCGAGGATCGCTGCGGCGAGCACGGGGAAAGCCATCAGGATCAGGATGCTGGTGACCAGCGTGTTCCACGAGAAGATCGGCATCCGCCACATGGTCATGCCGGGCGCGCGCATCGTGATGATCGTGGTGATGAAGTTCACGGCGCCCAGGATCGTGCCGAAGCCGCTCATGCCGAGGCCGAGCATCCACAGATTGCCGCCGACACCGGGCGAGAAGGTCGCGTTGGCCAGTGGCTGGTAGGCGAACCATCCGAACGCCGCCGCGCCCTGCGGGGTGAGGAAGCCGGCGACGGCGATCGTCGAGCCGAACAGGAACAGCCAGTAGGCGAAGGCGTTCAGACGCGGGAACGCGACGTCGGGGGCGCCGATCTGCAGGGGCAAGATCGCGTTCGCGAAGCCCGCGAACAGCGGCGTCGCGAACATCAGCAGCATGATCGTGCCGTGCATCGTGAAGAGCTGGTTGTACTGGTCCTTCGTCGGGATGATCTGCATCCCGGGCTCGAACAGCTCTGCGCGGATGATGAGGGCCATCACACCGCCGAGCATGAAGAACAGCACGGAGGCGATGAGGTACAGGTAACCGATCGTCTTGTGGTCGGTGGAGGTGATCCACTTGACGATGATGTTGCCCTTCTCCTCGACGCGCGAGGCGCTGAGGAGGGCGGCCTGACGAGGCGGCAGGGTGGTCGGGCGACCCTGCGTCGTCTCCTGAAGCGGAAGCGTCGTCGCCATGATCAGTCGTCTCCTTCGGGGCTGGCACCCGTTCCGGGCATGTTCTGCAGCCGGCTGTACTCGTTCGAGATGTCTCCGGTCTGGCCGGCGGAGCGCAGCGAGCCGAGGTAGGCGTCGTACTCGGCAGCGCTGACGACCTCGACGTTGAACAGCATCATCGAGTGATACTCGCCGCACAGCTCCGCGCACTTGCCGTCATACAGCCCCTCGCGGGTCGGCGTGAACGACCAGTACTGGTTGTCCTTGCCGATGTACATGTCCTTCTTGTAGAGGAAGTCGATGATCCAGAACGAGTGGATGACGTCGCGCGACTCGAGCTTGATCGTGACCGTCTGATCGACCGGGAGGACGAGCGTCGGAAGCTCGTTGATGATGTCGCCCCGGTCGTTGGTCTGCGCCTGGACGCCCATGCTCCACACGGCATCCGCGTTGTCCTCGGCGTCGCCGTTGTACTGGAAGTCCCACGACCACTGCTTGCCGATCGCGGTGATCGAGACGTCCGGATCCTCGTACTGCGTCTCGAGGATGGCCTGGTCGCGCGCGGTGAAGGCGAAGAATCCGAGCACCAGGATGAGCGGCACGACCGTGTAGAAGATCTCGATCGGCATGTTGTAGCGCAACTGCACGGGGAGCCCGGACTGGCCCTTGCGGCGGCGGTACGCGATCGCTGCCCACCCCATCAGGCCCCACGTCACCACGCCGACGGCGAGGAGCACGAGCCACGAGTTCACCCAGAGACCCGACACCATCTCGGTGTGATTCGTCGCGGCCGGTCCGTCTTCGACGAAGCCCGGAAGGAACCCGTTCAGCTCCGTCGGCGTGCAGCCGGCGAGGACGGCGGCCGCTGCGATCCCGACGGGAAGAAGGGCCCAGCGGAGACGGCGTTTCGAAGGCACGGTGCACCTTTCTGGGTGGGACAAGTGGCTCCCGTCAGTCTAGGGCAACCGTCCAGCCGATTCAGGCCAACCACCCAGCCTGGAACGCGAAATCGCCCCCGTGATCGGGGGCGATTTCGTGGGCGTCTCTCAGTGGAAGCTGTCGCCGCAGGCGCAGCTGCCGGCCGCGTTCGGGTTGTCGATCGTGAACCCCTGCTCGGAGATGGTGTCCTTGAAGTCGATCGTGGCGCCGTCGAGGTAGGGGACGCTCATGTCGTCGATGATCACCTCGACGCCGTCGAAGTCGACGGTCTTGTCGCCGTCGAGGTACCGCTCATCGAAATAGAGCTGGTAGATCAGCCCGCTGCATCCGCCCGGCTGCACCGCGACCCGCAGACGCAGGTCGTCGCGTCCTTCCTGGCCGAGGAGCGTCTTCACCTTGAGCGCGGCGGTATCGGTCAGCAGCACGCCGTGCTCCCGCGTGGTCTGGTCGGTCGACAGAGCGGTGTCGGTCATGGCACTCCTCAGGACGGGCCGCCTCGATCTTCGACATCACAGGGCGGCAGGATGCCTCGATTCTACGCCCGCTTCTCGGGAACCGGCTCCGAGGCCGGCGTGTCCCGCGTCTCGGTTAGGCGTGGCCGGTGCGCGCGTCCAGGCTCTCGAGCAGCAGGGCTTCGGAGAGGACCGCGTTGCGGAAGGTGTCGAGGTGCAGCGATTCGTTCGGGCTGTGGGCCCGTGCGTGCGGGTCTTCGACGCCGGTCACGAGGATCTGCGCGCCGGGGAACTCGCGGACGAGGTCGGCGATGAACGGGATCGAGCCGCCCACGCCGATGTCGACCGGCTCCACGCCGTAGCCGGAGTGCAGCGCGGTGCGCGCCGCCTCGACGGCCCAGCCGCTGGTGTCGACGAGGAACGGGTCGCCGTAGTCCTGGTCGGTGAACTCCAGCGCGGCGCCGAACGGCGCGTGCGCACGCAGGTGCGCCTCGATCGCGGCGTACGCGTCGCGGGCGGCCTGCCCGGGTGCCACGCGCGCGCTGATCACCACGGTGACCTCGGGGCTGAGCGTGTTCGACGCGTTCGCGACGCTCGGCGCATCGATCCCGGTGACGGTGATGGACGGCTTGTTCCAGATGCGGCTGAGGATCGTGCCCGTGCCGATGGGGCTGACGCCGGCGGGCAGTCCCGCCTCGTCGCGGAGCGTCTCCTCGCTGTAGGCGGGGGTCTCGGCATCCCGCTCCGTGAGCCCGTCGACGGCGACCGCGCCCCGTTCGTCCCACAGCGTCGCGAGGAGCTTCACCGTCGCCATCATCGCGTCGGGCACCGCTCCCCCGAACATGCCGGAGTGCGAGGCGTGCTCGAGCGTGCGCACGCGCAGCGTGAAGCGGGTGTTGCCACGCAGCGACACGGTGAGCGCCGGGGTGCGGGCGTCCCAGTTGCCCGAGTCGGCGACGACGATGACGTCGGCGCGCAGGTCCGCGGCGTTGTCGGCGAGGAACTGGGCGAACGAGCGCGAGCCCGCCTCCTCCTCGCCCTCGAAGAACAGCACGACGCCGAGGTCGAAGTCGTCGCCGATCGCCTCGGTGAGGGCGCGCAGCGCGGCGATGTGGGCCATCACGCCCGCCTTGTCGTCGGCGGCGCCCCGCCCGTAGATCCGGCCGTCGCGCACCGTCGGCTCGAACGGCGGGGACTCCCACAGCGCCTCGTCGCCGACCGGCTGCACGTCGTGGTGCGCATACAGCAGGATCGTCGGCCGCCCGTTGCGGGCTGGGCGGGTGGCGAGCACAGCGGGGTGACCGAGCTCGTCCGTGCCGGGGATCGCCGCGCGACGGATGTCGACCGTCTCGAACAGGCCGGTGCCGCGGACGAGGGCGGCGACCGCCTCGGCGCTGCGGGCGACCTCGCCGGGATCGAACCCGGGAAACGCGATCGAGGGGATGCGTACGAGGGCGCCGAGATCGGCGAGGGCGGCGGGGATGCCGGACGCCGCCGCGTCGCGCACAGCATCCTGTCGGTTCAGCTCAGAGGTCATGCGGGTAATCTTAAGCGCACCCCGATTCGAACCTCCGAGGATCCCCCGTGGCCAAGACCCCTGCAGCACCCGCGTCGAACGATGCTCCGTCGGACGACACCGTCCTGAACGGCGAGCCCGTCGGCAAGGGCCGCGCGACCCCGTCGCGAGCCGAGCAGGAGGCCGCCCGCAAGCGCCCCCTCGTTCCCGACACCAAGGAGGCGAAGGCGCGCGCGAAGGCCGACCTCGCCGTCGCCCGCGAGAAGGCCCGCGTCGGCATGGCGGCCGGTGACCCGAAGTACCTCCCGGCCCGCGACCAGGGACCGCAGCGCAAGTTCGCGCGCGACTTCGCCGACTCGGGCTGGCACCTCGCCGAGGCCGTGATGCCGGCGATGGTCCTGGTCATCCTCGCGACCTTCATCCCGATCCCCGCGATCACCTACTACTCGTTCGTCGGCCTGTGGGTCTTCATCCTCCTCGTGGTCGCCGACATGGTTCTCACGTCGATCCGCGTCAAGCGCGCCGCGAAGGCGAAGTTCGGCGAGACTCGGCTCGAGAAGGGTCTCGGCTGGTACACCGCGATGCGCATCGTGCAGATGCGCTTCCTGCGCCTCCCGAAGCCCCAGGTCACCCGCGGCCACAAGCCGATCTAGCTGCGGGTCACCCGCCCCGTCCCGCACTCGCGAGAGCCCCGGCTGAATGTATGCGGAATGGTCGCCTGACGAGCCTCAATGCGACCAGATCTGACACATTCCCGGATGCCGCTGCGGCAGACACGGCGGGTCGCACCCTGACCTGCTCAGCGCCCCTTCGCCGATTCCCGGGAATGTGTGCCAGATGGTCGCCTGACGAGCGTCGAAGCGACCACCTGTCACACCTTCTCGCCGGAGCCCCACGAGAAGGTGCGCCGAATGGTCGCCTGACGAGCCTCAATGCGACCAGATCTGACACATTCCCGGATGCCGCTGCGGCAGACGCGTCCGGCCGACTCGCCGGACCGGATCAGCGCCCCTTCGCGAGCCCCCGGTTGATCTGCCGCGCCCAGAGCGGGCCGCGGTACAGGAACGCGGTGTAGCCCTGCACGAGGGTGGCACCGGCGTCCAGGCGTTCGCGCACGTCCGCGGCGGTCTCGACACCGCCGACGGAGATCACGCAGAACGCCGCGGGAACGGTGGTCCGCACCAGGTGCAGCACCTCGAGCGCCCGGGCCTTCAGCGGCGCTCCGGAGAGCCCGCCGTCGCCCGCCGCGGCCACCACCGCCGGATCGGTCGCGAGACCCTCGCGCGAGAGCGTCGTGTTCGTCGCGATGAGCCCCGCGAGCCCGAGGTCGACTGCGAGAGTGGAGACCGCGGTCACCTCGTCGTCGGGCAGGTCCGGGGCGATCTTCACCAGCAGCGGTGTCATGCCGGCGGCATCCCGCACCGCAGAAAGAAGCGGACGCAGCGTCTCGACCGCCTGCAGGCCCCGCAGTCCCGGGGTGTTGGGCGAGGAGACGTTCACGACGAGATAGTCGGCGAGCGGCGCGAGCAGCGCGGCGCTGCGGACGTAGTCGGCCGTGGCGTCAGCCACGTCGACCACGCGGCTCTTGCCGATGTTCACGCCGAGCACGGCGCGCTTGGACCGCCGACGCAGTGCCGTCAGCCGGGCGGCCGCGGCCTGCGCGCCGCGGTTGTTGAAGCCCATGCGGTTGACGACGGCGCGGTCCGGGACGAGGCGGAACAGCCGCGGTCGCGGGTTGCCATCCTGCGGGATCGCGGTGAGCGTGCCGACCTCGACGTGCCCGAAGCCGAGTGCGTAGAGGCCCGCGGCGCCGCGCACGTCCTTGTCGAACCCCGCCGCGACGCCGAACGGCGATTCGAAGTGCAGCCCGAGCGCGGAGGTCGCGAGCTCGGGCGACGGGCGGGTGAGCGCGCGCGCCGCCCAGGAGAACGGCGGAACCCCCAGCATCCGGATGACGGCCATCGCGGCGTGGTGCGCGGACTCGGGATCCATGCGCGAGAGCACGGTCCGGAAGAAGAGGGGATACATCCCGAACAGGCTATCCGGTCGGGTTGGTCGAAGCTCGCGTGCCGCGCGACCGAGAAGGTGGCCGACATGGTCGCCTCAGTCGGCACAAGGCGACCACATCTGACACCTTCATGCGCCGCGCGACCGAGAAGGTGGCAGAGATGGTCGCCTCAGGCGACAGGATGCGACCACATCTGACACCTTCATGCGCCGCGCGATCGAGAAAGCGCGACCGAGCGGCTACGACGCGGGGGGACGGTCCCGATGGTCCTCGCGCAGCTGCGAGATCGCCGAGTCGAAGTCCTCCAGCGAGTCGAACGCCTGGTACACGCTGGCGAAGCGCAGGTAGGCGACCTCGTCGAGCTCGCGCAGCGGTCCGAGGATGGCGAGGCCGATCTCGTTCGTGTCGAGCTGCGACGCACCGGTCTGGCGCACCGTCTCCTCGACGGTCTGCGCGAGCACAGCGAGATCGGCTTCGGTGACGGGTCGACCCTGACAGGCCTTGCGGACGCCCGCCATCACCTTCTCGCGGCTGAACGGCTCGATCACGCCCGAGCGCTTAATGACGTTGAGGCTCGCGGTCTCGACGGTCGTGAAGCGGCCGCCGCACTCCGGGCACTGGCGACGACGACGGATGCTGAGCCCGTCGTCACTGGTACGCGAGTCGATGACGCGCGAATCGGGGTGTCGGCAGAACGGGCAGTGCATGGCAGGGACAGACTACGCCGAGAAGCGCGCGACGACCGCCTCGCCGTGCGCGGGGAGCTGCTCGGCCTCGGCGAGAGCGACGATCGCGTCGCGGACCTCGGCGAGCGCCGCGCGGTCGTACTCGATCACCTGCTGCGGACGCAGGAAGGTCGCGGCCGACAGGCCCGCACTGTAGCGCGCCTGTCCCCCGGTGGGCAGCACGTGGTTGCTGCCGGCGAGGTAGTCGCCGAGGCTCACCGGCGAGTCCGGGCCGACGAAGACGGCGCCCGCGTGGACGAAATCCTCGGCGCGCGGATCGGCGAGGTGCAGCTCGAGGTGCTCGGGAGCGTAGGCGTTGCTGAACGCCGTCGCGGCGGCGAGGTCGTCGACCAGGACGATCGCCGACTGCGGGCCGGCGAGCGCCACGGCGACGCGCTCGGCGTGGCGGGTCGCCGCGGCGCGCGGCGCGATCTCGGACAGGACGGATGCCGCCAGCTCGGGCGAGTCGGTCACGAGCACCGCGGAGGCCTGCTCGTCGTGCTCGGCCTGGCTGATGAGGTCGACCGCGATGAGCCGCGGGTCGGCGGCGGCATCGGCCACGATGAGGATCTCGGTGGCACCGGCCTCGGCATCCGTTCCCACGACCCCCGCGACCGCGCGCTTGGCAGCGGCGACGTAGTTGTTGCCGGGGCCGGTGACGACGTCGACCGGGTCGAGGCCGAGGGACTCGACGCCGTGCGCGAAGGCGCCGATGGCGCCGGCGCCGCCCATCGCGTACACCTCCTCGACGCCGAGGAGCCGCGCGGCGGCGAGGATCACCGGGTGCACCCGGCCGCCCGCCTCGCGCTGCGGCGGCGACGCGAGGGCCACCTGCGTGACCCCGGCGACCTGGGCGGGGACGACGTTCATCACCACGCTCGACGGATAGACGGCTTTGCCGCCGGGGACGTAGAGTCCGACCCGGCGCACCGGCTGCCAGCGCTGGCGCACCACGGCTCCCGGCGCGATCTCGGTGACGGATGCCGGCGGCACCTGAGCTGCTGAGGCGATGCGAACCCGCTCGATCGCGCTCTCGAGCGCAGCCCTCACGGCGGGATCGATCGCCGCGAGCGCTTCCTCGAGGTGCGCGGCGGGAACGCGGATGTCGTGTCCGGCCACACCGTCGAAGCGCTCGGCCTGGCCGCGCAGCGCCGCCTCGCCGTGCTCGGCGACATCGGCGACGAGCTGGGCGGCCGTCGCGAGCGCCTGCTCGCGCGCCGCCACGGCGCGCGGCACCGTGGCGAGCAGTTCCGCGGGAGAGAGCGCGCGCCCGCGCAGATCGATCGTGCGAAGCATCCGTCTACGCTACCGTCCGGCGGGCTCGGGGACCGGCGTGCGGGCGGCGCCCACCAACGATCGCTGAGCTTGTCGACGCGTCGTTGCAGTGCCCATCGACCCTTCGACGGGCTCAGGGACCGGTGGGGACGGCGACCCTTCGACCCTTCGACCCTTCGACCCTTCGACGGGCTCAGGGACCGGCGACCGGGCTCAGGGACCGGTGGGGCGAGCGCGGAACCGGCGCGGGCGGGCGTCGGCGTCAGCCGCGGCTGACGCCGGACACGTCGTGCAGGTAGCCGACGCGGCCGTCCTCGTGACGCACCACGAACGCCTCCCCGCGATCCTCGATGACGAGCGCCCACGCGGTCGGTCCGATACGGAAGATCGGGATGCCGCGGTCGTCGACCACGTCGCGCTCCTCCGGCGCCAGTGCCCAGAAGGCCTGCTGACGAGCAGGCTCGGGCGCTGCGACCGGCTCCGGCTCCACGGGCTCGAACGTGTCGCGCGCGTGCTCGGGAGCCCACGACGCGGCGCCCGCCGCGTAGGCGGCGGTGTCTGTCTGCCCGGTGCCGTCGGCGTCGGACGGAGGATAGGGGCCGTACGCGTCCTGTTCCCCGGGGGCGGCATAGGCGGCAGCCCCCGCGCCCTGGTCGACCGGTCCAGGCGCGGCGAACGGCGTCGGCTCGGGCGCAGGCTTCGGCTCGGGTGCCGGTCGCCGGACGACAGCGCGGACGGGACGCGCATTCCGATGCGCGGGTACCTCGGGCCGCCCGCGGAAGTCCTCGTCGACCGACGGGATGAACGGCGCGAACACGGTCAGGAACACACCCGCCATCATCAGGAAGAACTCGACCCAGACGACCCAGCTGTACGCCCAGACTCCGCTCGCGATCGCGCCGCTGACGTTCGACCACAGCCACGTCAGCCAGATCACCGCGGCGACCGAGAAGGCCACCGAGGCGAACTGGTCCACGGCGAGCGATCCGACGCGGCGGATGCCGTCGGGCGAGAACCGGCGCAGCACGATGAGTCCGACCGCAGCGGTCGGAACGCCGATGGCGAGCACCCACTCGAGCCCGCTCGTCCACACCGAGGTGCCGCTCGCGAAGGCGAGCCTGGAGTTGAAGATCGAGAAGAACGACACCACGAACGCGACCGCCCACACGGCGAGCAGGGCGACCTCGCGTACCGTGAAAGGCCCGACGCCGTACAGCGGAGTCTCCTCCGGTTCGGCCCCGGCGGGTTCACGGCCCGCGGCCGGTTCGGGCCCGGTGGCCGATTCCGGCCCGGCGGCCGACTCGGCCAGGATGGCCGGTTCGGCCTCGACGTTCGGGTCCCGCTGTTCGTCGGTCACGATCTTCCTTTCCGGCCGCGCTGCCGCGGCGTGCATCGTCCTGATATTACCCACGGCACATGAGACGGCGATGAGATCAGCCGAGGCATTGAGGCCCCAGGAGTCCCTTCAGCTCGCCGTAGAGATCCGCGGTGACCCGCACCGGCATCGGGACCTCGAACACTTTCGCCGACGATCCGCGGTGCAGGCGCAGCGTGATCTCGGTGTCGCCCCGATGCCGGTTCAGCACCGCGGCGAGTTCGGTGACGAGGCGCTCGGTGGCGCGATGCTCGGGCATGAGCAGCACGAGCGGGCCGGAAGCGTCCACGTTTCCGAGGTCCGGGCTGAAGGCGGACTGCGCGTGGAGGTTCAGTCCGTCGTCCCGCCGCGAGACGCGACCGCGCACGACCATGATCGAGTCGGCCACCAGCATCGACTGGAACTCGGTGTAGGTCCTGCCCATGAACATCACGGTGACCTCGCCGTCGAAGTCCTCGACGGTGATCATGCCGTACGGGTTGCCGCTCTGCTTCGCGACGCGATGCTGCACGCTCGTGACGAGCCCGGCGATCGTCGCCTGGTCGCCGTCGTGGACATCCTCCGACGCGAGCAGGTCGTGGATGCTGGTGGACGCATGCTTCGCCAGCGGGATCTCGAGGCCGGCGAGCGGGTGGTCCGAGACGTAGAGGCCCAGCATCTCGCGCTCGAACGCGAGCTTGTCCTTCTTCGTCCACTCCGGGCGCTCCGGCACCTTCGCCGCCTGGTGCGGCTCATCGTCGCCCCACAGCGAGTCGAAGTCGAATCCGACCTCGCCGTTCGCCTCGCGCCGCTTGTCGAGCACGGCCTGCTCAGCGGCATCCTCGTGGATCTCCATGAGCGCGCGCCGGGTGGCGCCGAGCGAGTCGAACGCGCCGGCCTTGATGAGCGACTCGATCGTGCGCTTGTTCGCCACGTGGACCGGCACCTTCGCGAGGAAGTCGTGGAACGACGCGAAGGACTCGTCCTTGCGCGCCGCGATGATTCCGTCGACGACGTTCGTGCCGACGTTGCGCACCGCGCCGAGACCGAAGCGGATGTCGTCGCCGACGGCCGCGAAGAATCGGATCGACTCCCCCACGTCCGGCGGGAGCACCTTGATGCCCATCCGGCGGCACTCGTTGAGGTAGACGGCGAGCTTGTCCTTGGCGTCGCCGACGCTCGTCAGGAGCGCCGCCATGTACTCGGCCGGATAGTGCGCCTTCAGATACGCCGTCCAGTACGAGATGAGCCCGTACGCCGCCGTGTGCGCCTTGTTGAACGCGTAGTCGGCGAACGACTCGAGCACCTTCCACAGCGCGTTCTGCGCGGCCGGCGAGTAGCCGTTGGCGGTCATGCCCGCGAAGAAGTCCTCCTGCTGCTTGTCGAGCTCGGACTTCTTCTTCTTGCCCATCGCGCGGCGGAGGATGTCCGCCTGACCGAGCGAGAAACCCGCGAGCTTCTGCGCGGCCTCCATGACCTGCTCCTGGTAGACGATGAGTCCGTACGTCCCGCCGAGGATGTCGCGCAGCGGCTCTTCGAGCTCGGCATGGATCGGCTTGATCTCCTGCTGACCGTTCTTGCGCAGCGCGTAGTTCGTGTGCGAGTCGACGCCCATCGGGCCCGGCCGGTAGAGCGCGAGCACCGCCGAGATGTCTTCGAAGCTGTCGGGCTTCATGAGGCGCAGGAGCGACCGCATCGGCCCGCCGTCGAGCTGGAACACGCCGAGGGTGTCGCCGCGCGTCAGCAGCTCGTAGGAGGCCGCGTCGTCGAGCGTCAGGTCTTCGAGCACGAGCCGCTCGTCGCGGTTGGCCTCGATGTTGTCGAGCGCGTCGTTGATGATCGTGAGGTTGCGCAGCCCCAGGAAGTCCATCTTGATGAGGCCGAGCGCCTCGCACGCGGGATAGTCGAACTGCGTGACGATCTGGCCGTCCTGCTCCCGCTTCATGATCGGGATGATGTCGATCAGCGGCTCGGACGACATGATCACGCCGGCCGCGTGCACGCCCCACTGGCGCTTGAGGTTCTCCAGGCCCACCGCCGTGTCGAAGACCGTCTTGGCCTCGGCATCCGTTTCGATCAGAGCCCGAAACTCGGATGCCTCTTTGAAGCGCGGATGGTCCTTGTCGAACATGCCCTCCAGTGGCATGTCCTTGCCCATCACCGACGGGGGCATGGCCTTGGTGAGCCGCTCCCCCATGCTGAACGGGAAGCCCAGGACGCGTCCGGCGTCCTTGAGTGCCTGCTTGGCCTTGATGGTGCCGTAGGTGACGATCTGCGCGACGCGCTCGTCGCCGTACTTCTCGGTCACGTACTGGATGACCTCGCCGCGTCGGCGGTCGTCGAAGTCGACGTCGAAGTCGGGCATCGAGACGCGGTCGGGGTTGAGGAAGCGCTCGAAGATGAGGCCGTGCTGCAGCGGATCGAGGTCGGTGATCCCCATCGCGTAGGCGGCCATGGAGCCCGCGCCCGAACCGCGGCCCGGGCCCACCCGGATGCCGTTGCGCTTGGCCCAGTTGATGAAGTCGGCGACGACCAGGAAGTAGCCCGGGAACCCCATCTGCACGATCACGCCGGTCTCGTACTCAGCCTGCGTGCGCACGTGATCGGGGATGCCGGCCGGGTAGCGCTGCTGGAGCCCCACCTCGACCTCCTTGACGAACCACGACTCCTCGGTCTCGCCCGGCGGCACCGGGAAGCGCGGCATGTAGTTCGCGCTCGTGTTGAACTCGACCTCGCAGCGCTCGGCGATCAGCAGCGTGTTGTCGCACGCCTCGGGGTGGTCGCGGAAGATCTGCCGCATCTCGCCGGGCGTCTTGACGTAGTAGCCGTCGCCGTCGAACTTGAAGCGCTTCGGGTCGTCGAGCGTGGATCCCGACTGCACGCACAGCAGCGCCGCGTGGCTCTGCGAGTCGTGCTGGTGCGTGTAGTGCAGGTCGTTGGTGGCGACGAGCGGGATGTCGAGGTCTTTCGCGATGCTGAGCAGGTCGGTCATGACCCGGCGCTCGATGCTGAGACCGTGGTCCATGATCTCGGCGAAGTAGTTCTCCTTGCCGAACAGGTCCTGGAACTCCGCCGCCGCCGCGCGGGCCGCGTCGTACTGGCCGAGCCGGAGGCGCGTCTGCACCTCGCCGCTCGGGCATCCGGTGGTCGCGATGAGCCCGGCGCTGTAGGTCTGCAGCAGCTCGCGGTCCATGCGCGGCTTGAAGTAGTAGCCCTCCATGCTCGCCCTGGACGAGAGCCGGAAGAGGTTGTGCATGCCCTCGGTCGTCTGGCTCAGCAAGGTCATGTGCGTGTACGCGCCCGAGCCCGACACGTCGTCGTCGTTCTGCTCCGGAGTGCCCCATCGCACGCGGGCCTTGTCGGAGCGGTGCGTGCCCGGAGTGACGTAGGCCTCGATGCCGATGATGGGCTTGATCCCGGCATCCGTCGCCGTCTTGTAGAACTCGAACGCGGCGAACGTGTTGCCGTGATCGGTGACGGCGATCGCCGGCATCTCCTGCCGAACCGCCTCCTGAATCAGCGGGCCGACGCGGGCCGCGCCGTCGAGCATCGAGTACTCGCTGTGCACGTGAAGGTGAACGAAGGAGTCGGCTGCCACGGATCGAGTCTACGGAGCGGCACTGACCTGACGACCGGGCGCGCGGCCTGTCGCGGAGTCGTCACGCCAGGTCATCTCACCCTCGAGTCGAGGGTGAAGGTTCGCAGTCAGCGCAGGTCGAGGCGCATGAGAATGCGCGGGATGCCGCCGGAGACGGAGTCCGTATCGGCGGCCTTGACGAATCCGGCCTTCTCGAACATCGAGCGGGTGCCGACGTAGGCCATCGTCTGGTCGACCTTCGCGCCGCGGTTGTCGACGGGGTACGCCTCGATGACGGGAGCCCCGTTGTCGCGCGCGAAGGCGACGGCGCCCTCGATGAGCGCGTGCGCGATGCCGCGCTTGCGGAACCCCGGCCGCACCCGGATGCACCACACGCTCCACACGTCGAGGTCGTCGACGTGCGGGATCTTGCGGCTGCGTGAGAAGCTCGTCGCCGTCCGCGGCGCGACCGCCGCCCATCCGACGACCTCGTCGCCCTCGTACGCGAGGACGCCCGGCGGCGGGTTCTGTCGGCACAGCTGCGCGACGTACTCACCGCGCGCCTTGCCGCGCAGCGTGCGATTCACCTCGGTCGGGATGCGGCGATAGCTCAGGCACCAGCACACGTTCGCGTCGGGCTTCTTCGGCCCGACCATGGTCCGCACGTCTTCGAAGACGGATGCCGCACGCACCTCGATCGCCATGGGACCAGCATGCCCGCCGCGTCCGACATCCGCATCGCCGCCCAGCCGCGCCGACCGCGAGAATACAGCTGGTGGACGAGACCGTGGGTGCTTCCCCGGGTCCACCAGTTGTACTCTCGCCGGCAGGGATCGGGCGCCGACGGTTCACGGTTCATCGTGGTGCGAGCCTAGGGTTGGCTCGTGCCCACCCCCGACTTCATCCTCGACCTGCGTCGCCGCGTCGGCCACGACCCGATCCCGCTCGCGGGGGTGACGGCGGTCGTGTTCCGCGACGAGAAGGTGCTGCTCGGCCGGCGCAGCGACAACGGCGCACTCACCCCGGTCACCGGCATCGTCGACCCCGGCGAGGAGCCGGCCGACGCGGCGGTGCGTGAGGTGCTCGAAGAGGCGGGCGTCGTCGTGCGCGCGACGCGACTGGCGTGGGTGCATCAGATGCCGCGGGTCACGTATGCGAACGGCGACCAGTGCGACTTCCTCGACCTGACGTTCCGGTGCGAGTGGGTCTCGGGTGAGCCGCAGCCGGTCGACGGCGAGCTGACCGAGGTCACGTGGTTCGACCTCGACGCCCTGCCCGCGGATCTCGACCCCGACATGCGGCGCCGCATCGCGCTCGCGATCGCCGAGGACGAGCCCGCGCGGTTCGAAGGCGGGCGCTGACGCGGCACGGGCTCCCCGCCCGATCTGTTCGCCTGCCGCAATCTGCGGCCGCGCCCGGCGTGTTGCGACAGGCGAGCAGTCCGTGCGAGCGCGCAACCCGAACCCCGAACCTGTTCACCTGTCGCAATCTGCAACCGCGCCCGGCGTGTTGCGACAGGCGAGCAGTCCGTGCGAGCGCGCAACCCGAACCCCGAACCCCGAACCTGTTCGCCTGCCGCAATCTGCGGCCGCGCCCGGCGTGTTGCGACAGGCGAGCAATCCGTGCGAGCGCGCACACCACACCCGAACCTATTCGCCTGCCGCATTCCGCAGCCGCGCCCGGCGTGTTGCGACAGGCGAGCGGTCTGCGCGGGGCGAGCACCCGCACCAACACCTGCTCGCCTGTCGCACTCTGCAACCCCGCCCGGCGTGTTGCGACAGGCGAGCAGTCGGTGCTGGCGCGGTCAGTCGCCGCGCAGCACCTCGAGGGCGTGCGCGAGATCGGCCGGATAGGGCGAGGTGAACGTCACCTGCTCCCCCGATGCGGGGTGGGCGAACGACAGCTGGTGCGCGTGCAGCCACTGCCGCGTGAGCCCGAGCCGCGCCGACAGTGCGGGGTCGCCGCCGTACAGCGGATCTCCCACGCACGGATGCCGGTGCGCGGCCATGTGCACGCGGATCTGGTGCGTCCGGCCGGTCTCGAGGTGGATCTCCAGCAGCGACGCCCCGCGGAACGCCTCGAGCGTCTCGTAGTGGGTCACCGAATCCTTGCCGTCGGGCGTGACCGCGAACTTCCACGAGTGGGACGGATGCCGTCCGATCGGCGCGTCGATCGTGCCGGCCAGCGGATCGGGGTGTCCCTGAACGACCGCGTGGTAGATCTTCTCGACCTCGCGCTCCTTGAAGGCGCGCTTGAGCACCGTGTACGCGTGCTCGGTCTTCGCGACGACCATGAGCCCACTCGTGCCGACGTCGAGCCGGTGCACGATGCCCTTCCGCTCGGCCGCTCCGCTCGTCGCGATCCGGAACCCGCCGGCCGCGAGGGCCCCGAGCACAGTCGGGCCTTCCCAGCCCACCGACGGATGCGCCGCGACGCCCGTCGGCTTGTCGACGACCACGATGTCGTCGTCGTCGTAGACGATCCCGAGGTCGGGAACGTCCACCGGCACGACGCGGGGCTCTTCCTTGGGCGCCCACGACACCTCGAGCCATGCGCCGCCGCGCAGCTTGTCGGACTTCGCGAGCACGCGGCCGTCCATCCAGACGCCCCCGGCCTCGACGACGTCGGCGGCGAACGTGCGCGAGAATCCGAGCATCTTGGCGAGGGCGGCATCCACCCGCACGCCTTCGAGCCCGTCGGGCACGGGGAGGCTGCGCGACTCCATGTCAGGCCTTCGGGGTGTCGGATGCCGCGGCATCCGTCGGCTCGTCACCCGCGGCATCCGTCGGCTCGTCACCCGCGGCATCCGTCGGCTCGCCATCCTCGGCCGCCGTCGGCTCGTCACCCGCGGCATCCGTCGGCTCCTCATCCTCGGCCGCCGCCGGCTCGTCCGTCGCAGCGGGGCCGGCCGCAGCGGCACCGCCGCGCACGTCGCGCGAGCCGTCGAGGTGGAGTCCGACGAGGACGAGGATCGCGATGCCGATCATCATCGACACGATGAAGATGTCGGCGATGTTGTAGATCGCGGGCGACATGCCGGGGAAGAACCACAGCCACGGTGTGTTGATGAAGTCGATGACGTGGCCGACGGCGAATCCAGGTTCGCGCAGGACGCGATCGGTGAGGTTGCCGAGCACGCCGCCCAGCAGCAGCCCGAGAGCGACGGCCCACAGGCGCGAGGTCACTCGCGACGCGGCGAGCCACACGATCACGACGGCGACGGCGGCGAGGGCGATCGTGAAGACCCACGTGACCTCTTCACCGAGTGAGAAGGCGGCGCCGGGATTGCTCGTGAGGTAGAAGATCAGGAAGTCGCCGATGACCGGGACGGGCTCCTGATACGGGAGATTCTGAAGCGCGAGGTGCTTCGTGAACTGGTCGGCGGCCAGCACCAGCACCGCGAGCGTCGCGATGATGGCGCCGGCCGCCGCCTTGTGCAGGGGGGCTCGGCCTGTCAAAAGGCCGGCCTAGAGGCCGATGGCCGAGACCGGCTGCGAGCCGGAAGACGTCGACGTCGTCTCGAGGTCGCGCAGCTTGCCCTCGATGTAGCTGCGCAGCTGCGCGCGATAGTCGCGCTCGAAGTTGCGCAGCTCGGTGATGCGGTTCTCGAGGTTCGAGCGCTCGCGGTCGAGCTTGGCGATCTCCTCGCGACCGCGCGTCTCGGCCTCGGACACGATCGAGGCGGCCTGCGCCTTGGCCTCGCTGACGAGCTTGTCGCGCTGGGCGATGCCCTCGGCCACGTGCTCGTCGTGCAGGCGCTGCGCGAGCTCGATGATGCCGGCGCTGGCTGCCGGAGCGCCGCCCGCGGGCAGCGCGCTCGTGGCGGGCTCGGCGATCGGTGCGGGTGCCGCGACAGGCTCGGCGACCTGAGCCGCAGGAGCGGCGGCGCCGGACTCGTAGGCGGCGAGCTTCGACTTCAGCTCCTCGTTCTCAGCGATCGCCTTGCGCCACTCCACGACGATCTCGTCGAGGAAGTCGTCCACCTCGTCCGGGTCGAAACCCTCCTTGAAGCGGACGTGCTGGAATTGCTTGGTGACGACGTCATCGGGGGTCAATGCCATGGTGATTCCTCTTTCGAGCGCTCAGGTCGCTGGCCGCTGTCGGGGGCCGACCGGCCACCGCCGGCAGGTCGTATCAGGCAAGCATAGTCGTGGCTTCCTGAGACTGTCGAAGGGTCCGTCGCGCGCGG
>Ga0307505_10000114_pt1 | contig 98474 bp, 77 predicted proteins | sample 23_S_MG_FD_202183 | JGI IMG/M metagenome (GOLD analysis project Ga0307505, IMG submission 202183) | Soil microbial communities from Populus trichocarpa stands in riparian zone in the Pacific Northwest, United States - 23_S | ecosystem: Environmental > Terrestrial > Soil > Riparian zone > Trees...
TGTCGCCGAGCATGTAACTGGAGTATCCAACGACGACAAACCCAAACATGACGAGATAGCGGCCATCGATCTTTCCGACCAAACGACCCACGACAATCATTGAAATAACGGCGCCGATGCCGCGCGGACTGACGGCCAGTCCGCTTTGTAAGGCGGGATAACCCATCAGCGTCTGGAGGAAGAGCGGCAAGAGTGCGATCGTGCCATAGAGCACGATACCCATCGCCGTGATCAGTACTACACCGACCGCAAAATTGCGGTTGCCGAGCACGCGGAGATTGACGATCGGTTCCTTGGTGCGGAGCTCCCAAACGATGAACGAAACGAGTGCGACGACGGAGATGATTATCGCTTTGACGATGAATGATGAGGACAGCCAGTCGTCTTCCTGCCCCTTGTCGAGCACGATCTGCAGCGCTGCCAAGCCGAGGGCCATCAAACCAAACCCGATGTAATCGATGCGGCCAGGCCTTTGGCTCTTGATGTACGGCGGATCTTCAAGAAAAGTGCTGGCCATGAACACGGCCAGGATGCCGATCGGCACGTTGATGTAAAAGATCCAGCGCCACGAGTAGTTATCGGTGATCCAACCGCCGAGCGTTGGCCCAATGATCGGCGCAACGACGATGCCCATGCCGTAAACGGCCATCGCCGAACCACGCCGCTCCTGCGGAAAACTCTCCAACAGCACCGCCTGCGCGATCGGTTGTAAAGCTCCGCCGCCCGCACCTTGCAGTACGCGCGCAAACAACAACATACCGAGGCTCGTCGCCGCGCCGCACAACGCCGACGACAAAGTAAAGATCCCGATACAAACAATCAGAAACCGTTTGCGGCCAAAGAAGTGGCCCAGCCAATTCGTCGCCGGAAGAATGATCGCGTTGGAGATCAGATAACTCGTCAACACCCACGTCGACTCTTCCGTTGTCGCCGAGAGATTTCCCGCGATGTGTGGCAGCGACACGTTGGCCACGGAGGTGTCGAGCACTTCCATGAACGTCGCCAGCATCACCGAAGCCGCAATGAGCCACGGATTGAAGCTGGGCTTCCAGACGTCGTTACTGCTCATCGGACCCGTACCTCGGGTACAACCGACATACCGGGCGCGAGCATGTGTTTGGGATCGGGTGGTTCGTCAAAAACGATCTTCACCGGCACACGCTGAACGACTTTCACGTAATTGCCCGTTGCGTTTTCAGGCGGAATGAGACTGAAACGCGCGCCGGTTCCCGCCTGAATGCTGTCTACGTGTCCTTTGAATACTTTGTCGGGATAAGCATCGACAGTGATCTCGACGGGCTGTCCCGGCGTCATTCCGCCGATCTGACTTTCTTTGAAGTTTGCAGTGACCCACACGTCACCGGGAACAATCGCCAGCAACGGCTGACCGATCTGGACCAACGCGCCCTCTTCGACACTCTTGCGCGTCACCCGTCCATCTTCGGGCGCGTAGATCTTCGTGTATGAAAGTTCGAGTTCGGCTTGCGCGAGTTGCGCGCGCAGTTGTTCAGTCGAAGCAGTGGCTGTGGCAGCCTGTGCTTCGCTCACGGCCACTTCCTGTGGCGCCGTGTTGGCCGCGGCCAAACGGCCGATGGATTCACTCACGCCTGCCTGTGCGCCGCCGATCTGTGTTCGTGCGCGTTGTGCTGATTGTGCCGCCGCCGCCTGTGCGGCGCGCGCTTCGTTTACCTGCGCTTCAGCAGCCGCAACACGTTGTCGTGCGGATTCGAGCTCGGCGTTGGCGGTTCTGGCCGCGGCCACGGCCTGGTCCAATTGTTGTTTGGAAACCTCGTCTTTGCCATACAGAGTTCGATAACGTTCGACGTCCGCACTCGCACGGGTTACTTCAGCCTGTGCTGCTCTGACCTGCGCCTGCAACTGCGCGACGTTGGCTTGCGCCGTTCCGACCGCTGCCGCTGCCTGCGCCGCGCTACTTTGCGCACTCGCTGCACCCGCCTGCTGCGATGTAACTTCCGAACGCGACCTTTGCACTGCTGCGCGTGCCTGTTGAACTGTCGCTGCACTGGTCGCGCGCGTCAGCGTCACGTTTCTTTTGGCTTCGTTCTCCTTGGCTATTCCCGCATCCAGCGCCGCCTGCGCCTGGCGCAAACGCACTTCGTAATCGCGCGCATCGATTTCGACGAGTAGATCGCCGGCCTTCACCTGCTGATTGTCGTCTACATAAATCTTTGCGATGTAGCCGGCCGCTTTCGGGCTGATTTGAATGATGTGTCCGTCGATGAACGCGTCGTCGGTTGATTCGTGTGTGCGAGCGTAGAGCCAGTAGCGAACACCGATGATCGCGCCGATGAGCAGGACGGCGCCGGCGATGACGAGCACACCGCGGCGTTTATAAAAAGGGCGCTTTGCGACTGCACTAGGCGGCTCGCCAGCACTTCCGCCCGAGTCAGGTTCAGGTGTTTTGGCCGTCGTTGATTCTTTTACTTCCTCTTCTTCTGCTACTGCCATCCCTGTCTATATCCTCACCAGCGAAATGTCTCCGCGCGTCCGAGCGCAGCGGCCAGATTCAAACGCGCGGCGTTGTGTTGCGCTAACGCCGTCACTTGCGCCTCACGCGCGTTCGCGAGCGACGTTTGCGCCGTTATCACTTCGAGATTGTCGCCAACGCCCGCCTGGAATCGATCGCGCGCCATCTCGAGTTCGCGTTGGGCCAACGTCACGCTTTCTTCAGCGGCGCGTACCTGTACGGCCGCGGTTCTCAAAGTCGTCAACGCCAGCCGCACGTCTTCTTCAACTTGTCCCCGGATGTTTGCCAGTTCCAGCTCCGTTTGGCGGTGACGGCTCGTAGCGGACGTCACCCGGCCGCGCGTCAGACCGCCGTTGAAAATCGGTACGTTGAGCTGAAGTGCAATTCGGCGCGTAGGCAGATCGAAACTGTTTGGCGTGATGCCGCTGGAGCCGTAGTCGCCGACAACCTCGAGTGAAGGCAGGTACTCCGCACGAGCACTCTGCAACTCGAGTTGACTAACCTTGCTTCGCTCCTGGGCCACTTGAATCTCGCGCCTGTCGTGACCCGCCTGGGCCACCGCGACGTCAACAGCCGGCAGCGGCTCTTCCACAAATCGCAGTTGATCGGTCAGCGTCAATGAGCCGCCGAGCGGCAAACCAACCACTCGCTGCAGATTCAGACGCGCTTGTTCAGAGCTCGTCTGCGCCTGGGCCAACGCAACCTGTTGTTCGGCCAAGCGCGTTTGCGCGCGAATTACGTCAACTCCGGTTGCCACTCCCGCATTGCGCTGATCCTGCGCGAGCTTGAGCAGCGCCTGGGCCAACTCGACGTTCGCTTGCGCCGCAGCGACAGAACGATCAGCACGCAGTGCTTCGAGATAGATCAACCCGGCGCCGCTGGCGACCTGTTCGCGCGCCAGCGCTATCTGCAACTCCGCAGTGCCCACGCCGGCGTTGCCTGCCTGGTAATTCCGAATCGCGCTGAGATCGAAAACGGTCTGTCGCAACAACAGGCGCGCATCGAAATTTTTGAACGGTCCCAGAAAGGTCCTGTTGAAACCGGGAATGGTGCCGGGCTGGAATCCAAGTGCAACGAGGTTTTGCGTCAGGTTTGCCTGGTAGGCAGCGCCGGAGACGTTTGGCAGCAACGGCGCGAGCGATTGTTGTTTTTCGCCGCGAGCTTCGTTGCGTTGTTCTTGCGCGCGAAGGGTTGCAAGATTGTTGTCAATGGCGAGCCGGACTGCCTGCTCATAACTCAACGCCGCAGGCTGGTTGGTTGAGACCCTCGCCGCGCCGGGAATCTGCTGCGGGATTTCCTGCGCGGAAAGGGAACTGCATTTGACCAAAACAATGACTATGGCGATCAGTAACGACCGTCTGCTCGTGCTCACAGTGTGTTAAGAATCCCATATCCTACCCAGCCCCGTATTCTGTGGAGTTGTTCTTAGTTGCTCATATTTGCTCCGCAAAAGCAGGTAAGTCGGAGCAATCGCCAGCAAGACGCAAACACAAACAGCGTCTATCTTCCCGCTATCATGAGGTCAATAAGAATTATCAAACGAGTGCAGCTTCAAGAGGCGAGCGAAGCAAACGTCGAAACCAAGAAGCCTGCGGAACCGAGTACGCGTAGCCTGGCGGATACGGTCAAGAGCTGGATTGTTGAAGCAGAGCAACGCAAGCGGACTCAGCGTCATTCGCTGGCAGCTCTCGGTCTTTTAGTGTTGATCGCTTGCACGGTGGGCATGGGCCAGTCGACGCAGCAACCGGCCAGCAAAGCTTCTTCGGCTCCGCCGATCAAGGTGACGATCGCGACTACCGCGGGTTTCCTCGGCCAACCGGTCAATCAGTACAAGGTCGGCGAGCAGATTCCGGTAAGCATCACGATGACCAACACTTCGGCGCAGCCGATCGATGCCTGCATCTCGTCGGACATTTACCAGGACCGTCCCCGGCTCACGCGTGACGGCAAAGTGGTGCCTTACATGAACGCGCAGTCGTATGAAGCACGCTACGCCAAACACAATGAAGTTTGTAAGGAAGAGAACCTACCCGAACCAGTACGGCTCGAACCGAACAAACCAACCGTTGCTGATTGGCTCGTGCTGGTTGGTGATGGAATTTCAACTCAAGCCGATGCGTGGTACGACTCGTTGCCACCGGGTAAGTATGAATTGTCTCTTCAACGTCAGTTGGCTTGTTGTGATGGTCCAATGGTGGAGTCGAACAAGATAAGTTTTGAAGTGGTGCCGTGAGGAGCACCACTTCACAATCACTTAGTGACGACCGCCGCCTCTGCCGCCTCTAAAGCCACCGCCACCAAACCCACGTCCACCGCCGAAACCGTGACCGCCAAAACCGTGGCCGCCACTAAAACCACGGAACGCGTGATTGCCACGCGACCCAAAGCCTGGTGAACGAAAGCCCGGTGAGCGAAAACCCGGACCAGTTCTGAACGCGCCGCCACGAAAAGCGCCGCCGCGAAAACCGCCTGCGCCATAGAAGAACCGGCTGTGCGATACGAAGGGAGCGCGATTAAAAATGACTACTCGCCGCCCCCAATTGAAGCCCCACGCCGGCCAGCCCCAACCAAAACCGCCAAAGAATCCCAAGCGAATCCCGCGGCCAAAAGCGATGTATGGTCCACCGTACCACGGATCGTAAAAGTAACCCGGGTACACCGGAATCGGCGCACCATAAACAACCCACGGATCGTAAACCGGCAAGTAACAAGTATCGGCGACTGCCGGTTCGATCACGATCGTCGAGCCCTCAGTAGTCACGCGCTGTTGCGGTGTAGTTTGCAAGTTACCGGCATTCTCCGCGCGCTGGCGCATCACCTGCACCGCGTCGAGCACGTCCTGCTGGTCATTCACATACGCCTCGCCCAGCGACGTCGTCCATGAAAGATTCCGATCCATGTTCGAAACAACGGACGGAAACTCCGTCAACGCTTTCACGCTCGAGTCCCACATCTGTTGATCCACTGCCGCAGCCAATTGTTCACCTTGAAGCCCCGAATTTTGCTGCAGCCAGCGATCTGCCTGCACGATCTGCGTCGGATAAGTCGACGCGGCCAGAATCTCCGCCACCAGCTCATCCGGATACAACGCGATTGGCGCCACGAGCTGTTGCAAGTCTGCCTGTGATTCCGGCATCTGCGGTTGCGGCATCTGCATTTGAGCAAACACCTGCGCGCGCCCAAGCGCGAGCATCGTTGCTGCGATCGCGATCAGCATTGCCAATCGTCTTACTGTTAAACCTAAAGTTCGTTTCACAACGCACCTCCTCAATCACGAGTCTGCCAACCCACATCCGGGGAGAGAGTCTCTGTCAGCAACCCGAAGTTGGTGGTCCTTCGGGTCGCCGGCAGCGCGAGATTAAGAACGTGTCAGTGCTCGGCGCTCTCGCGAACCGCAGCACTTAGTACAAGGCCACCGTCACCGACTCTGGTTCGGCCTGGTTCTTCGCCATCTCGCGTCTCAACGCGCGCTCGGCGTGCGAAGGCGCCAACTCGCGGCCATCCTGTTCACCCGCGGTCACTATTTCCGAAAGGAAATACTGGTCGCCGTAACGGTTGAAGACGAGCACGTTGTGTCGCGGCTCCCTGCTTCGTTCCATCGACTCAGTTTCAAACACGATGTGTTCGTGCTTGTTGTTGATGTTTCGCAGCACTAAACCAGACGGGTCGTCGCTGACGCGCTCGATCCAGTAATCTCCGGCGGGAAAACTTCTTCCACGCACCATGAAATCAAACGGAATCGACGCTCTGATGGGAACGCCCGGCATCTGTGCCTGAGCAGTTGCCACCAGCGACAACGCCAGAAGACTGGCAATGGCCATAACGATGAAAAGCTTTTTCATGATTTCTCCTCTACCTCAATTCAATGATTCTCGACGCACGCCTGTTTACTAGCCATTGGCATGCCATGACGTGAACCGTTGCGTGAAGCTACTTATGTCCGCGGCGGTTGAGGCTTTCTTTCTTCACTAAGCAAAATGGCCACACATCTCTCAGGCGGTGGGAGCAAAGTGCCGAGTAAAAATCGAGTTGGCTGTTGGCATGATCGTTGCGGCCAAAACGATTGAAGAGATTTTTAGCTCTTCAGCATTTCTTATTACTTTAAAGAGGAGACAGTAGCTGTGAAGCAGTACCAAGGAACCAGCAATCAGGAACGCGATCCCCAGGGTGTAACGTCGGCCCAGCCGCCCGCACCGTCGTCTCAGAAAACGGTTTCCAACCGTAAGAATGAGGCGCAGAAAAAGGCCAAAACAAACAAGCCCGGCGAACACCGCGAACCACGGTAGGTGTTCAAAGAATATCCGTGTTTCCTCTGTGCACACTGGGAGGAAACACGGATATAAAAACCAACCTAGAAATCAAACCTCACGGCCAACTGAATCACACGCGGGTGACTGGTAAAGACGTGCGATGCAATGTCGAAATCAGACTGTCCCACCGTGTTGATCTGACTGACTCCCGATGTATCTATCGGCTCAACTCCATTAACCGAACCCGGCACATACTGCGGGTGGTTAAAAGCGTTGTAGAAATCAGCTCGCAACTGGATCTTCTTGCTTCCTTCGCCAAGCGCGAAGTTTTTGAAGATTGAAAAATCCAGGTTGTTAATGCCGGGCAACTGCAACGTGTTACGGCCGCCATTCGGCAGCGCGCCCAAACCCGCTTGAATGTACTGCGCGTTTGGATTGTTCGCTACGTAACCTACGATTCGATCCGCGTCGTCAACCGCGCAGGTCCCGTCTTCGTTGAAGGCTGTGCAACTGCGCAACAACGGCGACACCAGGCTCGACACGTTTGCCGCACCCAACGGATTGATAATCGCGCGATCCGGCGCTGGATCTCCGTTGAGATTTGAATCGATTCCGCTCAACACGGTCGCTTTCTCGCCTGACTCGAAAGCCAGTGTTGCGGCCAAACTGATGCCGCCGAAAACCGAGTGAGCGAAGTGATTTGACGGGTTTCTGAAGAACGGCAGGTCGTAGATGGTTGAAAGCACAAAACGTTGCCGTCGATCCAAAGCGGAATCGGCTTTTTCCGGCGTCTGGTCCTGGAAGTCCTGAACTCGACGCGGCGACAGCACCGTGCTGAATACTTCAGAGGTGCTGTCGTCGATCAAGTGGCTCCAGGTGTATGCGCCGGTAAACTGGAGTCCATTACTCAAACGCTTCGTCAGTGAAGCCGAACCGCCGTGATAAGTCGAATTACCGTTTGCCAGAAAAGCAGCAATCGGTGATGTGAATCCCGCCGCCAGGTAGTTCGGAAGTATGTTCGAACGCGCCTGAATGTCGGCGAGACTCGTCGTTAAGTTATCGATGTCTGTTTGTGACGGAGTGGAGAAGAACGTCGGCAGGAAACCGCCGGCCGTGTCAGTCACTCTGTCCTGAATGTTGATGCGATTCTGCGTCGGCAGATGAATACCACGGCTGCCGAGGTAACGAAGTTCGAGCACGTAGTTTCGGTGAAACTCGCGCTGAATAGTCAGTCCCCATGACAGCGAGTAGGGAACCTGCTGATCCGGAATCCAGGCTGAAGTTGCAGCACGCGCGGCTTCGGGATCGGTATTCGCACCGGGTAACAGTGTTGGTGGAATAGCGCCGTTTGCCAGGAAGTTTGGCGTAACCAGCGGCGTGCCGGGAAAGTTTGTGCCCACGTCGATTGTCTGATTGAACTGTGGCGGCAACGACAGAATGTAGAGATTGTCGACAATCGTGTCGTAGGCCATTGCGAAGCTTGCGCGAATCGAAGTCTGCTCCGGTGAGCCAAACATTCGATGCAATATCCCGGTTTGGAAATCGGGCGCGAAAGCGAGGCCGAAACGCGGCGCGAAGTTTTTCGTCTGCGCTTTCGGTTCGTCAAAACTGAGCACGCCAGGCACGTTCGGGATCGCGTTTACGTTTTGCAACCGCGCGCTGAACGGAACCTGCTGATAAACGTAGTTCAGTCCGAGGTTCAGAGTTAAGCGTGGTTTGATTCTCCAATCGTCCTGGACGAATCCATAGAAAAGATGTTGATTGCCGTAATAGGGAGACGCACCGACAGTACGTTCGCCGAAACTTGGCTGAACGTCACGTAAAAAGAGATCCAGATTGGGATACTCGTACTCGCCTCGCTCGCGTTGTACGAATGATTGCGGCGAAATGATGTTGCGCCAATCGACACCAAACTTGAGCGAGTGCCGTCCGAAGGTGTACGTCGCCTGATCGACGACCTGATAACTGTTTTCGATCGTGAACTGCGGCGCGTTGCTGTCCGGTCCGAGCGCAAACCCGAGATCGTCGAAGTCGAGATTCGGAAATGCGTCCAGGCCCGGGTAAGTAAGATCCGGAACCGGAAAACGCTGCACGTACCGCCGGTACGCGAGGCGCGTTTCGTTCGTCAGTTTGGGAGTGAAATTGTGAATCAGCGTGTAAGAAAACAGCCGTCCGTCAGTTGGAGACAACGCAAAGAACTCCGGAAAAGTCGCGAGGTTATCAATCGTGCGATTACGATTGAAGATGAAACGCGAGTGATGAACGGTCTTGCTGCTTTGCGTGAAATCAAGGTTGAAGACGATGTTTCGGTTGTTCTGGAAATTCGGAGCCGCGAACGCGATGTTGCCGACAGGAACGTCCAGAAGACTGCTCGCCGGGCAGGTGCCTGCGGCATCACGCGAAACCGCGCAGATAGGAATCGTTCCCGCGTTGTTGCTCGAGGCAACTGGAACGAACTGTCTGAAAGCCGCGAGATTCGTGGCAGAAATACCGGAGAGTCCCTGAAGTATCGCCAGACCTTCCGCGGTCGGAGCGGAGACGTTACCGGGCGAGGCCGCCTGGCCTAAGCCCGTTTGTTCGAACTGGAAAAAGAAGAAGAGCTTGTTCTTGCCGCTCCACGGATACGTGAATGGGCCGCCCTCACCAAAACGCGGCAGATAAAGTGGCCCGCCGATGTTGAAGCCGTAACGGCTTTGATCGAGACGCGGATTTGTTTCGCGTGTCAGTCCGGAAAGTGTTTGCAGGTTGTCGAGAGCGTTCAATTCCTTATTGCGGAAGAACTCGAAAGCCGAGCCGTGAAAATCGTTGCCGCCCGATTTGGTTACGGTAATGAACTGTCCGCCACTGGAGCGTGCAAATTCAGCCGAAGCCTGGTTGGTTAGCAGATTGAACTCGGAAACTGATTCCGGCGAGATGTAGATCTGCGGACCGGAAACCGCTTTGTCGTTGTTGTCGATCCCATCGACGATGAAATCGTTGTCGCGTGGTCGTTGACCGCCGACTGAACCTCCGGTGCCCACGCCGACGCCGCCACCGCTGACGACGTTTGGCGAGATCAGCGCAAGGTTGTAGATGCCTGCGCCTTGTCCGGTTTGTGCCAACTCGACGACTTGACGCGAGCTGAAGTCCTTGGCGAGATTTAGTGTGGTGGTATCAACCAACTCTGCGCCGCCGGCCGAGACGGTGACTGACGCCGTGGCTTCGCCCGGTTGCAGAACGGTTGGTACGTCGGTGACTTCATTCAACTTCACGCGCACGTCGTTTAGCGTGAGCGTGCTGAAATTCGAGTCAGCCGGAGGCTGAACCGTAATGACATAAGTGCCGACCAGCAGATTATTGAATTGATATTCCCCCGCACTGCCGCTTTCGGCAGTCTGCGAGGTTTTGGTGTTCGGATCCGTAATCGTGACGTTTGCGCCAGGGATCACGGCGCCTGCCTGATCTCTGACGATGCCACGCACAGTACCGGTTGTGACCTGCGCTTGAGTAGAATTTGCGCCAGCCAACACCAATAGGACCATGACTGCTCTCATAAAGCGATGAAGCTGGAGTAGTCTCAATGGCATAAGAATTCCCTCCTTTTTGCTTTCGCCTTTATCGTGCGCGCCGGTTGCGGGATTGGTCTTACGATTTTTTGCGGAAAGTAGAAAGTTGTTGCGCTGTTGTGATCCGGGTAAATGTGTGTAAGCTGTTGATTCGGAGGGCGATTAGATGTTGAGAACGCTGTGGCGCTATGGTCTTGCTGTACTGACGGTTGTAGTAGCCCTGCTCATCACCAAGTCGCTCGAGCAATACACAGATATCACGCCTCTTTTTTACGCGGCGATCGTGATCAGCGCGTGGTTCGGTGGTATGTGGCCGGGACTGCTGTCTGTGGCTATTTCGACCCTCGCGATCGACTACTACTTTGTCGAGCCTCTCTACACACTGCGCTTCGGAGGGAAGTCGCTCAGCTTCCTGCTGGTGTTCGGATTTTTGGCTGTTGTCACCAGTTGGATGAGCAGCAAACGCCGGCAGGCTGAGGGAGCTCTGCGGCAGGCTCGCGACGAGCTCGATATGAGAGTTCAGGAGCGAACCACGGAACTGAGAGAAGCAAACCAAAGGCTGCGCGAGCGCGCGAACCTGCTGGATCTCACTCACGATACTGTCTTCGTCCGTGACATGAACGACGTGATCACGTTCTGGAATCGCGGCGCCGAAGAGCGATATGGCTGGAATCGGGAAGATGCGATCGGAAAGATTTCTCACGACATTGTTCGCACGGGGTTTCCCGCATCTTTGGTTGAGATCAACGCGGAATTAACGCGCACCGGTCGTTGGGAAGGAGAACTGCTTCATACGCGCCGCGATGGCAGCGTCGTGACTGTTGCAAGCCGCTGGGCGCTCCAACGAGACGAGCAGGGAAATCCCGTGGCCGTGCTCGAAACCAACAACGACGTCACTGAGCGCAAGCGTGCGGAGGAAGCACTGCAAAAAGTGCAAAGTGAACTCGCGCATGCGACGCGCGTCATGACTCTTGGAGAACTGACTGCTTCGATCGCCCACGAAGTCAATCAACCACTCGCGGCGATCGTCACGAACGCCAACGCTTGTTTGCGATGGCTCGGAGGGGCGCAACCGAATCTCGTCGAGGCGCGGCAAGCGGTGGAACGCATTATCAAAGATGGTTATCGTGCGAGCGAGGTCATCTCGCGCGTGCGAAACCTGGTAAAGAAGGCGCCGCCGCGAAATTTTCCAGTCGACCTAAACGACGTTATTCGCGAAGTACTGGCGCTGGCGCAAAGTCAGGCGCGCCGAAACCTGGTCTTCGTGAAACAAGAGCTCGCGAATGATTTGCCTTTAGTGCTTGGAGATCGAGTTCAGTTGCAACAAGTAATTCTGAACCTAGTGATCAACGGCATTGAGGCGGTTGCGAAGAGCAAGGACGGGGAACGAGAATTGGCCGTTCGCTCGAGCAGGGACGAAGCCGATAATCTGGTTGTCGCAGTGCGTGACACGGGCGGCGGGATCGCCCCTGAGAATATCGAGCGTTTGTTTGATGCTTTCTTCACAACCAAAGCTCACGGGATGGGGATGGGTCTGGCGATAAGCCGCACGATCATTGAGTCACATGGCGGGCGTCTTTGGGCCACGTCAAACTTGCCAAAAGGAGCTGTGTTTCAGTTTCAGTTACCGCCGACCACTGAAAGAGCGCCACGAAATGAGTGATGCTGAGGCCATCGTATTCGTCATTGACGATGACGAATCAATCCGTGAGGCGTTGAAGAGTCTCATCAGGTCGGTGGGGCTTAGTGTCAAAACGTTTGCGTCGGCCCATGAATTTTTGCAGCAGCAGCGTCCGGATGTTCCGGCTTGTTTGATACTCGACGTGCGTATGCCCGGATTGAGTGGTCTCGATCTGCAACGCGACCTGACCGAAGCAAACATTCACGTTCCGATCATCTTCATCACGGGTCACGGCGACATTCCGATGTCCGTGCGCGCGATGAAAGCCGGAGCGGTTGAGTTTCTGACCAAACCGTTTCGCGATCAGGATCTGCTCGATGCGATTCAACAGGCTCTCGAAAGCGATCGCCTCGCGCGTTCACAGCGCGCTGACAATGCAGAGCTCTTGGAGCGTTCTCACTCACTGACGCCGCGAGAGACTGAGGTCTTCGGACTGGTTGTCAAAGGACTCCTCAACAAGCAAATCGCCCTTCAATTAGGCACGAGCGAAATCACCGTCAAACTCCACCGCCGCCAGGTCATGGAAAAAATGCACGCCGAATCCCTCGCCGACCTCGTGCGCATGGCCGAGAAACTCAACACCACAAACTAAGAGCCACAAAGAGGCACAAGAAGCACAAGAGAGAAGAGATAGAAGCGTCTTCTGAAATCCTTTGTGCCTTTTGTGCTCTTTGTGGCTTATACCAAGGTATAGGGTGTGAATACCTCCGTATAATAGTTTTCCCCTGCCCCCACTCGTATTCTCCTCACGTAATGAACACTGCACCTGCACCGAATGAATTGACGAGATCAATAACCCCGAATATTCCGCTGATCTCAATTGTTGACGATGACGAGTCGGTGCGCGATGCCCTCAAGAGTCTGCTCGACTCGATGGGATTTCGTGCCGAGGTGTTCGCTTCGGGCGAGGCGTTTTTGAATTCGCCGCACATTTCCCAAACGGACTGTCTGATTGCCGACGTCCGCATGCCGGGAATGACGGGGCTCGAACTGCAGGAACGACTTAACGCCGCTAATTCCTCCATCCCTATTGTTTTCATTTCCGCCCATGACGATGGAGAGGCGCGGGCACGAGGCTTGCGGGCAGGAGCTGTTGACTTCCTGAAAAAACCGTTTAGCGAGGATTCTCTCGTCCGAGCAATCAGCGCCTGTCTTGATAAAGACTTAAACGAAAAAGGGGACGTGTGATGTTACAAACTGTTACTGCTGCGAACTATCAATCAATGGCTGCCAGATGTCTGAAGCCGTTGCCGGAACCGGTCAGTCACAATCGTGAGGCGTTTGACCGGCGATCCAATTGCGATATTGCGGTGCTCTATCCCGAGTCCGTGCTGAAATCCAGCGACGCTACGGGCTGGCAAAACGTGCGCGCAGTACATTTTCGCCACAGTGCGAAAGAAGTGGTAATGCCTGCCTCGGATGACCATTGCATGGTGCTGAATCTTGGCGCTTCGTGCTTCGCTTATGTTCATCCCGGCAAACGAAGATTCGAAGGTGAGATCCGCTCGGGCGAAGTGGCAATTATTCCCGCGGGCTCGACCTGGACATGCCGCTCGGACACGGCGGAGCTGCCGGCAATGCTGCTGCTTTATCTGCGGCCATTGTTTGTGCGCTCCGCCGTTAGGGAGGTGAATTTCGCTCACAACGAGATTGGCCTGACTCCACAAATCGGTTTCCGCGACAAGCACATCTGCCATGTGGCGATGTCGCTGTTGCACGAGTTGAACGAAGCAAACGTTGTCGGACGGCTTTACGCGGATTCGCTCGCGACCGGACTCGCGATTCAACTCGTTCGCCGCTACAGCTCGTTGAAAGACGTCCACATCGGACACGGCGGCATGGCGCCACACAAGTTACGCCGGGCCATCGCAATGATCGATCATCATCTTTTGGACGAGGAAGAAGGACGTGTCGCACTGCGCACGGTCGCGCTAGACGTTCACATGAGCTACTTCCATTTTTCGCGCGCATTCAAACAGTCAATGGGCATGACAGCCACCACTTACATCGCGGAACGCCGCATCGAACGGGCCAAGAAGATGCTGGAAGAGACTGAATTGCCAATCTCGGAGATTGCCCTGCGTTCAGGTTTCTCCAGCCAGAGCCACTTCACGACGGCGTTCCGCCGGCTGGCGGGTGCGACACCAAAAGCTTTCCGGGCGGCTTTGTAATTGGCGGGCGCGCAATCACAGAGTCATGCGGTGCCCCAGGAGAACGGAGCGCGGGCGGCTCGCCCGCATTTCACAGTAGCGCTCTATTCGTTACTTTGCGGGCGAGCCGCCCGCGCTCCGAAGGCATCGATACTCCGGCTTGAAAAAGCAAACTAAGAAAGTAAAGCTCAGTTATCTGCTGCGCCCTCACCGCGCGATGCTGGTGCTTGCTTTCTTTGCGGTGCTCGGTGAAGCCGCGACCGATCTACTCGAACCCTGGCCGCTCAAGATCGTCTTCGACTACATCTTCGGAGCAAAACACCTGCCGGCGTGGATGACCTCGCTGCTCAAACCGACTTTCGGTCTTAGTAAAGTCGGTTTACTCCACTTCGCGATCCTTGCGGTCATCGTCATCGCGCTTGCCGGAGCATTGAGTGCGTACGCGGAAAAGTACCTGACCACGTCAGTCGGTCAGTGGGTCATGCACGATCTGCGGCGCGTTCTTTATCATCACATACAACGCCTATCGCTCGCTTATCACGACCACAAACCCACGGGCGATCTCATCAGCACCGTCACTGCCGACATCGATTCGATTCAGGATTTTATTTCGCAAGCGTTGCTGGGCATCGTGGTTAACGTGCTGACATTGGTTGGCATGTTGCTGGTCATGTTCTATCTCAACTGGCGCTTTACTTTGATTGCGCTGTCGATAACGCCGTTTCTGTTTGTGGTGGTCTACACGTACACACGCCGCATCAAGCAGGCGTCGCGAGCGTTGCGCAAGAAAGAAGGCGAAGTCGTTTCGGTTGTAGCGGAGGTGCTCAATTCGATCCGCGTTGTGAAAGCGTTTGCGCGCGAGGATTACGAAGAAGCGCGGTTGGCCCAGCAGAGTTTGGAGAACGTCGAGATAGCGCTCAGGGCGCGCAGTCTGAAAGCAAAGCTGGCGCCCGTGGTCCAGGTGATCGTGGCTGTGGGAACATGCCTGGTGCTCTGGTATGGCGTCAATCTGGTCTTGACCGATCAGATGACGTCGGGCTCGCTGCTCGTGTTTTTGCTTTATCTCGGGAAGATGTACAAGCCGATGCGCGACTTGTCGAAGATGACTGACACGATGTCGAAAGCGGCGGTTGGTTATGAACGCATTCACGCGGTGATCGAGACTGAAGACGAGATACGCAATCTGCCGGGCGCCAAAACAGCGCCGCAGTTCAAAGGCGAAGTCGAATTCGATCACGTGTATTTCGGATACGACAAAGGTTACCGCACGCTCACGGACGTCAATTTGCGCGTCGAGCCCGGTCAGCTCGCGGCGCTTGTCGGTCCGACCGGTGCAGGGAAGACAACGATCGCGAGTTTGATCGGTCGTTTTTACGATCCGCAAAAAGGGACTGTGAAAATTGATGGCCAGGACGTGCGCAATTACAAGATCAAGTCACTGCGACGGCAGATCAGTTTCGTGTTGCAGGAGACGCTGCTGTTCAGAGCGCCGGTTTGGCAAAACATCGCGTACGGACGCCCGGAAGCTTCACGTGACGAGATCCTGCTGGCGGCGGAGTTGGCGAACGCGGATGAGTTCATAAGGAAGATGCCGCAACAGTACGACACGATGGTCGGGGAGAAGGGCGTGACGCTATCGGGCGGCCAGCGCCAGCGCATCGCCATCGCGCGAGCGATCATTCGTAACGCGCCGATCCTCGTGCTTGACGAGCCAACCTCCGGTCTTGATGCCGCCTCGGAAGAATTAGTGTTTGAAGCATTGACCAGATTGATGGCCGGCAGAACGACCTTCGTGATCGCGCATCGTCTGGCTACGGTGCGCCGCGCGGATGTGATCTTCGTTATTGAAAACGGCACGATCGCCGAGCGCGGAACACACGACGCTTTGCTCGCTCAAGGCGGGCTTTACTCACATCTCTACGAAATCCAGTTTCGGCCACAGACAAACACAGACGGACACGGACAGATACATTGAAAGCTTGCCTCCGGCCTGTCTTTTCATCTGTCCGTGTTCGTCTGTGTTTATCTGTGGCTCATTTATGTTTGAGCTGTTGGGGTGATGGGAGTTGTGTCGCATCCCAGCCGCCGCCTAACGCCTTAATCAACTGCACTGTTGCGGTCATTTGTTGCATCTGGAGATTCACTGCCGTGCGTTGGTTGTTCAAGAGTGTAGCTTGAGCCGTGATTACGTTGAGGTAGCTGTCAATCCCTGCTTTGTAACGCTCCGTCGCCAGTGATAACGCTCGTTGAGCTGAGGCTACGGCAGCGTTTTGCTGGTCCAGTTCGGTTGAAAGGATTCGCAACGCCGCGAGGTTATCTTCAACTTCCTGGAAAGCCGTCAGGACAGTTTGACGATAATTCGCCACGGTCGCGTCGTACTGCGCGAAAGCGACGTCCGTGGCCGCGCGGCGCCGTCCTTTATCGAAAAGTGTTTGCGTCAACGTTGGTCCGAGTGAAAAGAAACGCGCCGGCCACGTGAACCAGCTCGCGATCGACGTGCTCTCGAGTCCACCTGTTATACCGAGCGTGAGCGAAGGATAAAAAGCTGCTCTCGTCACGCCGATGTCCGCATTCGCTTCGGCCACACGCCGTTCTGCAGCCGCGACATCCGGACGCCGTTCGAGCAGTTGCGACGGCAGACCGATCGGAACCGCGGGCGGCTGTGCATCCAAAGGCGCCACCGGAATCGAGAACGCCGCCGGCGGTTGACCCGTCAGGATCGCGATGGCGTGTTCGAGTTGCGCACGCTGAATACCGAGATCGGTGGCTTGCGCTTGAGTTGTCGCCAATTGTGTTTCTGCCTGCGCTACATCTTCATCCGAAGCAATTCCGGTTTGAAAACGAACGCGCGTCAGTTCGAGCTGTTGTTGAAATGCGACGATCGTTGTGTCGAGCAAACGCCTTTCAGCATCGAGCGAGCGAAGCTGGTAATAGTCAAAAGCAAGTTCAGCCTCGACGCTCAAGCGAACGTTTTGCAGATCGGCGGCGGTAGCCTGCGCTTCAGACGCACTCGCGACGACTGAGTTGCGGATGCGTCCCCAGAAATCCGGCTCCCACGTGGCATCGATCGGCAAAGTGTAATTGACGCTTTGACGGCCCGGCGAAACGTTGGAGTGCGTCGCGGCGCCTGATTGACGTGAAAGAATGATCGATGGACTCGTCGTTACAGTCGGAAAGTAGTCTGCTCGAGCTTCCCTGACCAACGCCCGCGCGGCGCGGAAGTTTGCATCCGCGAGCGCGATGTTTTGATTCGCCTGGTTCAACTGTTCTTCAAGCGCGTTTAGTTGTGAGTCGTTAAATACTTCCCACCACTTACCGCGAATCACAGCATCGTTGGGCCGCGCGAACTTCCAGTCTTTTGTCTCCTTGAAGTAATCAGGCGGCGCTTCCTTGTAAGCCGGCGTCGTGGCCGTGGTTGGCTTGGCATACTTCGGCGCTTTGTCGCAGGTTTTAAACAACAAAAGACCAAGCAATGAAACGCCGATAATCTTGAACTGGCTAGGCATTCCGTAACCTCAATCGCAAAGATGAAACGTAGATCCGCAGCCGGTCGAGATACAGATAGACCACCGGCGTTGTAAATAACGTCAGCATCTGGCTCACGAGCAGTCCACCGATAATCGAAATACCCAGCGGCCGTCGCAGTTCCGAACCCGTTCCGGTGCCCAACGCCAAGGGCAACGCGCCGAAGAGCGCGGCTAGCGTCGTCATCATGATCGGACGAAACCGCAGCATGCACGCCTGAAAGATCGCGTCGCGCGAGCTCTTTCCTTCGCCGCGCTCCGCCGCGAGCGCGAAATCGATCATCATGATCGCGTTCTTCTTCACGATCCCGATCAGCAGGATGATCCCGATCAACGCGATCAGGCTGAGGTCCATGCGCATCAGCAACAGCGCCAGCACCGCGCCAACACCGGCCGAGGGCAACGTCGAAAGAATCGTGATCGGATGGATGTAACTTTCATAAAGAATTCCGAGCACGATGTAGACGGCGAGCAAAGCCGCCACGATCAGGACCGGTTCGTTGGATAGCGATGATTGAAACGCCTGCGCCGTGCCAGAAAAACTGCCGCGAATAGTCGCCGGCATACCAATGCTTTCTTCGCTCTGATTGATCGCCGTGACTGCGTCGCTCAACGCGACGCCGGGCGCGAGATTGAAAGAGAAGGTTACTGACGGAAACTGGCCCTGATGGTTGACGGCCAAAGGCGCGGTCGCTGGTTCATAGCGTGCGACCGCGCTCAACGGCACCACACCGCCGGTCGTGGAACGAAGATAGATGTCTTTGAGTCCTTCGGGACTCTGCCAGAATCGTGGTTCGACTTCCATCACGACGTGGTACTGATTCAACGGGGTGAACATCGTCGAGACTTGCCGCTGTCCGAAAGCGTCGTAAAGCGTCGCGTCGATCACGTCGGGCGTGATGCCCAGTCTCATCGCGGTAGCGCGGTCGTATGTAAGCGCGGCTTGCAGGCCGCTGTTTTGCTGATCGCTGTTGACGTCGGTAACGATCGCGACTTTGCGTAGCTGATCGAGCAGTATTGGTCCCCACTTAACGAGGTCGTCGAGATTTTCACTTTGAATCGTGTACTGGTACTGCGCGTTTCCGCCGCGGCCACCGACGCGCAGGTCCTGCGTCGATTGCAAAAACAGCGACGCGCCTTCCACGGTTGCGAGTTGGCGGCGCAAACGGCGAATGATCTCGTCGGCGTTGACCTTTCGTTCTTCAAGCGGCTTCAATGCGATGAACATTCGTCCGGTGTTTGTCGTCGTGCCGCCGCCGCTTCCGGTAAACGCGACCACGTTCGCCACCGCCGGGTCGGCTTGAATGATGTCGACGAAGCGCGCCATCCGCTGTCGCATCGCGGTAAACGACGAATCCTGCGCGCCCTGAATACCGCCCGCCAAACGGCCAGTGTCCTGCTGTGGGAAAAATCCCTTCGGCACGATCGTGATCAGGTAGACGTTCAGCCCGATTGTGATCAGAAGCAACAACAACATCGGCGCCGGATGGCGCAGCACCCACGTCAGGCTTCGGTCGTAAAGGTTCAGGATCCAGTTGAAGAAACGTTCGCTCACGAGATAAAGACGCCCGTGATCGTCCGCGGCTTTCGCTTTCAAGAGACGCGAACAGATCATCGGCGTGGTCGTCAACGACACGACCAGCGAGACCATGATTGCGACCGAGAGCGTCACGGCAAACTCGCGAAACAGCCGCCCAACAATTCCGCCCATGAGCAGCAACGGTGTGAAAACCGCAACGAGCGAAATACTGATCGAGAGCACGGTGAAACCAATCTCTTTGGCGCCGAGCAGCGCCGCCTGCATCGGACGCATGCCCTGTTCGAGATGGCGCATGACGTTTTCAATCACCACGATCGCATCGTCGACGACAAAGCCGGTCGAGATCGTCAGCGCCATCAGCGAGAGATTGTCGAGGCTGTAATGGCACAGGTACATCACGCCAAAAGTGCCGATGAGCGAAACCGGAACGACTATAGCGGGAATGATTGTGGCGCGCGGATTTCGCAGGAAAACAAACACCACCATGATCACGAGACCAATCGAGATGATCAGCGTGCGTTCTACTTCTCTGACGGATGCGCGGATGGTCGTTGTTTGGTCTGTGACAACGGTTAGATCGATCGCGGAGGGAATCGAGGCTTTCAATTGCGGCAGCGCTTCGCGAACACTGTCGACCGTGTCGATGATGTTTGCGCCGGGTTGACGAAATACGATGACAAGGGCGCAAGGCTTTCCATTCGCGAGACCAGCGGAGCGCAGGTTCTCAACCGAGTCCTGTACGTTTGCGATGTCAGACAATCTGATCGCCGCGCCGTTGCTGTAACCCACGATCAACGGGCGATATTCAGCCGCTTTCAACAGTTGATCGTTCGTCGCCAGATCGGAGGTCGTGATGTTGTTTGCAAGCTGGCCCTTGGCAATGTTGGCGTTCTGCTGGCTCAGCATGTTGCGAACGTCTTCGAGGACGAGCCCGGTAGCATTCAACTGCGTCGGGTTCACGTCGACGCGCACCGCAGGCAACGAGCTGCCGCCAACCACCACCTGGCCCACGCCCTGAATCTGCGAGAGCTTCTGCTGCAGGATCGTCGAAGCGGCATCGTAGAGTTGGCCTTGATCGTAAACGCCGGAGGTCAGCGCCACGATCATGATTGGCGCGTCTGCCGGGTTCACTTTTCGATACGTGGGATTGTTTGGCAGATTCGCGGGCAGGTAACCGCGCGCGGCGTTGATGGCGGCTTGCACGTCTCGCGCGGCCGCGTCGATATCGCGATTCAATTCAAACTGCAACGTCACGCTCGTCGAACCGAGATAACTCGCGGAAGTCATTTCGGTGACGCCGGCGATATGGCCCAACTGCCGTTCGAGCGGTGTAGCCACCGATGAAGCCATGATCTCCGGGCTTGCGCCGGGTAAGTTTGCCTGTACGGAGATTGTCGGAAAATCGATCTGTGGCAGCGGTGATACGGGCAACAACTTGAATGCGACCCCACCGGCGAGCGCGATCGCGATCGTCAGCAGCACCGTTGCCACAGGCCGATGAATGAATGGCGAGGACAGACTCATGACGGCTCCGCTGGTAATGCTTCAGTCGGAACGTTCCGCCGGCGAAGGTGAGTTAGTTTCCTTGAGATTGAGTCGAAGAAGAGATAGATCACGGGTGTCGTGTAGAGCGTCAGCAGTTGGCTCAACATCAGACCACCGACGAGCGTGATGCCCAGCGGACGCCGCAACTCAGATCCGGTGCCTGAACCAAACGCCAACGGCAACGCGCCCAACAATGCAGCCATCGTGGTCATCATGATCGGCCGAAACCGCAGCAAACACGCCTGGTAGATCGCTTCTTCCGGGTCCTTGCCATGCTCGCGCTCGGCTTCGAGCGCGAAGTCGATCATCATGATCGCGTTCTTCTTCACGATGCCGATCAGCAGGATGATGCCGATGATCGCCACGACGGTCAGTTCCGATCGAAACAGCAGCAGTGCGAGAATCGCGCCCACGCCCGCCGACGGCAACGTCGAAAGAATCGTGAGTGGATGAATGTAGCTCTCGTACAAAACGCCGAGGACGATGTAGACGGTGACGATCGCCGCGAGAATCAGCAGCGGCTCGTTCGTCAACGAATTCTTGAAAGCCTGCGCGGTGCCCTGGAACGAAGCCTCGACGCTCGCCGGCATGTTCAAATCTTTTTCGACGCGTTCGATCGCGGTTGTCGCTTCGCCGAGTGACGCGCGCGGCGCGAGATTGAAAGAGATAGTGACGACCGGAAACTGTCCCTGACGGTTTATCGCGAGCGGCGCAGTGCCGGATTCAAAGTGGCTGAAGGTGCTCAAGGGCACCGCGGTGCCGCTCGCCGAATGAACATAGATGTCCTGTAGCTTTGCCGGATTGCTTTGAAAATTCGGCAACGTTTCGAGGATCACGTGATACTGGTTCGACTGCGTGAAGAGCGTCGAGATCTGGCGCTGTCCAAACGCGTCGTAAAGTGTCTGATCGATGTCGAGTGGTGTGATTCCGAGACGCGAAGCGGTAACGCGATCGATTACGAGTGTCGTCTCGGCCGCTCCGGTCTGTTGATCGGTCGCGACGTCCTGTAGCTCCGGCAATGTCTTCAAACGTTCGACAAAGCGCGTGGTCCACGTATTCAACTCGTCGGAATTTGGCGACTCCAAAGTGTATTGATACTGCGTGCGGCTCACGCGATCTTCGACTGTCAGATCCTGTACGGGCTGCATGTAGAGCGTGATGCCGTCGACCTGCGCGAGGGCTGACTGCAACCGCCTTATGATCGTGGTCGCGTCGCCATTCCGCTGCGCGAGTGGTCTCAAATTGATGAGGATGCGCCCGCTGTTGAGCGTCGTGTTCGTGCCGTCGACGCCGATGAACGACGAAAGACTTTCAACTGCCGGGTCTTTGAGAATGATCGCCGCGAGCGCCTGCTGCTTCTCAGCCATCGCCGGAAATGAAATTCGCTGCGACGCTTCCGAGATGCCCTGAATAACGCCCGTGTCTTCGACTGGAAAGAACCCCTTCGGCACGACCATGTACAACCAGATCGTAAGGACCAACGTGCCGGCGGCAATCAACAAAGTTATCACGCGAAACTTCAGCACCCAACGCAGCGTCTCGCCATAGAAGTCGATCACCTTTTGAAATACTCGCTCGGAGGCACGATAGAACCGGCCTTGCTGATCTTCAGATTTTGCGCGCAGCAATCGCGAGCACATCATCGGCGTGAGCGTCAGCGAAACTACCGCCGAGACCAGAATCGTCACACTCAACGTGATCGCAAACTCGCGAAACAGCCGCCCGACAATGTCGCCCATGAACAGCAACGGGATCAGCACCGCGATCAGCGAAATCGTCAGCGAGACGATCGTGAAGCCAATCTGTTCCGCGCCCTTCAACGCTGCCTGCATCGGCGTTTCGCCCTCTTCGAGATAGCGCACGATGTTCTCGATCATCACGATCGCGTCGTCCACTACGAAGCCGGTGGAAATCGTGAGCGCCATCAGTGTGAGATTATTGAGGCTGTAGCCGAGCAGATACATCGCCGCCAGCGTTCCCACGAGGGAAAGCGGAACGGCAACGCTCGGGATGATCGTCGCCGACACATTCCGAAGAAACAGAAAGATCACCATGACGACGAGCCCCACCGTCAACATGAGTGAAAACTGCACGTCTTTGACTGACGCGCGAATCGTGACGGTGCGATCGGTCAACACTGAAACTTGCACAGCCGGCGGCAGCGTGGTTTGTAGCTGGGGCAACAGCGCCTTGATGCGATCGACGACCTGGATGATGTTGGCGCCGGGCTGGCGTTGAATGTTGACGATCACGGCCGGCACGTTGTTCATCCACGCCGCCTGCTTGATGTTTTCCGCGCCGTTTATGACCGAGGCGACGTCAGACAACACCACGGGCGCACCGTTGCGATAGGCTACGATCACCGATCGGTAATCCTTATCGGAAACTATCTGATCGTTGGCGTCGATCTGATACGACTGCTTTGGTCCATCGAAGTTACCTTTTGCCTGGTTAACGCTTGTTTGCTGGAGTGCGGTGCGCACGTCTTCAAGACTGATTCCGTACGAAGAGAGCGCGGTCGGATTCGCCTGAATGCGCACGGCCGGTTTTTGTCCGCCACTGATGCTCACCAGGCCGACGCCGGGCAGTTGTGAAATCTTCTGAGCCAAGCGCGTGTCGGCCAGATCTTCAACCTGTGTTAACGGAATCGAGTTGGACGTGAGCGCAAGCGTCATCACCGGCGCGTCGGCAGGATTCGACTTGCTGTAGATCGGCGGTGTCGGCAGATCGGCCGGCAGAAAGTTTGACGCTGCATTGATCGCCGCTTGCACTTCCTGCTCGGCGACGTCGATGTTGAGATCGAGTGCGAACTGTAAAGTGATGATCGAGCTGCCCCCGGAACTCGTCGAGGTCATCTGGTTTAGTCCCGGCACCTGGCCAAACTGTCTTTCGAGCGGCGCGGTGACCGCTGACGCAACGACGTCCGGACTCGCGCCCGGATAAAACGTGATTACCTGAATCGTTGGGTAGTCGACTTCGGGCAGCGCCGAAACCGGAAGCTGGCGATACGCAACGATGCCGGCGAGCAGGATCGCCGCCATCAAAAGCGACGTAGCGACGGGCCTCAGAATGAACGGGCGGGACGGACTCATTGCGCGGCCCTCCCGTTGTCCATTGACGATTGCCGATTGCCGATTGGCGATTTACCGGACGGTCCGCGAACCGAGACCTTCACTCCGTTCTGGAGCTTGTCGAATCCATCGACGGCAACCACGTCGCCGGCGTTTATTCCTTCAACCGCGGTGACGTTTCCATCGGTTGTGCCGGCGGTCACGGTTTTCATCGCGACGGTCTGATCCTGTTGCACGACGTAAACAAACGCCTCCTGCGCGTTGCGCTGAATCGCGGCCGACGGTACGAGGATCACGCCGCGTTCGGTCGTCAGCAGCAGGCGGGCGTTTACAAACTGATTCGGAAACAGCGCGCTGTCCGGGTTCGGAAAAACTGCCTTCAGTTTTACTGTTCCGGTGGTGGTATCGATCTGATTATCAAAGGTCAGCAATGCGCCGGAAGTAAGCTTTGTCTGCTGCGTGCGATCGAACGCGTCAACAGAGAGCCGGTTACCACGGCGTAACTGTTGCCGGATTTGCGGTAAGTAATCCTCAGCCACGCTGAAGAGCACGTTGATCGGTTGCAGTTGCGTAATCACCAGCATGCCGGTGGTGTCGGCGGCGTGAACAATGTTGCCGGGGTCGACCAGGCGCAAACCCACGCGGCCGGAGATCGGCGAAGTGATCTGGCAGTAAACAAGATTTACTTTCGCGGTATCGATCTGTCCCTGATCGAGCTTTACAGTCCCCTCGAGTTGATGAACGGTCGCGACCTGGGTGTCGAGCTGTTGTTTGGGAATCGCGTTCTTGCTGTAAGCGATTTGATAACGTTGCAGATCGATGTTGGCATTCTCGAGCAGCGCTTTATCGCGATCGTATTGCCCTTGCGCCTGGACCAGTTGTGCCTGAAAAGGACGCGGATCGATCTCCGCGAGCAGGTCGCCTTGTTTAACCATCTGGCCTTCGCGGTACTTGACGCTCATTAACTGCCCGTCCACACGGCTTTTGACGGTCACGGTCGCGAGCGGTGAAACAGATCCGAGGGCATTGATGTAGACGCCGATGTCGCCTCGTTGCGCAACGGCGGTGGAAATGGCGACGCCAGGTGGCGGCGGCGTTGTTTTGGGTGCGGCCTCGGTTGTGTTTTGGCGGCGTTGAAGAATCAGGAAGCCGATGAGACCGGTGAGCACGAGCAGCGCGAGCATGAGCCACGCGCCGCGTTTTCTTTTACGCGGTGGCGGGGCCACCTGATCGGCTGGCGGATCGCTTGGTGGAGGAGGTGGCGGTTCTTCCTCCGGTTCCGCTGGTGCGACATCTTCGACGGGCTCATCCATCAAAGGGATGTTAGAGAAGATGCGCTGTTGCTTCTTCTACCTGTTTGCGCGGCTTGTCAGCTTGTTGCCACCAGGAGGCACAAAAGGCACAAGAGCAATTCGAGATTGCTTTTGTGCCTTTTGTGCTTCTTGGTGGCTGAAAAAAGTGAATGTGGATGAACCCGCCCCCTGTGAGCCCGCTTGTTTTGCTGGTCCACCCACACTCCAAACACAGGGAATCCCCCCTCTCGTTCGATGAGAACCCTGTGTCTAACTTGAAGAAGGTCTCTAACTACAATAGCAATATTAACCCGCGGCCTTCGGTTGCTCTTTCATTTTGTTGTCGCTCTTATCAGCTATTTGCGGTATTGAAAGTCCCCGATCGAGATCCTGATAAAACTCTTTCTCACCACCCTCGAAGTGATGACCACTTGCTTTCACTGCGTAGAAGTGTTTGTCGCCCGCCGCTGATTCGTACAACGACTGCGCTTCGCCGAATGGAGCAGTGTTGTCGTTGGTTGCGTTAAGAAAAACAATCGGAGTTTGGTTTAGCTTCTTGAGGTAGTCGCGCGCTTCAAAAGATTTTTCGTGCGGCCTCAAGTGCGTGACGTAAATAATCGCGTCAGTTGGTCTCCAGGCAAGCTCGCCGTAAGCGGGAAGACTGATCGCGATGATCCGGCTTACCGGAACACTGAACTGCGGTTGCGACGCGACGAGCACGCTGTAGCCCGCTCCCAGCGACCAGCCCGCCAACACGACCGGCGCTTTTCTATCGACGCCAGGTCGCAAAATCGATATTCGCGCGATTGCGTCGTAGTCCGCCGTGAGATCGTCCGGGGCAAGAGGCCGTTGCGGAGTCGCGAACGTCGTCATGTATTCCTTGACGTCAATGCCGGCGACGGTGATGCCGGTAGCTGCAATGTGCGCAGCGATGTCGGCGCAAAACGGGCTCCACCCTCCGTCGCCGCTCGTGAAGAGAACGAGCGATTGATTCGCTGCATTCTCCTGTTGATAAAGCTGAAGATGGAGCGGTGGACCACTGCGGATCGTCGCTTCGAAAGTGGAATGCTTCACAGCGTGCGACAGTTCTTCGTGGGTGACGTGGTGATAAAACCCGTGGTACCACTTCACTGCGTAGACAGTTGCGGCGCAGATAGCGAGCAGCAACACAGCAACCACCTTTAGGCTGTTTTTCATAGGTCAGTCCGTGTTTGTGTCCGTGTAATCTGTGGCAGTTCTTTCATCCACGCAACCGCATCTCCAAGCGCTGCATAAAACTCGTCGCGCGCGCCGCTAAAGCGGTGATTACTCGCCTTGATTAGCACATACTTCTTCGGATTCTTCGCACTCTCAAACAGCATGTTGCCAACCTTCTGCGGACTCGCCGTGTCAGAGGTGCTTTGAATCATTACCAGTGGCATGGGCGCAATTTGCGCGAGCACATCCTGACTGCGAAACCCGTACGACGCGTTTGCTTCGTTGTTCAAATTCGCATGATTCGCGCCGAGACCACTGACGAGTTGATTCTGTTTCGGCAAGCCGATCGAAATGATACCGGCCCAGTTGGCTCGGGTCTGGGAATCCGAGCCAACCGCTATTGCAAAGCCGGCGCCGAGCGACCAGCCGTAGACATAAACCGGTGTAGCAGTATCAACTTTTGCGTAAATCCGCAGCGCTCGCGCAATGTCCGCGTAATCGCGTGAAAGTTGGTTGATGCCGAGCGGGTGCTGCGGAGAAGAGAACTCACGCAGGTAAACCTTCGAATCGATTCCCGCAACTGCAAAGCCCAGGTGCGCCAACTGTTGCGCCGTGCGTGGCGCGAGCCCGCGCCAGCCGCCGTCGCCACACGCGTAGATCGCCGGCACCGCGGGATTGTCGTTGCGCGGGCGATAAAAGTGCACCCTGAACTGTTGATCCCTGACGGTGACGTCGCGATCTTCGGTGACCACGTCAGGCCACGTCTTCATGTCGTCAGGGTCGTAGTGATCCGGCGGCACAGCCTCCTGCGCACCGGCACGCATCGAACCCGTCAGGACGACGACGAGAGCAGCGCCCAACAGAACCCAACGATGAATGAGGCAGCGTGTTTCCATGTCTTGATCTTTTCCTGAAAGCCTTTTCGCCCGAGCAACATTTCGAGCGTGAGCGCATTGCGCACTTGAATCACCGCGTAAAGCATCTGGAGCGACAATCGTCGTTGATTGAAACAGAAGTAACGCGGTTCCCAGGTGTGCGGGTGATACTTCGCCTTGTAGCGATAGAGCAGTTTGAAATCGTAATTTAGATTGACTCGCTCGTAGACGAAGCGCATGACCCGCGCCAGCACCGGATGATTTTCCAGGTCGGGATCGTCGAGCAGCGCCAGCGGCGCAAGCCCCATGGATGCCATGCGATAGCCCTCTTCCCGCAAGAGGCGAAGGATCTCCGTGGTTAAGAGTTCCATCGTGCCACGCACGGCATCGGGCCTGCGCCGCGTTACGTCGAGGTAATAGCCACTGCTGCAATAAATCGGTTCGCAAACGATGAAACCTTCGATTCGTCCGCTTCCGTTTTCCGATCGCGCGATGAAATAGCGTTTTGCCGACTTGTGGTCCAAACCGGGCGAACCGAGCACAAATCCCAGTTCGTGATTGCCTTTGCCTTTCAACCACTCCTCCGAGATCGCGCGCAGCTCATCATTGATTTCCTCTGCGCCTGGGTCGAACGGATGATGTTCAGTTACAACCACTCCGGCGCGCCGCGCTTTATTAGTCGCAGCTCGCACCAATTCCATCGGGCCACCGGCAAGTGTGAAGCGGTCGAGATTGAATATCGCTTCCTTGCCGATCTGGACGTCTGCAAAACCCTCCTGCCGGAACGCCTCCAGCGTCGACGGCGAAACTTGATACGCACCGACCGGCCGCATCATGGCACTCGCAAATTCGTGTATGAGCCGGCGCGTCTGATGCGGCGCGCAAACAGGATCGCCCGCGATCAGCGCGATTCCCGCGCTGATTTGGTAGGCGAGAAAGCCATCCACGCCAGGTGACGTGAAATAGCATTTCGGTCCTTCGAGCAACACATACGAGTTTGAACTAGTGCCATAACGCCGGACCCACGAATCAAGTTTCGCTTCGGGTATTTGCATACGTCGATAGTGATTACCAACTAAGTCTGTTGCGCCTGTAGTTCCGGTGATGATGCCGGTGATGATGGCGCCAGTAATTGCGATCGTGCCGGTCGCGCGCGTTCGCGGTGCCTGACTGCAAACCAAAGGTTGCCGCGCCAAGTAGCAACGCACCTCCCAGCACAAATGAAACTAGCTTTTTCATGATCACGCCCCCTTTCTCGAATATCGATACCGCATGACCTTGGGCAACGGGCATGCCAGCGAGAAGAGTTGATTAAGCATTGCTCGAAACCATCTCTAGACCGAGAAGATCTTTCGCGCAAAGGCGCAAAGGCGCAAAGAAAACCCTCGAAACGCGGTAGCGCTTTGCGTCTTTGCGCCTTTGCGCGAGGAATGTCTGTTCGCGTGGCAAACTTGTCCCGCCAACAAAAACGCCACACCCGAGCCGCGCCTAAAGCAGCACAAAATGTTGAAAGACTTCGCGGAGCCATTTGTGCATTGTGTGAGGCGGCATGGAGCTCTTACTGATCAAATACGGACTCGTGGCCGTCTTTCTGGCGGCGATGTTGGAGGCGGACGTCATTCCTGTTTTGGCGGGAGTGGCGGCACATCGCGGCTACTTCGATCCGCCAATGGCCATTGCGGTTGCGAGTTTCGGAGCGCTCGCGGGTGATTGCGTTTGGTTTTACATAGGACGAACCGGCGCGATCAGGAAGAGCAAGCTGATGCTCCGGTGGCAATCAAAGGCAGAGATACTTTTTCAGCGCGTGGGACACTGGCAGATACCCGCGTCGCACATCATCTACGGAACGCGCATTGCGACGATGACTTTCTTAGGAGCGCGAGGCTCAATGGTTGGCAGATTCGTGTTGGTTGACGGAGTGTCGTGTTTTACGTTGACGACGTTTCTTTTCTGCCTGGGCTTCGCGCTCAGTGCGAGCGTTTCGATGATTCTGGTTAACGTGAAGCGAGTCGAATTGGTGTTGCTCTTAGCGGTTGCGCTGTTCGCGCTTGTTTTTCATTTGCTGCAAAGGTTTGGGCGAAGACTTGCGAAGATTTAAGCTCCACACCAAAACGACATTGCTGAGCTCCGTGATCATCGTGGCGATGCTGCTCGCGGCGCTGATTATAACGAGCGCGGCGATTGCCAACATCGAGCGCAGTGACGATCAAACCGTCGCCGAGATCCAGGCGCGAGATCTCGCGCAACATGTTAGTGACGCCGGTTCGGATGATCCGGCAACACTCGCACGCGCTGCGACGCTGATTAAAGGTACGCGGCCAAACATCATTGGTGTGCGCATCTGGAACCTTTCAAACGGGCAGTTCAGCGAGGAAGCTTCAGCCTTCGGCAGCGCGCCTGCCATGCCGATACCTGAAGATACGCAGAACGCGTTGCGCCGTGGCGCTGCCGTTCCGCCAACTTCATCGCACGCTGTTTATCGGGTCTTTGCGATTACGTCGGAAAACGGCCGCCCGACTGGAGCAGTCGAGATCGTTCAGCGTTTCGACAGCATCTCGGCAGTGGCGTTTCGTTATTTGAAGAGCGTCATCTGGATGTTTTTGATAGTTATTGTTCTCGTCGCGCTGGGCACGTACTACATCTTTCGCCAGTTACAGTTGACGACAAAACTCGAGACCGAGAAGGGCATCCTGCGCGAACGCGTGCGCGACGCCACGATCGAACTGCAAAAACGAAATCAACAACTTCAGGAAACCAATCTCGAGCTCTGGCACACAAACCGCCGCATGAACGAGCTCGGCCGTCTCGCTGCGGCAGGTCAAACAGCCGCGCATTTCGCGCACGAAGTGGGAACGCCGCTCAATCTAATTAGCGGACACGTGCAGTTGCTGCGATCCGATCTCGATCGCGATCCGCGCGACGCAGAGTCGCGAATAAGAACCATCAGCGCGCAGATCGAGCGTATTGAAAGAATCGTCCGCCGCATGCTCGACAAGACGCGATTTGAAACAGAGCTTTCGCCGGTTGAACTGAATGGAGTGTTGCGCAAGTTGTGCGATGCGATGTCGCCGGCATTCGACAAGCGCAACATCCGTTTGGTGGAAACGTTCGCAGACAAGCTTCCGCTGATGGCCGGCTCGTCCGACCGTTTGCAACAACTGTTTCTGAACCTGATGAACAACAGTCTCGATGCGATGTCGGAAGGCGGCGAGATTCAGGTTCGCACGGCAATCGAAGGCAAACCGGGCAAAGCGCAACGAATCGTCGTCGATTTTACTGACACCGGATCGGGCATGACTCCGGACGTGATGAGCCACATCTTCGATCCGCTCTACACCACGAAAGATCGTGGCCGTGGAACGGGCTTGGGTTTGGTGATCGTCAATCAGGTTGTTTCAGAGCTCGGCGGCACAGTGACAGTAGACAGTGAGTTAGGAAAAGGCACGCGCTTTCGTCTGACATTCCCGGCGATACCGAACGACATGCCGATCGCGGTGGAGAACGAGGAGCAGGAGCTGGCGTTTGGCGTGAATTAGGTGTTAGTGATGAAACGTATTCTTGTTGTCGACGACGATCAGGACTCATGCGAACTGCTGCGCGAGATCTTCTCCGCGGAGGGCTGGCACGTCGACACCGCGCTGAGCCCTACACAAGCGTTCAGCCTCGCCGAGAAAGAGAAGATCGATCTGGTTGTCAGCGACGTAAACCTCGAAGCAAATCAAACCGGATTGGATCTACTAAAGGATCTGCGCGCGCAGTGTCCGGTGATTCTCGTTACGGGCTTCGGAACACTCGATTCCGCTGTTGAAGCGGCGCGCGAAGGCGCGTGGGATTTTATTTCGAAGCCGTTCAAGGTGCAGGAAGTGGTGGCAATTGCGCGCCGGGCACTCGAGCACGACCGAACCAACGGGAACCCGACTCGTGGCGCCGAGCAACTCTCCGCGCGCTACGAACAGGGAGGATTACTCGGACGCTCGCCCGTGATGATCGGGCTTTATAAAGAGATCGCGCGTGTTGCGCCGACGCGTTCGACGATTTTGATCGCCGGCGAGTCGGGTGCGGGCAAGGAATTGGTGGCGCGGTCGATTCATCAACACAGCACGCGGTCTGCCGGTCCATTCGTCGCGATCAACTGCGGCGCGCTCACGGAAACGCTTTTGGAAGCGGAGCTTTTCGGCCACGTGCGCGGCGCATTTACCGGCGCCGTCAGCGATCGCAAAGGGCTGTGGGAACAAGCTACGGGCGGCACGCTTTTTCTCGACGAAGTTGGCGAAACCAGTCCCGCGTTTCAGGTAAAACTTTTGCGCGCCTTGCAGGAAGGCGAGATCAGGCGAGTGGGCGCCTCGCGAGCGATACAAGTAGACGGGCGCATACTCGCGGCAACCAACAGAAACCTGGATCAGGACGTGAAGTCCGGAAAGTTTCGCGAGGATCTTTTTTACCGGCTCAGCGTCGTGACGTTGCGCGTGCCTGCGCTGAGAGAACGGCGCACTGACATTCCGTTGCTGGCCGAGCGTTTTCTCGCCACCGTGCTGGAGAGAGAAGGGCACTCGGCGTTGACGTTGTCGGAAGAGACCGTGAGAACGCTGGTGGCTTATAGCTGGCCGGGAAACGTGCGCGAGCTAGAATCCGCGATCGAATACGCGGTGCTGCACGCGCGCGGACACGAGATTGTGCCGGAAGACCTGCCGGAGAAACTTCAGTCGGCGCAGGTGCGTGCCGCCGCGCGTTCACCACTCTCCGCCCTCTTTGAAGATCTGCCTTCGCTCGACGAGCTTGAACGCCGTTACTTGCTCTACATCCTCGACGTAGCGAGCGACAACCGCACGCGCGCCGCTGAAATCCTGCGCATCGATCGGCGCACGCTCTATCGCATGATCGAGCGTTACGGTATCGAGTCACACGGTGAATAGCCGTGTGGCTTTTTTGACCCTCGAACCTAAACAGCCACAAAGAGGCACAAGAAGCACAAGAGAGTTAACGTTAACTCCCTCCTGCTTTTTTGTGCCTTTTGTGCCTCTTTGTGGCCTTGTACGGGAATTGCCGTAGCGCGTCGTATGGCTCGGCTGCGGTTAAATCTTCAGGCAAAGATTTTGTTGCTGGTGGCTGGTTCGATGACACTGATTCTCGTTGCGTCGTCGTATCTGCACAGCGGTCGAATCCGTTCAATCATCGAAAGGGATCATTACGACAACGCCGTCGACCAGACTCTTGCGTTGAGTGACCGCATTGCGAAGTACGATTATTTCTCCAACCTGGAAGACCTTCAGCAGGAAATGCAACTGGTCGTCAGTTCGCGGCCCGACTTCAAACAGATCGATGTTTACGAAAATCAGCAAACCGTTCCACAACTGATCGCCACGACGGCCACGGGAACCGCCAATCTGCTGTCCGCATTGGACAGTGACGGCCCCGCGAGTACAAGCGGCGCCAGCGCCACTCCAATAGATAACGACAAAGGTGAGTTCTGGCTGATTACCGTTCCGATTACGGCCGGCCAGCACACGGGCATGATCAAAGCGCTCGTGCTCAAGAGTTCCCATCGCAAGCTGGTCAGCAGTCTGCACCGCGAATACAACCTCGTGTTGTTTGGCGCGGTGATCGCCTCGGTGATTTTGTTGTATTTCGTGTTCACTTATTTTTTTCGCAAACCAGTGAAAGAAATCGTCCAGACGATGGCGCAAGCTCGTAAAGGCGATCTCTCGGTGCGCGCGCGCGTACACAGAGACGACGAGTTGGGAGAGATCGCCAGCGGTTTTAATCAAATGATGGACGATATTAGTAGCTTGAATAGCCAGCTCGTGCGGAAAGTAAAACTCGTCACCAATGAATTGCAGACGGCGAACGGAAATTTGCTTCGCACGCAGCAGCGTCTTTCGCATGCCGAGCGCATGGCGGCTATCGGTCAGGTCACTGCTTCGCTCGCGCACGAGATCGGGACGCCGTTGAATGCGATCGCCGGGCACCTGCAACTGCTCGCGCGAAATCATCCGGGCTGCGGTGATACGCAACGCCGTCTGAACATCGTCAATTCGCAACTCGGTTCGATCGTGCTGACGGTCAAGACTTTGCTCGAACGCACGCATCGCCGGCCGATCGTTCCGCTGCCGGCAGACATCAACAACATCATTGAAGAACTGTTGCTGCTGGTCGCGCCCCTTTTGGAATCGCGCAACATCCGCGTTTCGCAAAACCTCGATCGCGAGCTGCCGCGTGTTTATGCCGATCGCGAGAGTTTGCATCAGGTGTTTCTGAATCTGGTGAACAACAGTATCGAGGCGATGCCTGAAGGCGGCGAGATGGAGTTGGTTACGAAATACGTAAGCGAAGCAGATCTGATCGAGGTGCGGTTCATCGACTCCGGCACAGGCATTTGCTCCGACGCCAAAGATCATCTGTTCGAGCCGATGTGGACCAACAAGAAGTCCGGTAGCGGGCTGGGCTTGGCGATCGCGAAGGAAATCATTGTCGAACACGGCGGCCGGATCGAGTGTTTGGAAGTCGAGAAAGGCGCTGAGTTTCGCGTGATTCTGCCGGTCATTGCCGCAAAATCCAACATACCCGAGTTTACTGAGGTGAGGTTAGATGCCGCGTAAAACCCCGCAGATCCTGACTGTCGACGATGATGCGGTCACCTGCGACCTGCTTTGCGAAGTGTTTACTCGCGAGGGGTTCGGTGCGACGTTCGCGAACAGCGGTGAGGCTGCATTGGTTGCAGTTGCGCGGCAACGTCCGGATCTGCTGTTGAGTGACATTCGCATGAAGACGCGGCTCGACGGACTGTCACTGCTGGAAATTGTTCATCGCGAGTATCCGGGTGTTCCGGTCGTGTTGATGACGGCGTTTGGTTCGATCGATACCGCCGTGCGAGCAGTGAAGGAAGGCGCGTTTGACTACATCAGCAAGCCTTTCAATATCGACGAGTTGGTCGCGATCGTGCGGCGCGCGCTCGCGAACGGATCGAGCAAACAACCCACCTCCGATCTCGACGATGAAGAACGCACTTCCGGACTGATCGGGCGCACGCCTGCAATGCTCGAAATTTACAAGATGATCGCGCGTGTTTCCGACTCCCGCGCCGCTGTGCTGATCTCGGGGGAATCCGGCACCGGCAAGGAGTTGGTTGCACGCGCGATTCATAATCACGGGTCGAGATCGCGCGAGCCGTTTGTCGCGGTGAATTGTGGAGCCCTCACGGAAACACTGCTCGAGTCAGAATTGTTTGGACACGTTAAGGGTTCATTTACCGGCGCCATTGCCAACAAACGCGGGATCTTCGAACAAGCAGGCGAAGGCACTGTGTTTCTCGACGAGATCAGCGAGACGAGCGCGAGTCTTCAGGTGAAGTTGTTGCGCGTGTTGCAGGAGCGTGAGGTGGTTCCAGTTGGCGGCACGGAGCCGATCAAAGTCGGAGCGCGCGTGATTGCTGCGAGTAATTCCGATCTGGAGAAGCTTGCCACGACCGGCGCTTTCAGAGGCGACTTACTCTATCGTCTCAACGTCATTCAATTGCATCTGCCGCCGTTGCGCGAGCGCCGCGAAGACATTCATCTTCTCGTCGCGCATTTCCTGCGCAAGCACGCGCCTGAAACCGGTAACTCAATGGCGCTCGACGAAAAGGCGATGCAATGCCTCACGAACTATTACTGGCCTGGAAACGTGCGCGAACTCGAAAACGTCATCGAACGCGCCATTACTCTGAGCCAGGGCACCGCCATCGCGATTGACGATCTCCCGGAACGTATCCGTCTTCAACAAACACATGACACGCCGCCGCTCTCCGCTGACGATCTCGTCGCGCTCTTCTCGGGTCTCCCGAATCTCGACGAGATCGAGCGCCGTTACATCCTCCACGTACTCGAAGCTACCGGCAACAATCGCAAACGCACCGCGGAAATTCTCGGCATCAACCGCAAGACCCTCTACCGCATGGCTGCGCGGTTTGAGATTGAGTTCGCACAAGCATAAGATTCGGTCCATGTTCCGAACCGCTCTTCTCGCGGCCTGTATCACATTAGTCTTTGTTACATCTTCCGAAGCGCAAACGGTTTCGCGTTGCCAGCCATCTCCGGCGCTGCCGCAAAACCCGAAGCCGGGCGTGATTGGTCTCACGCTCAGCCGTGATGGCAAAACGCTCCTGAGCGCCGGCGGCGACGGCATCATCAGAGTTTGGGATCTCGCGTCCGGGCAGTTGCAACGAACGCTGACCGGTCACACTAACTCGATCTACAAAGCTGAGTTTAGTCCGAATGAAAAATTGATCGCGTCTTCAAGCCGCGACACGACGGCACGGATTTGGGATTTCGCCACCGGACGTGAGCTTCTGAAGTTGACTGGATTCCATTGCTCTGTGAAGTCGGTCGCGTTCAGTCCGAATGGAAAAACCGTTGCGGCAGTCGGCAATGACGGGATGCTGAAGTTGTGGGACGTTAAGACGGGAAGGGAACTAAAGTCGCTGGTCCATACCGACTCGCCCGACGTGGACAACTCGGTCTACTCAGTTGTGTTTAGCCGGAACGGAAAACTGATCTACACGGGCAATGGTGATGGAACGATTAGTGAATGGAATGCAGCTTCGGGCGAAGAAACTGACGTTTGGAAAGCGCACTACGATGCGGTGGTGGCCTTGGCGTTCAGTCCTGATTACCGACTGCTGGCTTCCTCTGGTAACAATGAAGGAAATGCAAAGTTGTGGGACGTCGCGACAAAGCGCGAGCTGCGCAAGTTTGCAGAACAAAAGACAGACGGTTTACTGGAGAACTCGCATGTGGTCGCCTTTAGTCCGAATCAAAAGATGGTCGCGACCAGCGTTGCGGGAATTGATGAAAAGCGGCAGCAGTATGTTTATGTCAGAACGTACGTGTGGAACGCAGAGACCGGAGACAGGCTGTTCACTCTTGAAGGACAAAGGTTCGATGTCGGCGGACTGGTCTTCACGCCTGACAATCGTTTCCTGCTCAGCGGCAGCGCCGACCGGACCATCAAGATTTACGATCTGCAGACCGGAAAAGAAGCGCGAACGCTCACACAACCCTGGTCACCCGCAGTGAATTAGTCTGCCGCTGTTTCGCCAGGGAACCGGGAAACCGTTAAAACGGCAATAACATACTTGACTCATACGGGTCGACCGTAGACAATGGAACCGCCTTTGATCATTGGTGGAAAAGCGCTATTCCTGCCGATTGTTGGGACGAAGTTCTCTTGGCTATGATCGATCAGTACACGGTGTATTTGGACGAAAGCGGCACTGACGGCCGGTCGGCTGCCGTTGCAATGGGTGGATACATTGCGAAGTTGTCTGACTGGACGGAGTTTCAAAATGAATGGCAGGTGATGTTGCGCGAGTTTAACGTACATGCTCTTCATATGACCGATCTGATGGCGCTTCGAGGTGAGTATAAACGAGAGCAAGGGTGGGACGAAGATCGTCAAGAGGCTTTCATAAAGCAGGCGCGGGCGATAGTTCATAAATGGACTTTGTTTGGCTTCGTTGCGGCGGTCATAATTGAAGATTGCGAGAGGTTTTTCCCATTAAATAACGGTAGGAAAAGACTCCGGAAAAAGTTCTCACAAGAATACGAACTATGCTCACTGATGAGTTTGGTGGCGATAAAGCGATGGGCACAACGGCACAACGTAACGGGTTTAAGGATCGAATATGTCTTTGAATCGGGGGCACATGGCCGACATCAAACTGAACACCAGTTAGAAAGAATTAAGAGAGACCCACGAACTCGCCAAGAATGCCGATTGCTCGACTACGATTTTAAGGACAAGAGAACCGTTAACAATCCAGTCGGGCTTTTACAGCTCCACGCACCTGATATGCTAGTTCAGCAAGTGTGCCGCCAGATCTCAACCAGTCCCGGCGGCCTAAAGGCTAACGTCCTACATGAGTCGCTTGAGAAGCTGATTCGATCCGAAGATAAGAAGTTGTACTATTTCGACAAGGGCAACCTTCCCTTGCTGGGCGTGGCGATGGAGGTACTAGGCGAGACGGAACGGCTTACTTAGCTTTAGCCTGTTTGTGCCGTTCTTTCCTACGCTCATCTTTGGCGATCTCTTTATCCAATTCTTTTTTCGGCACAGCCATTAATGCCTTAGCGAACTTCTCAAATCGTTGTTGTTCCTCACTCGTCGCAGGCTCCTTTGGTTTGGCTGTCTTCATAGCGTCTAAGTCTATCACGATTTCCGCGCTCGTCGGCGCACAGGAGTTCGATATTGAAGCAAGTCTTTGTGTCGTGTGCGAAGTGCGTATGACAACCATTGCCAAGACACTCCTAGACTGCGAGCAGCGCGACTGATTCTACCCTTAGATTCTTCCAGTGCGAGTTTAATCACTTCCCGCTCTCTTGATAGCCTGTCTTGGCCCATCGCGAAACCAGAAAGAAGCTGACCGCGCTCCGAAACTACTAAGCGATCTCCGAGTTCACGAAACGCAGCAACTATGGCTTCTGTAGCACGATGCGCAAGGCCCGCTTGGTCGGATAGATCAATAGCTCGTCTAAACGTCGTGAGTGCTGCGCCGTATCTTTCACTGCGCGCCAACACTCTGCCATAGGTGATCAGAGATTCAGTCAACAATTCAATGTTCCCGCCCCTGTCCTGAACGCGCACCGCTGAACGTGCTACGCGTTCAGCCTGTGTGATGCGTCCCTGCGCGAGAAGAATGCGCGCACGGGTTTCGTCAACCTGAGCCGCAGTGCGCGCATCTTTGATGCGCACATAGATCCGGCGCGCACGATCCAGGTGTTCGTTTGCTTCAGCGTATCGATTGATCTTGAAGTACAGATAACCGAGATTAGTTTCGACATTCGCGAGGTATTGACGATGCCCTGATAGTTCAAGGTGGTAACTGGCGGCGGCGTATTCAATCAAAGCGCGGTCGATATAGGCAAGGCGCTTTCCTGACTCTGCCAGATTCTCTAATCGATTTCCGAGAGTAGTGAAGTAACAGCCTCTCAATGTGTCATTGCTGAGCTTGCGGAATAGCGTCTCGTATTTCGTAAGAATCCGAAACGCCTTGCGATCATGCTTCGCTGCATGTTCCACAATCGAAAGTCTCAGCAGTGCCTTTGCTTTCAACTCGCTGTCGATGGTTCAGTTACAGGAAATAGGGCAATCTGTTTGGGCTGGTGTCCAGAACCTTGTGGAAGGGTCGTAAGTTGTTTGTTATCACTCATGTAAGGTGGTGTCCAAGTGGGCGAGTTACTTGGCTCTTCTCTTTCCGCGCTTCGGCGCTTTTTGTTTGGGGCTGTGTTCAGTGACTCGTTTCATACCCTGCAGGCTCTTTGCCAGTCAATTCTTTGTAGGTCACGCGCTTGCCAGTGATGTTCTGCGCGGCCTTGAGGAAACGATCTGAATCGTTGCCCTTGCGATTGTTGAATCTGAAACTTTGCTCATCGAGATAGCGGAACAAGTGGAATGGCTCAACCGAAACGTAGGTGCCTTTGATGGTGCGTTTGAGTAGGCTCAAGAAGTTTTCCACGCCGTTGACGTGAACGTTACCGTCAACGTACTTTTCAGCGTGATTGATAACGCCGTGAATGTAGTCATAGTTGAGATCGTTGTATGACCGGAGCGTATCGGTGTAGACCATCGCGCCCGGTTCGACGTGGTTGTTGATCTCGCGGCGTAGCGCCTTGCGTTTGGTGCTCTCTACAACCATCGTTCTGATCTCGCCATGTCTTTCGAGTAGGCCCATGACCGCAACCTTGCCGATGTTCTGGTTTCTGCCGGTGTGCGGGGTGGCGAACTGCTTGACGCGGTTTTTCAGCACTGACTTGTCCATGTTACGCGCTTTGCCGCCGATGAAAGTCTCATCTACTTCAACGTGGCCGGAGAGTTTCTGAAAGGTTCCGGTCTGCATTGCTTTTGCGGATGCGGTGCAAGAGAAACCATGCCGACTTCTGAGTGATACCGAGCGAGCGGTGGATCTCGTAAGAGCTAATCCCGTTCTTTGCATTGACGATCAACCAAATCGCAGACAGCCACTTGTCGAGACCGATAGGCGAGTCTTCCATGATCGTACCGAGCTTAACGCTGAAGTGCTTCTTGCAGCCCTTGCAAATCCAGATGCGGCGTGTTCTAACAAACGAGTGCTCCGTGGATTCGCAGCGCGGGCAGTAGATACCTTCGGGCCAACGGATCGCAATCATGCAACCGAGCGCAGTATCAGGATCGGAAAAGTATTTGACAGCCTCAAGAAGTGTCTTTGGGAATGGTCTCTCGTTTTCCATGCTGTGAATTTAGCACGGATACCAATATGAGTCAGGTATATTATTACCGTTAAACGGTTTCCGGCCCTCCCTATTGCCTCAACGCCTGGCTGAAGCCAGGGGTGAATGAGAGCGGAACGGTCCACCCTACAGAGCATCTGCCCGTACGGAAACGTTTTCTGAGTCGATTGACATAACCATTGAAAGCTGATGGTAAGGCTTGCTCAATCACGAGGAGAACGTCATGTACCGAAAAGTTTCCCGAACATTCGTTTCCCTGTGCCTCGCATTTTGCCTGGTTGGTTTGTTGCCTCTGCGCGCGGCGGCCTGGGGCCGCGACGGCCATCAAATCGTCGCCCAAATTGCACTCTGGAGATTGGACCAACTTAACGCCGAGAACGCGTTGAACCGAATTTCCACGATTCTTAACGCTAATGTGGGGACTTCCATTCCGAACCGGCCCAACGATCTATTCGACGCGTCTGTCTGGCCCGACGAGGTGCGCGGCAATCCGCAATATAAATTCGCCGACGACTTGCACTTCGTCAGCATCCCGTTGGATAGAAACAACGATCCGCAAGCTCTGGATGCGTATAAGAAGGTCCGGGACTGTAAGCGTAGACAAGATATCCCTCAGATCCCGGAAGGCGTCTGCATTATTGGAGCATTGGTCCACTACACCAAAGTGCTGGAAACCTCATCCAGTAAAAAAGCACGTCTCGAAGCTCTCAGCTTTATCGTCCACTTCATGGGCGATCTCCACCAGCCTTTACACACCTCCGAAGACAAAGAGTTCACCAATCACTTAGGCGGCAAAGGTGATCGAGGCGGCAATCACCGGTTCCTTTTCTACCTGTCTGACGAGGTCTTCCTCAGCAATAACATCAAAAGCTGCGTCCAAACGCCGAATGCCTGTACCGAAAAATTCGGCAACAAACGTTCCAACCTGAAACTGCACGCTGCCTGGGACAAGTACATGATTCAGACAGAGATGAGGACGAATGCTGATCGTGGTCCTGACTTCAAGGCGTACGGAGAATCATTGATTGCCAAGCTGCCGTCCGATCCCTCGGCTGCCAGGTACGCCGCTATTGAATCAGGCGACTTTATCCAGTGGGCCAGAGAAACACACCACGTTGCGGAGCAGAATGCGTATGCGTTGACCGGACCTAAACTCAAGGTCAGCGCTGCCGACAAAAAAGAGTACGAGTTCTATCTTCTCAACGAAGCGTATCGCGAAAAGAATATCGCCGTTATCGACGAGCAACTGATACGCGCCGGCATTCGGCTGGCCGCTGTATTGCGCAGAATCTTTCCGGACTCTGAGACCTGAGCACCAATAGCGCGCATTGTTATCGGCAGCAGGATACCGTTCATAACCCGAACCGATACCGTTCGCGTATTGCTTGTTGCTATTCGACGGTCTACGGCATAGGATGCGCCTCCAAAGGAGGCCCGCTATGAAACTCAGAATTTTCTCGATTCTTTCTTGCCTGCTGTTATCCGTAGTAACGAGCTTTGCTCAGTCAACACCGGAAAAGGCGCCAGACGCCGCGACTGAATTGCGCAATGGATTTAATGAAGTGAACGGTTGGGTGACGAAGGCCGCCGAGATGGTCCCGGCAGATAAGTACAACTACAAGCCGGTTGATACGGTCCGCACTTTCGGGCAGTTGGTCGCGCACATCACCGATTCCTACAACTACTTCTGCGCCAACGCGGCCGGTAACAAAGTCGAATGGTCTGAAGCAGTCGAAAAAGGAAACACCGACAAAGACACACTGCTTCCGAAACTGAAAGAAGCCGTCGGTCGCTGCAACGCCGCCTACGGCGCCGACAAGGCCCAGTTTCGACCGTTATTTATTAACGTGGGCCACACGAGTCTGCACTACGGCAACATCATCACCTACATGCGAATGATGGGTCTAAAACCACCATCAAGTTAAGATCAGGTCTAAAGATCTTCCAAGCTCGTCAGAAGCCGTGCTCGATGCTGAGCACGGCTTTTGTTTCGCTCTAAAAGATTGGCAAACTTTGCTCGCCGGAGTATTCTTTGCCATCTCAAAAGAAAGGCTCACGCTACTCAACTCCTCGCAGACTCAAACCGTAAAACCAACTCCCCCTCAAACCGATTTACAGGAGAACAAAATGAAACGAACGCTCTGCATGCTCACTCTCGCTCTTGGTCTATTCGCTGCTGGAATGCTTTTCGTCCCCTCTCGCAGCGGCGCGCAGGAACCAAAGTTCCGCGAAGTTGAAAACGCAATTCCCGGCCAGTACATAGTCGTTCTCGATCCTGAGACTTCTTCATCGCTGGTTGAATCAACCGCGGAAGATCTTGCCAAAACGTATGGCGGGGACGTGGGATTCGTCTATGAACACGCCCTCAAAGGTTTTTCAATTGCAACAACCGAAGCGGCAGCGATCGATATCAGCAACGACGCGGCGGTCGCATACGTCGAGGAAGACGGCGTTACAACGCTCTCCGGCACACAGCTAAGTCCTCCGAACTGGGGACTCGACCGCATCGATCAACGAAACCTTCCGCTGAACAGTACTTACACTTACAAACCATCAGGCGTAGGTGTTAACGCTTACGTGATCGATACGGGTATCCGCACGACGCACCAGGACTTTAACGGTCGCGCATTCATTGCTGCTGACTTTGCCGGAGGCAGTAACTGTGGCCCACATGGCACGCACGTGGCAGGGATTATCGGCTCAGCTACCTACGGCGTTGCCAAGGACGTCACGCTCCATTCGGTGAAGGTTATTTGCGGCACGACCGGATCAATTTCGGTTCTCATCCAGGGGATCGATTGGGTCAAGTTCAACCGAATCAATCCGGCGGTCACTAACATCAGCATCATCGCTTCTGCCAGCACCGCTCTCGACAACGCCGTGATCAGTCTCATTAACTCCGGAGTGACAGTCGTCGTGGGCGCAGGCAACGACAACACAAATGCCGGTAGCTTTTCACCGGCGCGCGTCGGCACCGCTCTTACAGTTTCGGCCACAGATGACACTGATACTCGAGCGGTTTTCACAACGCTGTCCGCGGCTAACTTTGGCTCCGTGGTTGACCTATTCGCGCCTGGGAAGTTCATCACTTCCACCTGGGACACGAGCGACACCGCGTCAGACACGATCAGCGGCACATCGATGGCTTCGCCACACGTCGCCGGCGTCGCAGCGCAGTATCTCCAACTCAATCCCTTTGCGTCGCCTGCAACGGTTCACGCCGCGATCGTCAATAATGCGACGACCGGTGTAGTGAGTAACCCGGGCACAGGCTCACCAAACCGTTTGCTCTATTCGGACTTCCTCGCGAAGCCCGCGACGGCAACCTACACGGACTTCGACGCCGACGCGTTAGCCGACCTTGCAGTGTGGACTCCCAGCAACGGCAACTGGGGCATCTTCTTCAGCGCGACGAGCACTTCGAGCAACCTGGCATGGGGAGCGTCGAGCGACATCATCGTGCCGGGAGACTATGATGGCGACGGAAAAGCGGATCGCGCGGTGTTTCGGCCCAGCACCGGCATCTGGTACATCGTCCAGAGTTCGGATAACAGCCAACGCTACGAGACTTGGGGACAGGCAGGCGACATCCCGGTTCCGGCAGATTACGATCGCGACACCATAACGGATATTGCCGTGTGGCGGCCGAGCGACGGCTACTGGTACATCGTCAACAGCTCGAACGCATCACAGACTTTTGTGCCGTTTGGAACTTCGGGCGATAAACCTGTCGCCGGCGACTACGATGGCGACGGTAAGGCGGATCTCGCGGTGTGGCGTCCGAGCAATGGCACCTGGTACATCCTCCAGAGCAGGACCGGAGTTGTTCGATATGAAACGTTTGGCGGAGCGAGTTTCAATGACGTGCTCGTCCCGGCGGACTACGATGGTGACGTTTCTGTTGATGTTGCGGTCTTTCGACCCGGCTCAACGGCTGTCTGGTACATCCTGCAAAGTACGACGGGAACCCTTCGTGTTGATAATTGGGGAACCACGAACGATGTACCGGCGGCGGCCGACTTCGATGGTGACGGCAAAATAGATACGACCATCTGGCGGCCGAGTGACGGTAACTGGTGGATCTTGAAGAGTACGGGAGGATGGGTTGCCCACACGTGGGGCACTTCCGGCGATATACCGATTCCCTCGGCTTACAACCGCTACTAACCTAACGTGAGTCTCGACAGGATCTAACCGTGGCGGTTGGATCCTGTCACTTATTTTAGTAGTTCGTCAGGATCTCCTCCGGCTTGAAGCCCATCTTTCCGAGACGCTCGCGAGTCTGGTCGATCATCTCTTTTGAGCCGCAGATCAGCGCGACCGGCGATTTCAAATCAGGCAGGACGTGGTCGAGCAGCGATTGCACGTAGCCGGTTGGACCGGACCAATCGTGGCCGTCCGGACGTGAAATAACCTGGCGCAGTTCGACACCCGCATCTTCCCACGCGTCAGTTTCGTCGCGATAACAGAAGTCGTCTGGCGTGCGCGCGCCGTACAGCACGACCAGTTGGCCGAAATCGCGTTTGCGTTTCAACGCGTGACGCAATGCCGAACGCAGCGGTGCGACGCCGGTGCCCATCGCAACAAAGATCAAATCTCGATGCTTCTGCCGGTCCATCGGAAAACCATGTCCGGCGATGCCGGTAAGTTCGACTGTGTCGCCGGCCTGCAGGTCATAGATCAACTGGCTGGCGCCGGTTTTCTGTTTGACCAGCACTTCCAGGTCCGGATCTTCCGGCGCGCTCGCGAACGCAAAATATGCGGGAGCCTGATCGGCCACGCGCAACATCGCGACCTGGCCGGGCACAAACTCGACACGCTGTCCGTCCGAAGCGTGTAGATCAAAAGAGCGCGTCAGGAGTGCCTGATCGCGCACGCGTGTGATGGTGAGAGGCAGACCTATTTTGATCATTGGTTTTGAGTGTAGCAATTTTCGGCGGTGGTGCTACAATCTTGGCCTGTTTTTCCGCCGATGAATCGCAAGCCTTACAGAATTGAGTCGCTCGCGTTGCTGTTGCTCCTGGTTGCGTTCTGCGCCGTGGTGTCGCAGGCACAGTCGGGCCGAAGACAACCGAAGCCGCCGCCGGCAGCGCCCATTCCCACGCCGACGCCGGAACCAACACCACAACCAAAGGCGCCAGAGAAAGAACCGGAAGTAGGTTTTATCATCGGCAGCGATCGTTTCGGCAGTACTACCGAAAACTATCCGATTTCTTATTACGACGCGGCCATGGTTGGCTGCGCTGACCGGTTGCGCACGGGTTCGTCGGCCGACGTATCGGTCTCGCAAACCAATATGAGCCGCGGCGAGGCGATCAAAAAGGCAAAGGGCGAGACTAAAACCTACTTCGTCTTTATGCGTTTGGTGCTCGACCAGATGACCGCGCGGTCGCTTGACGATCTCGAGATTGAGTTTGTCGTCTTTTCGCCACAAACGGCGAAAGTCGTAATCACCGGAAGGTCTTATCTCAACGTAAACCGCAAGGGTCCGCTCATCGTTGGTCCAACCTCACGCGGTCAGACAGGTGCGTTGTATCGTGAAGAACTAATCAGACGCGCCGGCGAGGACGCCGGCGAAAGAATCCTCAAAGCCCTGCACCTCACCGTCCCGATTATGAGATAACCGTACAGCCTCTTTTGTCAGGAGCGCTCCACCTCATGCTGTGTTGCGGCTTCCGCTTTCATTCAGGGGTGTAGCTTCCCCTCTCATTCACACCTGGCTTTAGCCAGGTGTCGCAATAATTGGAGAAACCGGAAACCGTTTAAACGGTTTCCCGGTGGCGTGATTTTTCGGTGAACACCTGGCTAAAGCCAGGTGAGAATGAGAGCAGAAGCCAAGTGCGAAGGAGAGGGAAAGGAAAGGCTACTCTTCGTAGAGCTTCTCGATTACGTCGCGGTATTTCTCGTCGATCACGCGGCGCTTCACTTTTAACGTGGGTGTGAGTTCGCCGCCCTCGATTGTGAATTCGTTTGGGAGCAAGGCGACTTTCTTGATCTTTTCGTAACGCGCGAGGTTTGGTGTCAGCCCGTTGATCTGGCGTTGCAGGAGATCGATGATGCGCGGGTGATGGCACATTTCGTTGCGGCTCTGAATTTCAAGGCCTTTCAGCTTGCAGTACGACTCCAACTGCTCCCACACCGGCACGATCAACGCCGCGGGAAACTTGCGTTCCGATCCGACCAGCACCACCTGGTTCACAAACCGCGAACCTTTGATCGCCTGCTCGATCGGCGCCGGCGCGATGTACTTGCCACCGGAAGTCTTGAACAACTCCTTCTTCCGATCCGTGATCCGCAGAAAACCATCCGCATCAATCGTACCGATGTCGCCGGTCTTGAACCAACCATCATCGGTGAACGCCGCGCGCGTTTCTTCCGGCTTGTTGTAATAACCACGCATCACGTTTGGTCCACGGACCTCGATCTCACCATCTTCCGCAATACGTATCTCGACATGCGGAATCGCGCGGCCAACAGTTCCGACGCGGTAGTTTTCAAACGAACTCGCCGTGACCACCGGCGACGTTTCCGTCAGCCCATAACCCTGAATGATCGGAATGCCCGCGCCGATGTAGATGCGCGCGAGGTCTTCCGGCAAAGCGGCGCCTCCGGACAGCAGCAAACGCATCCGCCCGCCAAAAGCGTCGTGCCATTTCGAGAACACGAGCTTCATCGCGATCCAATGCTTGAATTTCAGCATCGCGGGAACGGACTCAGGTTTGCCCATGTAATTCGAGTACTCGCGCGCCACCGACACGGACCACTCGAGCAACGCCGCCGCTAACTTTCCTGCTTCAGCCGCACGCTCTTGAATGCGTTGATAGATCTTCTCAAACATCCGCGGCACGCCGACGAGCAGCGTAGGCCGCACTTCGCGCAGGTTTGGCGCCACCGTCTGCAACGACTCCGCAAAATAAACCGCCATTCCATGATGCAGGTACATGTACATCGCCTGCCGCTCAAAAACGTGAGACAGCGGCAACACCGACAGCACCGCATCCTCTTCGCCAATCGACAGATGTCCGCACGAGTCGATCAGGTTCGAAACGAGATTTTCGTGCGTGAGCATCACGCCTTTCGGCTCGCCCGTTGTTCCTGAAGTGTAGATGATGGTGGCGAGATCGTCGGGCGTGGTTTCGGCCGCCATGCGATCGATCAAACCGGGATCGCTGAGTTCGAGCTCGCGGCCTTTCGCCTCGAGTTGGGCCAACGTCAGGCCGTCTGCTTGCGTCACGCCTTCCGCGTCAAAAAAGATAATGCGCTCAACTTGCGGACACTCGCCAAGTATCTCTTTCATCTCGAGAAACTTTTCGCGGTTCGCGAGAAACAACGCACTGGAGCCGGAGTCCTTCAGGATGTAACGCACCTGCAGCGGCGTCAGCGTCGGATAAATCGGAACGTCAACCGCGCTCGCAAAGAGACAACCCGCATCCGTGAGCGTCCATTCAAGGCGGCTGTCGGAAAGCAACGCAACCCGATCACCGTGACGAATTCCGATCGCGTAAAGCCCGGCGGCGATGTGCTTCGCGCGTGCGAGCAGTTCGTCCGACGAGATCGAAACCCAGCGCCCGCCGCTCTTGTAATTCAACGCGTCCGGCCGGTTGTGCACGCGAGCCGCGCGCACGAAGACGTCGATCAGCGTGTGCGGTTCGTCAGGCGCAAATGGCCGTGGAACCGGTAAAGGCCGCGCCACTGAGATGTCGGCGGCCAGATTATTCACGTCGCTTTGACTCCGTTGAGCAGAATATCGAGGACTTGATCGGCCATCGGCGCGAGTTTGTAACGGCGCTTTGAGAGAATCCAGTTCGTGGCCATCTCGTCGAGCGCACCGAAGACGATCTTGGCCACTACGTTTGCATTCAGATCGCTGCGAAATACGCCTGCCTGTTGTCCTTCTTCAAACGTGGTGCGGATGATCGCGAGATACTCAGCAAAACCGGCCGCGGAAAACTCCTCCATAAACTTCGTCGAGCCGCGCAGTTCGACCTGAAATACGACCGCCAGATCGCGATCGGCGCCGAGCCGCTCGAGATGCAGAAAAGCAATGCGGCGCAATTTATCGCGCGGATCGGTGATGAGCGCGATCTCTTCACGCGCCGACGCTAGTGCTTCGTCGACACTGCGATCGAAGATCGAGTGCAGGATCTCCTCTTTACTTTTGAAATAAAGATAGACCGTGCCATCGGCGACACCGGCTTCGCGCGCGATGTCGGCGACTTTGGAATTGAAGTAGCCGTTGTGGGCGAAGACGGTAATGGCGGCGCGCAGGATTGCTTCGTGTTTATCGCCTCCGGCGCGCGCGAAGTTGGGGTTTAGGGTTCGGGCCGAACGCATGTGCACTGAATGATGCCTCATTCAGTGGTTGCTTTTCAATCCCGCATGCGCGGTCCGTCATCATCGCCACGCAGAACGGGTCCGAAATCCTGTGGCAAGGGGCCGCCTTTGAACAGGAATTCCTGCGTGGGATAGGGAATCTTAATGTTCTGTTCCTTGAATAACTTGAAGATGCGATAGTTGATATCGCTGCGAATCTGTACGTGCCGCCGCGGCTGCCTGGTCCACACCAGCAAACGAAAATCCAACGAGTAGTCGCCAAACCTCATGAACTGCACGCGCGGAGGGGGATCAGGCAGCACGTATTCGATGCCGTCCGCCGCCGAGATCAACGTCTTCGTTACCAGATCGATGTCTGAATCATCGGCCACGCCAATCTGAATCGCGATGCGCGCCCGTGGATCTCCATACGACCAGTTGATCACACGCTGGCCCACCAGCTTCGAATTCGGCACGATGATCGCGATGCGATCGTTTGTACTAACAACGGTCGTGCGCAAATTGATGCTTTCCACATCGCCTTCGTCTTCGCCGATCGTGATCCGGTCGCCGACGCGGATCGGGCGTTCGAAAAGCAGTATGAAACCAGACGCGATGTCGGCGGCGAGATACTGAAGTCCAAAACCAATGCCCACCGACAGCGCCGTAAAGATCACCGCGATCGACGTCAGGTCAACTGCGAACGCCTGTTTAATCGCGGCCAGCGTTCCCACACTGATCACGAAATACCGAATCAGCCGGCAAATCGTGTAACGCAACCCCGGATCGATATGCCGTCGCTTGGCCAGGCGCCCATCGATGAAGGCGCCCAGGTATCGCGCCAAAATCATCGCCACCGTGAAAACCATCACGCCGACGAGCACGCTGGAGATCGAAACGGTAATCCTGCCGAAGGTGAACGACTGGGTAAGGAAGGTCCAAACGCGAGCGATAACACTCGCAGATTCCTGCCACAGCAACGCAATCGTCGAAAACCCCATAAAACTGAACTCCATCTGAACCAAGAACTTCATTGACACATCAATAAGCTCTAACTAATCTAGCCCCGGCCATTAACTTCAGCATACCCGAGCGCGCCACTGGACCCAACTTTAGGAGAACACTATGCGGACCCCTCTTTCTCGCAGCATTCCCCGATTCCAAACTTTTGCAATCAGCCTAGTATTAATCCTGTTCCTCGCTCCGGCAATCGCCGCGCAGACGCAGATCACGACCGGGGTCATTCAAGGCACCGTTGTTGACTCAAATGATGCGGCTGTTCCGGGCGCTAACGTCGAGATTAAAAACCTCGAAACCGGTGATGCCAGATCGCTAACAACCGATGACGGAGGCCGTTTCATCTCTCTTGCCCTTCAGCCGGGGAAATACTCAGTCACCGTTACCAAACAGGGATTTGCGACCACTCAAGATCCAAACGTAGTGGTCACTGTGGGCCAGGCGTTGGAACTGAGGTTCCCGTTGAAGCCCGCTGAAGTGGGCGGAACGGTAACGATCACTGCCACTCAGACCGTCGATACCGTGAAAACGCAAGTCAGCACCACCATCGACGAGAACACCGTCGCAACAACGCCGATACTCGGACGCAAGTTTGAAGACCTGCTCACAATGACGCCGGGCGTCAGCATCACACAGGGACCTGATGGCGACGAGATCAACTTCGCCGGTCAACGCGGCATCTTCAACAACGTCAGTCTCGACGGCGGCGACTACAACAACGGGTTCTTCGGCGAACAGCTCGGCGGGCAACGCGCGGCGATCGACATCACGCTCGAAGCCGTGAAAGAGTTTCAGGTGGTGGCCACCGGCGCGAGCGCAGAGTTTGGCCGCACCGCCGGCGGCATCATCAACGTCATCACGAAGTCAGGCACGAACGACATTCACGGCAGCGTGTTCTACTTCCAACGACTCGAAGCGCTCACTGCAAACACTTCAGACGGCAAACCGCTTCAGGATTTTCATCGCGAGCAGTACGGCGCGACTTTCGGTGGACCATTCCGCAAAGACAAAGCGTTTTACTTTCTCGCCTTCGAAGGCATCAATGAAAACCTGACGCGCCCGAACCTGAGCGAACAGATCGGCGCCACGCCGTGCCCGGTTGGCGCGCCGACCATCATCGCCAACGAGGGTCTAATCAATGCCAACGAAGACTGCCAGCGTCTTGCCTTGATCAACTTCATGCGTAACACGCGCAATCAGGAAGAGGGTTTGGCGATCAAGCACAAGGTGAATAACCAGGCGTTCTTCGCAAAGGTCGATTTCAAACTCAACGATGCAAATCAACTGGCGATTTCGTATAACTTCGACCACTCGAAGAACACGAATCAAACCTTCGACGTTGCGACTTACGGCAATTCCGCCAACGGTATCGAAGGACCATCAAAAATCAACGTCGTACGCGCCAATCTTTACACCACCGTCTCGCCGACCAAACTGAACGAGGCCCACTTCTCTTACAGCCGTGAGCTTCGTCCGCGTTCGGCAGTTACTTCGAACATACCGGCTGATACTGCGATGGGATTTGTGACGACGTTCCGTTTCGGCAATCCCTTCTTCCTTCAGCCAAACGTCGATGAGCTCTTGTGGCGAACACAAGTGAAGGACAACTTTTCGATCGTCACCGGCAACCACACGCTGAAGTTCGGCGGCGATTGGTTACACACGCTGAACGATCAAGTATTCCGCGGTTTCTTTACGGGCCGTTATATCTTCGGCGGCGTCACGGGCTTCCTGCGCTATGCTTCGCCCGCCGCGGCCGGAGGTTTTGGTCCAAATACCATCGGCTGCTCAAATGGTACGTTTGTGACTGCTCCAGCTACCTGCACAGGCGCCGGCGTAACATCAACCGGTAGCCCACTCCTGCTCTATTTGCAGGGCGCGGGTTTGACTGGTCCAGCCACTGACGCCGCCGGCGCGTCGAACATCACCAACGAAGACATCGCATTCTTCGCGCAGGACTCGTGGAGGGTCCGCCCCAACTTCACACTCAACTACGGTTTGCGTTGGGAAGCACAGACTTTCCCGGAGCCAGTCGTGCCGCCAAGTCAAACGGCGTACGGAATCTTCCTGAACGATCCGCGTTTTCCGTCTGACGGCACGTTGCCGAGTCAGAAGAAGCAGTTTCAACCGCGGCTCGGCTTTGCCTGGGACATATCCAAACAAGGCAAATCTGTGTTGCGCGCAAACGCGGGCATCTTCTACGCGCGGCAGAACATGCTGTCGCAAGTTGGCTCGATCACGACTAACGGCGTCCAGCAGCAGACCATCGCCGGAGTGAATCCAGTTTGGCCCAATGTCGTTGTGCCGCCATCGACTGTGACGCCCTGCGTTTCAGGCGGAGTTACTAATCCGTTTCCGTGCTTCAGCGGCGTGCGCGTCTTCAGCCGCGACTATGCCAATCCGCGCATCTACTCAGTCAATGTCGGTTTCGAACAGGAAATAGCCAACGATTGGTCGCTCTATCTCGACTACATTCACTCGAAAGCCGTCCATCTGACTCGTTTTCTGAATGTCAATCGCAACAACTTCTTCTCGCCGTTCCTCGGCGAAACGATGGTTACGAGTGCGGTTGGCAAGTCCGTTTACGATGGCTTTACGGTCGGCATGAGGAAACGCTTCACCCGCCGTTATCAACTCGAGTGGAATTACACGTTGGCCAAAGACAAGGACGACGATTCAAACGAACGCGATCCGTTTACCGATCGTGCGTTTGACATCAACAACCTGCAGCTCGACTACGCGCTCTCGGATCGTGACATCCGTCACCGGTTCAACTTCTATACCTTCGTCGAGATGGGCTGGGGCTTTGAAGGCAACTTCCGCGTGCAAGGCCGAACCGCACAACCGATCACACCGGGTGTGCGCACCGCTACCAATCGCAACACCGCGCGCAAAGACAACCAATACTTCTCGTTTGACTGGCGCATTCAAAGGCCGATCAGCCTTAACGAGCGCTTCAAACTGATCCCGGTCATCGAGATGTTCAATACCTTCAACAACACCAACAACATCAACCCGCTGGTCACGCCAGGCCTGTTCAACTTCGACGGCTTCTTGCGTCAGGGCGTAGGCGATCCGCGGCAGGTACAGTTGGCAGTGAAGTTAACGTTTTAGCCACAGACTTACACGGACAAACACGGACCAGGCAAAACAGTTTCTCACTTGATTTGCTCAGTCCGTGTTCGTCTGTGTTCGTCCGTGGCCTTAAAGAAAGCGGCGAGCTTCCGCGGATCGAGTCGTCCCTCGATCCGCAGGCCGCTGCAAACATCAACTCCAAACGGCCTCACTTCTCGGATCGCTTCCGCTACGTTCTCCGGTTTCAATCCACCCGCTAAAAACAACGGCACGTCGATCGCTTCTCTGATCGCGCGGCTCAAACGCCAATCGTGTGTGCGGCCTGTGCCGCCGAGTTCCTTGATCGCCAACGACTGATTTCCCGAGTCCAACAAGATCGCATCAACCTCAGGCGCGATCGCGATCGCTTCATCCACAGATTCCTGACCCGTGACGTGGATCACCTGGACCAGCGACACACCCGGCAACGCTTCACGCAAGCGTTGATAACTTCCCGCCGGTAGACGATCGCAAATCTGAATCGTATTAACGCGCAAACGTCTCTGCTGATCGATGATCGCTTCTGCGTTCTGTTGGCACGTCAACAAAAACGAGCTCACACCCGGCGGAATCTTCGCCGCGATTTCAGCGATCAGTTCTTCCGGAATCGGCCCCGGACCGCTCGGCATCACCGACACGAGCCCGACGGCCGCAGCGCCGTGCTCGATCGCCATCCAGGCCTCGGCAATACTCTGAATACAACAGATCTTCACGCGGGGCTTTTCGGTAGGCTCCATTTCCTCGGACACCTTTCTTGAATCCGGTTGCATCATACCGCGCGGCACTCGGTTTTCTCGCCACGGTCTCCCAAAAACTAAAGCACATTTCTGTAAAGGAGAAAGTCCAATGGACCGTCTACGTCTGTTCGTGTGGCAGTTTGTCTTAATTGCCATCGCACTCGCCGGCGGAGTTCCGGCTAGTGCGCAAACTGCCGCGACCTCTGACGGATGGGTTGTTCTGCCAGTTTCTGATTACATCGCACTCAAACACGCTGCATATCCGTCCGAACCCGAAGCCGCGCCGCCGCCAGTCGAGGCAACGCTCTCGCGCATCGACTACGACCTCAAGATCGATGGCGACCTCGCGACCGGTGAAGCGCGATTGACCGTCGATGTGATCAAGAACGGTTGGGTGAATGTGTCGCTGCCTGCAGGTCTGATGGTGCGTGACGCGCAGCTCGATGGCAAGCCAGTCAATCTCGTCAGCAAGACGGCCCAGGACGGACCCGGACGCATGGATGTGTTGTTGTCGAAGACCGGACGCTCCGTGTTGTCGCTGAAGATCGTCGCGCCGGTGACCACCGTCGCGGGGACAGACATCCTGCTACTGCCGGTCAGCAACTCCGCCGTTTCCCACGCGAAGATCGAACTTGTCAGACAAGGCGTCGACGTTCGCATCACTGGTGGACTGTTGCTCGAGCATTCGGAATCGGCAACCGGGAGCCGTTGGGTGGCGAATGGAAAAGGCAACGAAGCACTTACGTTCGCATGGCGCCGCAAGGTCGATGATTCACGTTTGAATCAACCACTCAGAATGCGCGGTGTGCTCACGCAGCTCGTCGGTCTCGGAGAAGACGCAACGCAAGTCAACGCGGAAGTGCAGCTTGATGTGCTGCAGGGCGTGGCGCAGGAAGTTCACGTGCAACTGCCCGAACAGTTCACGATCAATCAGGTATCGGGCGCGATGGTTGCCGATTGGGACGTGAAGAATCGTGATCTGCAAGTCTCGTTTATCGAACCGGTGCAGAACAGCGTGAGGTTTACGTTGAGTGGTGAGTTGCGAATCCCGCGCGCTGGTAAGCTAGACGTTCCGCTGATTCGTCTGCCGGGGGTTGAGCGTGAAACTGGTGGAGTCGCTGTCGAAGTGCTCGGCGCCGGCGAGATCAAGGAGCGAAAGCCGAGTGGCCTGGAAGAAGCCGAAGCCGCGGAGTTGGGCCAACTCATCGCGAGCCGTCAATCGCCTTCCCTGCTGGCCTTCAGATTATTGCCCGGCGATGGAAAGACGAACCGCACACTTTCGCTCGACGTCGTTCGTTACACACCGCAGGCAGTGCTCACCGCAAACATCGAAGAAGCAGAATATAACGCGCTGATCGCGATTGACGGCAAGGTGTTGGTCCAAACGCGCTTTGCCGTGCGTAACAACCAGCGCAACTTTTTGAAACTTACCTTGCCGCCAACGGCTGAGTTGTGGAGCGCTTCGGTCGCCGGACGACCGATTCGGCCGGGACGCGCGCCGGACGGTTCGCTTTTGTTACCACTCGAAAAATCACGAGCCGGCGGTGATGCGCCTCCTTTCATCGTTGAAGTTTCGTATCTCGATCGTGCTGCGCCGTGGGCGGAACGTGGCCGCGCGCGTGTGTCGCTCGTCTCGGTTGATCTGCCCATTTCGAAATCACATCTCCTGCTTCATCACCCGCCACTCTTTCGTGTAGCGCCAGCGCCGGGTTTGTCCGGAAGTTTCCGCGTCGCCACCTACGCGCCGCCCGATTCGTCCGCATTGCGCACGGCGCCGGGGCCTGTCGCAAGTCAACAGCAACAAGCAGAAGGCGAGATCTCCGGCGAGCAATCTGAAGTGAAAAAGCTCATCGCAACGGTTCGCGCGAACAAGCAGAGCGCACGGCCCACGCGCAATCTGCCGTTACGCGTTGTGTTCCCGCACTATGGTCCTTCGATCTTTTTGGTGTCGGAGCTGACCGGCGAGAACCAGGCGCCCGCCGTCGAGTTTGATTTTCAACGTGACAGAAAGAAAGGTGACCGATGAAAACCGCAGCAGTGATTCTGATCTTACTTTTGACCGTTACAGCTTTCGGTCAACATCGACACACAACCAGCGAGATGCCGCTGCCCACCGCAGCCGCCGCAGGCACGGTGACGCTCTCGCTCGCCGAATATAACCGTCTCGTTGAAATGTCGACGCGCAAACCAAAACCACTCGATGCTCCGCCGCTGCCGTTTGTGTTGACGCGTGCTGTCTTCAAACTACGTGTCGAAAACCAAACGTTGATGGGCACTGTCAGCATCGACGGCACGTCGCTGGAAAAAGGACCGGTGAAGGCGCCGCTGACAACTGGTCTGCTCGTGCTGCAAGCCGATCAATCGGGCAATCCGCTGCCGTTACTCCTTGAAGGACAGAATCACGCGGCGATTCTAAATGGACCGGGACCGTTTGCCGTGTCGCTCGGCATCGCATCGGCATTGACGATCGATGCGGGCCGCGCGGCGTTCATGTTGCCGGTGCCGCTGGCTGGGAGTTCGTTACTGAGTTTGGAATTGCCGGGCAATCACGCAAACGTGCACGTCGAACCGGGAATTATCACAAAGCGCGACACTGTTAACGGTCACACCGTGATCGAGGCGTCGCTCCAGCCCGGTAAAGCGGCGCGCATTTGGTGGACCACGCGAGAAATCGCCGCGCCGGTTGCGCAACGTGAAGTTCGTTTTCTTTCCGACATCAAGAGCGTCGTTTCCGTTGGCGATTCACAACTCCGGCTCACCGCGTTGTGCGACGTGAATGTGATCCAGGGTGAAGCGGCGGAATTCAAAATGCCGATTCCAGCCGGGTACGAACTGACCGCGGCTTCGGGTAGCTCGCTTGAATCGAGTGACTTGTCGTCGGGTGTGTTGACCCTGCGCGTTCACGATCCCGCGAAACGCAATCACCAGTTTCTGATCGCCATCGAACGCGCCAATAGCGAACCGAAAGTCGAGCCGCCGGTATTTGCCTTCGAAGGCGCGCAACGCGAGACCGGCGAATTGCTGGTTGAAGGGATCGGCGCGTTGGAGCTGAAAGCGAAAGAGTCGGGTGGCTTGCGACGTATGGACGTGCGCGAAGCAAACCCGATCACGAGATCGCTGTCGCACTTTCCGTTACAGGCGGCGTTTCGTTACAACCGCCGCGCGGCTGACGCGCCAAAACTGGAGCTCGAGTGGCAACAGTTTTCCGACGCAGAGGTGCTTTCGGCCGTGGTCGAACGCGCTACTGTGACAACGTTGACGAACGTCGAAGGCCGCTCGTTGACTGAAGTGACGCTGCGCATTCGCAATCATTCGCAGCCGTTCGTGAAAGTTGAACTGCCGCAGGGCTCGCAACTTTTTACGGCGGAAGTGGAAGGCCAAACAGTGAAGCCGGTCGAGGGCACTGACGGTATTCGCGTGCCGCTGTTGCGCGCGGGTTTGAAGGCGTCGGGCGCGTACACGGTCTCGTTTGTTTACCTGAGCACGGGTAGCCGATTTGGCAAGAACGGATCGTACGACATGGGACTGCCTCGCCTGGACGTGCCGATCAATTTGTTGACGTGGGAAGTTTCGCTGCCGGAGCGGTTGGAAGTGAAACAGTTTGGCGGCAATGCACTGTCGGCGGAAGTGTTTCCTGAGGCGGCGCAAAACTTTTTGGCCAACGATGATGAGTTGAGCGAAGTCGATAACCGGATCTGGACACGCAACGATCTGAGCGCGTTGGAACCGGGAGAGATCGGCGGCATCGTCGTGGATCCGAATGGTGCGATTGTGCCCGGTGCGCAAGTAACAGCGCAAACTCAATCGGGAACAAGTTTAGGCGCAAGCACAGACACCGAGGGCCGTTGGGTAATCGCAGGCTTGCCTGCTGGACCAGTGAAGGTGACGATTGCGTCTCCGGGTTTCAAACCACTCCAACAGGAATTTAACAATGACACGTCTCGCCCGGTGCGTATGGGAAGCACGCTCCAGGTAGCGAGCGTAAACGAAACCGTAAACTTAAACACCATGACCATCGATGGCCTGGACCGCTCGGCTCGCCAAATCGAGGAGATGGTGCGTAAGAACAGAGCCGGTGAAGGCAGAGGCGATGGTTCTATGAACACGCCATCGCAGAACGTGTTCAACCTGCAACGCCGCGTCGCGGGAATTCTTCCCGTGCGTATCGAAGTGCCGCGCAGTGGCAAATCTTATCGCTTCGTTCGTCCGCTAGTGATGGATGAGGAGACGAAGATCACGTTTCAGTACAAATCTAAGTAGTTGGCTTTTGTGCCGCTGCGTACCAGAGCACGGCGAAGAAGTGACACGTGGTCCCGGCGATTACGAAGAGGTGCCAGATGAAATGACTGTAGCGCAGGCGGCGCGCGGCGAAGAATGCGAGCCCACCCGTATACGCCACGCCGCCCGCTAAGATCAGGAGAATGCCGGGCACGGGTACGAGTTGCCAGATCGGCTTGATCGCGACGATCGCGAGCCAGCCCATTACGAGGTAAAGGACCATCGAAATCCACGAGTGACGTGTGCGTGGAATGGCCTTGACGATGATGCCCGTTATCGCCAGGAACCAGATGATCACCAGCAGCGTCCAGCCCCACACACCGCGCAACACGCCGAGTGTGAACGGTGTGTACGATCCCGCGATGAGTAGAAAGATCGCGCTGTGATCGAAGAGACGGCAGAGTCGTTTGGTCTGTTCGTGTGCGACCGCGTGATAGAGCGTTGACGCGAGGTAGAGCAGCACCATCGACGCGCCAAACACCGACGCGCCCACCATAAAATGCGTGCTGCCGGTACGCATCGCAGAATCGATGAGTATCGGCAGCGCGACGAGAGCTAAAACCAGGCCAAGACCGTGGCTGATGCTGTTGGCAATCTCTTCGCCGGCGGAGAGGGTGGGGATGGATTCACTCATGCCGCCGCATTGTACACGCAATTGGCCGAGCCATAGAAGATCTAAGGCAACGCGGTGAAGCCGGTCAGCGGGTTGCCGTAGAACGCGTCAGTTTTCCATGCGGCTTTATTCCACATGCCGTCCTGGTCGCCGATGATCTGGACCGGAACGATCACGATGTCGGAGCCGAGCTTGTTGGAGCTGGCAATGCCGTTATCAAACTTTCCACCGGGCTGGACAGTGAATTTGATCGAGCGCGCTAGCTTGTTGTTCCACAAGAGTTTGAATTCGTATTCGCCGGGGTTAGCGGCCAGCGTGAATATCTCGCCAAAGATACTCGGGGCTTCGCCGGTCGTGTTGCTGCCTTTGATATTCGGAAAGTCACACTCGACACGCGCCCACTTGGCTTTCTGTGGCACCGCGTCTTCGACGTAATGCGTCGTGTTGTTCTCGATCACGGCTTCGCAACCCGCTCGACCGACTTCCGTGCCTTCGAAAAACTTCTTGCCCACTTCCTTGCCTTGATAGAACAAGTGCGGATCGAATTTATACGCGTCACCACGCACCCAAAACGCCACATGGAAGTCGGGCATCTTCCAGCCGTGTACGTCGGCGGGAGTCAGGTAGATATAACCGATCGGCAGGTTCCAATCATGGTCCACGTAGTAGACCCACTTGTTCGCGGCCTTTGGTCCAACTTCGTTCGAGTGCGCTTTGGCGACTTTCATCTTGCCGGTGAACATTGTCGTGTCGCTGCCTTGTAGCTCGTTGCGCATTTTGATCGTGAAGTTAACCACGCCGGTATAAAGCGAGCCTTTGTCTTCGGGAATGTCGCGGCCGCCGCACTCGGTCTTCCACCAGTAACCCTTCTCGATGTTGTTGGTCGAGCAGTCAAACTTGACCCACGGTCCGGTTGGCGTGCTGAACTCGACGTAAAGCTGGCTGCCACTCTCGATTGGTCCATTCACACGAAACTGCATCCGCGGCACCCAACTCCACTGGTCGTAGTTGCCTTTGTAGACATTGAAAGTAAACGCAGTGATCTGGATCGAGTCTTTAGCGATGGTTGGCTGGTCTTGCTTGTTCGCGGTGCTTGCGGCTGGTTGGAAACAGGCGATCGCCAGCGCGAGCATGAAGGCACACGTCAACGCAGTCTTGTGTTTCAAGGGAACTCCTCCTGGGTAATTTGTAGTCCTGGTTCTCTGGGCAAAGCGCCCGGCAGTTTACTACGGGCGCCCGCCGTTCGTTAAGGTCCAGAGAGCAAAGAGTTAGTGTCAATCTGTACGCCGAAGGCGTTGGCTAATTTTAGCTCAGGGTTGCCACAACCCTGGGTGAGAGAATGAGAAAGACTTACTACGCTGAAGGCGTTCGCGAGAGGTGCACGTTCGCCAACGCTTTCAGCGTTGGTACCATCTCTGTCCGTTTATCCCAGGGTTGAAGCAACCCTGGGCTGTAATTTGTGAACGCCTTCGGCGTTAGATGCCTTCAACCCAAGGTGACCCACTAGTCGGTTGGACCTATTGATCACCTTTCACGGGAGTCGCGCGGATTCCGCTGACGTACGTTTTGCGGTACTCCTCCAGTTCGGCAGCCAGTTTGGTGTCGAGCGTTCTCAACTTCGCCAGCTCTTCGTCAATAATTTTCGACTCATCTTTAGCGAAGTCGACGCCTTGGATGTAGGCTTTGACAACGCCGTACTGTGCGCGCGCATAGCCGGGCTTCACCTCTAACGCCTTGCGAAAATAGACGAGCGCGCGCTTTTGCCGGCCGTCTTTCATCCAGGATTCGCCTTCCATCACCGCCAGGCCCATTTCGACAAGCGCCTTCGGATCATCAGGCTTTTTAGCCAGTTCGTCTTTTTTCTGCTTCAGGTTTTCGCCGCGCTCGAGTAGCTCGATGAACTGCGGATAGGTGTCGTCCTTATCTGACGTTCTCTCATCCCAAAGTTTTCGCGCTTCCGCGAGCTTGCCTTGTGTTATGAGGAGGCGACCGAGCTTGAAGCGTCCGGTCATGCGTTTCGGATCGGCTGCCATTCCTTGCCTGAATACTTCCTCGGCGGCTCGACCGTCTTTCGCATAGAGCAGTACGTCTCCGAGGACTTCGTATGAATCAAGCAGCTTTGGGTTCAAGTGAATCGCAGTTCGCAGAGCGATAATGCCTTCAACACTTCGCTTTTTATCAAATCCCAGCAACTCGCAGAGCAGAGCGAAAGCTTCGGCATACCTTGGGTCGACTTCAGTAGCTTTGCGAGCCGCAACGATCGCGTCCTCGCGCGCGTTGCGAAACTGGTCGGCCTTAGCCTTAACCAGGTAGAACTCTTTCTTTTGCGGCTCTAACCGAATGGCCTCGGCAAGGGCGTCGGAAGCACTCTTGTACTTTCGCTGAAGGGCATAGATAAAGCCCGCCATCGCGCGCGGACGATAGTCGTTTGGATTGAGTTCCGTAGCCTTGAGACAGAGCGGGAGGGCTTCGTCGAACTTTCCGTCCTCATACAACTTCGCCGCTTTGTCGAACAGTTCCTGCGCCTGACGGTTCGGCTCCTGCGGCCGCGCGTCCGCGGGCATTACGCAGACGGCAATTAACAGAAACAGCGGGACGAGGCGAATGAACTTTTTCATTGCTTTGCTTTCGGCTCGGCGTAGAACACTTTGTTTACGATCTTCCACTCGTCGCCAACTTTGAGCAACGACATGTAGTCGGTAAAAGTAACGGTCGGATATTCGAGAACGATTTTCCCGACGCCTGCATTGCCGGTGATTTCCACGCTCTCAATCCGCCGCTTGCGCTGCGCTTCGTCGGCTGCGGGTTTGCCGTTGAAACGCGAAGCAAACTCTTCGGACGTCAGGTTCATCATCTTTCCGTCGCGAAACGCCATCACCTTTGCTTCGGTGTGAAACGCTTTGCGCATGAAGTCGCCGTTTCCGGTGGCGTGACCCTGGATGTAATTCTCGAGCGGCACACGCGCCGCGGCAGCTTCTGACGATGCGACTGAAGCAGAATAAATCGGGATGCTCAACAATCCGACGCCGGCAACGACTGCAAATAGCACCACAAGTTTCTTCATAACCGCCTCCATTGCTCTGACTGTTTTGGGCCGAGAGTTTACTATGAGGAACGGTAATGTAGTACGACGAACGCCACAAAGAAGCACAAAAGACTTTGCGAAGGAGCAGCATGCGTGTGAGACCACACCGTAAACACCCTCTTATGCCTTTTGTGCTTCTTTGTGGCTAAGTTTTGAGCTAGAACTTGCGCGCGAGCGAACGAAAGAGGGCGCCGGCGACGGGGAGGTTGACGAGTCGTTGACGTAAGCGGAAGGTTTGCGAGTTCAGCAGGTTGTTGCGTTGTCCTTCGAGATGCAGCGCCAGTTGTTGTAGATAGAGAGCTTCAGCACGCGCCTCGGCGTCCTTGTTGCGCTCTGTCGCGGCAAAGTCGCTGACGGCATCGTGGTAGAGCGCCACATTCTGATCGATGGCCGCCTCGCGCCCGGCGCCGTTGCGAATGCGCCGCGACACTTCGGCTGCGTCGGCCGCGTTGTAACGCGCGATTTCTTTCTCCAGCACGTCCGGATTTACGTTTCCCTGCAACGTGCGCACGCCAAAGTTTAGACGCCGAAGATGGTCCACCTCGCCCGTAGTTACCATCGGTCCGACGCCTACCGTGTCGCAAAGGACCACCGCCGAACCGACTGCGAGCGCCTCGAGCGCGCAGCGCGCCTTAGCGAAAACAATGTCGTACTGGCCCAAAACATCCTGCGGCCGTGTGGAAACGCTGCCTGCTTCCGCGCCGATCACATCGAGAGTCAGTTGAGATCGGCGACAGGCTTCACGAACCGCATCAACGTGTTCTGCTCTGTTGCTGAAGACAAGCGCCCGCAACGGTTTCGGCGGCAGCGGCGCGCGCGGCAGAAACTGATCTACGTCAACTGAGTTGAGAATCACTGAAACGAGTTCTTCCGGCACGCCGCTTTCGCAAACAAGCCGATCGCGGCAAGTGTCGTCGACCGCGACAAAGTGAACGATGCGCGGATGTTTCGGCGGCGTCTCCTCCCACGGCAACCAACCATGACAAAAGAACACAGCGGGCGTGTCTGGAAAACGAAGTAACGCCGCCATCGTTTCGACGTGGTGCTGTCCGTGAATGAGATCTGGCGGAGACGAGATCGCATCGAGGTTGTCGATCACTGGCACAGTCGCATCGCGTAGCTCACGTGCAGTTGGTCCAAGCTGTGGACTGTAGACGATGGGAGTGTGTCCGCGGCGCAGCAGGCTCGTTGCCAACTCGCAGACGTAAAGTTCCGACCCGGTTCGACCGCGCAGGAAATGATTGGTGATTAAGATGCGGAGCGCACGCAAAGTTCTCGATTTTCCGTTCTTGCCCGAATTGCTTCGGCGAGGGGAAGCATGTGCTCGCGATAATAGATCGCCTTTTCGTAACGGCCGGCGGTAACGAGTTTAGCGCCGTAGAGCTCGTAAAAGAGAGGACCGTTCGTGTCCCAGTGGGTTCCCATCTGGTTATCGACAGCGCGAAAGCACTCGACACGGAAAGCATCGAGGGGCACACCTTCGACGATGTCTCGCAATTGCGCTTTGAGCAGCGGGCGTGATTCCAGTTCTTCAAGTACTGCGTTGCTCAATTCGATATCGACTTCACCTGCAAGTTGCGGCTCAGAAAATCGACGGATGCCCTGAAACGGCGCGCCCTGGAGCGCGGCTTCGACGTCGCTGGCAAGTTTCGGAGTGTAAGCTAGCGCGGCGCATACTTTTCGCTCGTATGCGGCGTCGTCGAGATCGAGGTGAATGTCGTCTTTGTTCTGAGTGTCGCTTGGCGCTCCGACAACGGGAAAGTCGAAATTTGCGACGTGATAATCGTACTCTTGTTTTGCGCGTTCGACGGCCGCGCCGATCATTATCCGGCAGATGTCGTGGGCCACGCTGTAACCTTCAGCGGCGTCGCCGACGACATAATCGATCTTTTCGGTTACGAACGCCTGAGCCAATTCTTCGACAAGTCCAGCGAACAGTTCGGCGTCGCCTCTAAGTATGGCTGCGTAAACTTCGAGATCGTTGAGCCGGCCATACATCACACCCGGCGTTGCACCAACACGCGCGAGCACTTCGCTTGTGCGCGCGAGTCGCGGCTCACCGGAGCGGCCGCCACCATCAGTAAGAATGCAAACGTAGGGACGAGTCTGTTCCAACCAACCATGTAAGCGTAATTCGTGACTTGGATGCGCTACGACAAGCGCAGCCCGAGGGAAGGATACTGGAAGCGGCATTCGCTTTTTGTACCACAGATACACGGATTCCTGAAAGAATCTGTTTAATCTGTGGATTAGAACTGAGTCAAACGTTGATGCGCGAGCCTGCGCAAGAGTCGAGGAGCAACGCGCAGCATCACTACGGCCGCCCACAACTTCCAGCCGCCCAGCACACGATGCGCCTGTTCGAAGGAGACGCGCGCTTCGTCGAATCGCTCTCCCATTAAACGGATCTTTCCGTCCGCGAGTGCGACTGCGCCCTCCTGCAACTCCATCTTTCGCGACAGTTCCGCTTTCTCCGCGGGCGTCAGATCGTAAGTCTCCTTGATGTGCCGGTAGACGCGGATCTCGCGTTTGAGGCGGTTCATCTCATCGCCCGACAAACTGCCTTCGCGACAGCGATAACGCAGCAACACTTTTCGCTGGTAGGCGAGCCGCGCCCCGCGCTTCGCCATCCGAGTCCACATCTCAAAGTCCTGTGCATTGCGCAGGCTCTCGTCAAACAACCCCGCCTCGATGAGCGAGAGCCGCCTCGCAACCACGCCAGAGGTGATGACATTGCAGTCGTTGCGCAGGAGACTTACGAACGTAACCGGACCCTCCGAAGGCGCAGTCTGCATGTACGTCTTTCCCGCCACTGGCGATTTGCCAAAGAGCAGCGCATCAGCGTAAACGAGGTCGTAACTGCCTTCGCGCGCGAATTTCAACTGCTTTTCCAGGTAATCAGACAGCCACAAATCGTCGCCGTCGAGGAAGGCCAGAAACTCGCCGTGTGCATCCTGCACGCCGCGATTGCGTGCGGCGCCGGCGCCGCGATTATCCTGCCGAACGTAGGAGATACGCTCCTGGTACGGCGCGAGCGCGCGCTCGAGTTCGTCAGTGTCGGGTGAGCCGTCGTTAACGACGATTACTTCAAAATCCTTTTCGGTTTGAGCAAACACGGATTCGAGCGTCTCCGCAACGTACGGAGCGATCTGATACGCCGGTATGATGACGCTGACCAAGGGGCTAGTCATGGTCTCACAAGAACGAGCAGATGGCCCAAGCCTTTCCGTCGCGCGCGTGCGACTGGTGCGTGAGGCCGTATTCCCTCGCCCACTTCTCCAACACAGCTTTTTCCTGCGGCCGCTCGGCATCGTCCAACAAAACGACCGCACCGCTTGCAAAGTGTGACCGGAGCACCGGAAGTAGACCGAATCGCCCGCCCTTCACATCGCCCGGCGGGCCGTCTGCAACGATCAAACTAAAATCTCGTGGCAACTCATTTATTGGGGGATCATACCAGCAGAAGTCGCCGTAGTCGCGCAATGGCGCGAGCGTCAGATGAACGTTTGTCAGGTTATATCTTTTCAGCTTTGCTTCGGTGTTACGGAAGAACTCCTGATGATGCTCCAGTGTCCACACAGGCAAGCCCCGGCGGCCGGCCATAGATCCTATGATCAGCGTCGTTAGTCCGCTGCCGATTTCCAACACTGGACCTCGAGCTTCAGCCGCCCAACGCGTGACCTCTTCCAAATATCCACCAACAGCGCGAAAACCGTCTTCTCCCCATGCTTGTGCGAGTTCAGTCAGCACATCGAGCCCCGGTGCTTCATTCGCCGGGATCGCGGCGAGATGTTGCATCGCGGAGTCTAACCGGCGCTCCCGGTTGATGCTTTTGATCTTGTCCTTGATCGAGCCGGGTATAACTTTTTTAACAAGCGGCAGCATGCAATCAGATCACCTGTTTTTTCCGAAGGATGATAGCGGCCACTTCGCCAAAGTCTCGCAGCACACGCCGGCCCGCGGGAATCGCAAACAGAAAAATCAACGCGACTGCGCAGGCAATACCGAACGACGCAACGAGGCCCTTCAACGGGCTAACGATAACTACTGAACGGCGAAACAGAAAGAGCGCGCCGAGCACGACGAGCGCTGCGCCAAATGCGGGCGCCACGGTAATGTAAAAATCTCGCGGACGCACGGGACCTTTGCGACCCACCCAGTAGAAGAGCATCGGCGCAATGATCGTCACCCAGACGATTGCGTACACGGCGGCAACGCCCACCGCTCCCCACGGCAAGCCGGCAACTATCGCAGTAACGATGATGGCGCTCGCGACGAGCCCATAGCGAAACATATCGTTAGTGCGCCCTTGCGAGATGAAAAGCCACCCGGTCGTATTCGCAATCGGCTGAATCAACGCGGCCACACCGAGCGCCGCAAAGATATGAGCGGCCTGCGTCCACTGTGGCCCTAGTACGATCAGCACGACCCAATCCGCAGTTGCAATCAACAGTGCGATGCCGGGCATCGTTACGACCGCGATCTTTTCGATGATTCGTACATACGCGCGCCGGTAGCGTTCGGGCGAATCGTTCAAACGGCTCAAAGCGGGAACGGCCACGGTTGTGATGGGCGCGTTGATCTGATCGATCGGTAAGGTTAGGAGTTGATACGCCTTCGCGTAGAGCCCCAGTTGGCTGCTGCCCCAAACGCGTCCGATGAGCATGTTGTCGAGGTTGCGTGCGAAGAAGTTGACGACACCGAAACCGGTCAGGTTTCCGCCAAACCGCAGCATCGAGCGCACGCCGGAACCGAACGCGGGCCGTCCCGGACGCCATCTGCAAACCGACCAGATTCCGATCATGTAGACGAAGCTCGTGGTCAGGTGTCCGGCAACCAACGCCCAATAACCCCAGCCGCGCCACGCAAGCGCGATCGTTACCGAGATAGTCGCCACCAGAGCAACGATCTCGCAACTGGCTTGAGCAAGAAAGCGCATCTGTCGATGCAACAGCGCCTCGTGCTGGATCGTGAGCCCGCCGATGAGGAATCCGAAGGCGTAGACGATCATGATCATCGTGAGCCTTGGTTCGCCATAAAACCATGTGACAACCGGCGCAAGAGCTGCCGTCACCATCCCGACACCAATGCTCAACGCGACGTTCACCCAAAACAGCGTGCTGACTTGCGCGGACGTAATCTCTTCGCGCTGAACGGTCGCGGCTGACAAACCGAGGTCTTTGAACATTGAGACGAAACCGGTGACAACCACGACCATGCCGATGAGACCGTAATCTGCGGGTGTTAGCAGCCGCCCGAGCACCATTGTGGCGCCCAGGCCCGCGAAGAATTTGAAGCCCTGAGAAGCGAACGTCACCGCGCCGCCACGGGCTGTGCGTGCAGCCAGTCCGGCCTTTAGGCGTTCGGTATTAAAGTACCGGTCATCAGGGTGCCCGGATGCCGCGACGGTGTCAGCGGCATTTGAAAGGTTCTGGACCATTTACGTGCTTGGGGTGCTCCACCGCGGCGGGTCGTGCGGCGGGCGCAAACTCTGCCGTCTAAGTTAGCACAATTTCGATCAATGAAGAGCGGTAGTTGTTGGGCGCGAGTTGGGGATGGAAAAGCAGTGGCTACCTGTGCCATAGTTACCGGCGTCTCCCGTCCTTCGTTAGTCGTCCTTTCGGTGTATTTCTCGCTATGTCAGTGAATCAAAATCTTCAGCCCGGACACTTCTACGGCGAAATAACGCGCAAGCGTGAGGCGTCTGGGTTGATCCTTTCGGAGCTCAAGCACGAAACGGCGAGGAAACTTCCCACACATTCTCACGAGCTGGCCTACTTTTGTCTCCTGTTGAACGGCAATTACTGGGAGCAGTTTGGACGAAAGCGAATCACTTACAAGCCGCTTACCGTAATGTTTCATCCGCCGTGTACGACGCACATCGACGAGATCGGACCCGCTGGCGGACGGTTTTTTAGCGTGGAAGTTAAAACGGAGTTGATGGATCGTTTGCGCGAATGCCTGGGAAACGTCGATCTCGACTCGAGTCTTCATGAAGGTGATTTGGCCTGGCTCGCGATGCGGCTTTACCGCGAGCACAAAGAGGCGGATGCGTGTTCGGTGTTGACGATTGAAGGACTCGTGCTGGAGATGTTGGCGCTGGTGGGCCGCCTCAAGGAGAGCAAACAGGAGAACCGGCCGCGTTGGTTGTCGAACGCGGTGGATCTACTGAATGCTGAGTTTCGCAGTAATCTGAAGGTCCAGGATATCGCTAACGAGATCGGTGTGCACCCGTTTCATCTCTCACGCGTGTTTCGCACGGTTCATCGGCAGACGATTGGCGAATACGTACACAAGCTGCGCGTTGCGTATGCGTGCAAGATGCTGGCGCTGCCCGACTGCGACCTGGCGACCGTTGCGCTTTCGGCTGGCTTTGCCGATCAAAGTCACTTCACCAAAGTTTTCAAAAACATCACCGGCATGACGCCCGGCGCGTTCCGCCAGATCTCAACCGGCCGTTAAGAACTCTAGCGACTCGTCTCAGAATCCCACCAACGAAGTTGGTGGTACTTCAAGATCCTCTCTACAACTCCTATAGGTCGAGTGTGAAGTACCACCAACTTCGTTGGTGGGTTGCTGATACTCATTCCGCACGAAGCTCTAACGCCACGATGTTTTTCCTATCGCGCAAGTAAAGACGCGTTCCTGCCAGCGAAGGCGCGGTCCACGAGTTATTGCTGAGCACTGCCGCTTTTGCCGTCAACGTCAAACCTTCAGGAGCCGGTGTCGCTAACGACAGATTTCCGTCTTCATCAAGAATGATGAAGCGGCCGTCGGCAAACAGAAACGACGCTCTCGGAAAACTCCGGTTGCGCCACTGGACCTTGCCTGTTTTGACGTTGACTGCGGTGAACGGCGCCGGACCAAAATCTCCGCTCGAACCGTAGACGAGCTCGCCGACGCGAATCGCGTTTGTGAAATGTACGCGCATCAAGCCGTGCGCCCATAGCTCTTCAACGGTCGTCTTGTTTCCCGCGCGGTTTAGTTTTATGACTCTGCTTCCGCCGTTGTATCCGCTCGAGATGAAAAGCAGATTGTCGGCGCCCCAGATGGGTGTACTCGTATTCAAGCCGTACTCGACCGGATGAGCGTGGCTCCACAACAGCTCGCCGTTCGCCGGATCGACACCTACAACCTCGCCATACATGAAGGCAACAAGTTGATCCTGACCGTCGACGTTGATGAGGATTGGTGAAGAAGTGGAATTTCTGAAGTCGTGCTTCTTCCACGCCACTGTGCCATCTTTTTGATTGAAAGCGACGAGCGAGCTGGCTTGTCCGCCGACCATCATGACGACTTTGTCTTTGTAAGCGATAGGGCTGCACGAATAACCGTTCACACGCACGGTCCCGTGAAATTCACTCATCAGATCGTGCGACCACAAAACCTTTCCGCTCTTCTTGTCGAGGCTGTGTAACTTGCCAGTGGCGCCCGAAGCAAAAACGAAATTGCCGGTAACTAACGGGGTCGCGTGCGGGCCAGGCCCATGCGACATGTCGTACTCCGGCGAGAACGGCGCCGCATAACTGTATTCCCAAACGGTTTTGCCGGTTGCCGCATCGAGAGCGACGACAACTTCGTTCTCGCCCTTTCGATACATGGTGAATAGCATCCCGCGTTCGACGGCGATGGCGGAGTAGCCTTCGCCTAACTCACGTTGCCAGATGCGCCGCGGTCCGGCTTCCGGCCAGCCTGGTGCGAGGCCTTTTGTTTCGGAGGTGAAGTTGCGGTGTGGTCCGCCCCACTGCGCCCAATCAGTCGATTGCGCTGAAGCGGTCAGCGGCAACGCCATCAAGAACGCCAGCGTCGCGATCAGTTTACGATTTCGGTTTCTTAAAGCTGTTGGCATCGATTTGACCATTTATTGTTGCTGTTTCGACCGTGGCTGATAGCGCCGGGTACGCCTGGCCATCAAAGGTCGCGCTCATCTTGAATGGCAACAACAACCCTTCCACTGATCTGAAATCTGAATAGTTGATCGCGATCTCGCCGATCACACCGCCGGGTCCGCGTCCGCGATAGGTCTGGCTAAGCACGCGGCCCGTTGCAGGATCGATTCCGAGCACTGTGGTGAAACCTGGGAGTTCGACTTCGAGGCGTTCGACAGTAGTCTCGCCTGCCTTGTCGCTGCCTGCGACCCACGCTTTGAAATCGGACTTGGTCCTGGCTCGCAAGAGCACGATCAGCTCGTGGTTGAGATCTTTGTAGAACGCCTTCTGTTCGGCTTCCGGCATTGCGCGCGCTCGATTGTTGAAGTTGAAAAATGATTCAGACGGCGAGACGACGGAGATCAGGGTGAAAGTTGGTCTAACTGTTTCCAGCCGCACTGCATCGGGAAAAGAGATCAGCAGATTCGTCTTGACGTCGTTTGCTCTCTGCTCTTTCTTCTGAAAGCTCACGAGCTGATCGAGCTTTGACCCGCCTGTGGTTTCGACGGCTTTGTTGAAAAGTTCCTGTCCGCGCCTGAGCATCTCGGCTGTTGCGGGCGCTTTCGGAAGGGCGGGAACTTCGAGGTACTTCTCGGGAGCGGACTTGAAAGCTGTTTGGCATTCCGGTGAACCGAAAATGTAGATACGTTCCTTGTGGACGGCGTAGAGATCGGGATTGCCGTTGGTTGGTGCGCCCATCCGGGCGCAATGGCCATCGAGTTGAATCTCGTATCGCGACGGATCCTTTTCAAACGCGGCTTTGGTTTCAGCGCTCGCGAAGATGTAGCGAAAGTTGCCTCGAGTGACTTGAAACTTCATGTCGCCCTGAACCTCTTTTCCCTGCGCGAGCATAACCGGGTCGAGGCCTTCGAGTGGAATAACTGTTTCGGAAACATTGGGCGACTGCTGCGCGTTGCCTGGGTGTGCCGTTGGAAACACAGCGATGGTCGTTAAGAGCAAACAGAAGCAATAGAGCAGTGTGGTCCTGCGACGGCGTCTGGTTATCATGACCGCCTCCTTGAATGTATGGTTAGTGTGAGAGCAACAGCAGCAGTTAAGTTCCGAAACGCTGGTTAGGGAGTTAAAGTTCCTTCCGATCTTTCCGCGCTCGACTCCTTCGTGCGCTACACGATCCATCCCTTGCTTTGGTACTCCATGTAGAACGCCGTCCGTTCAGCAGCTTCCCGGCCGAAGTAGCGCTCAACGACCCTGAGCGCAAGATCGATTCCCGAAGTCAGTCCGCCCGCCGTCGAGATCCTGGCGCCTTCAACGAACCGTAAACCCCGTTTCAACTTCACGTCCGGAAACGCTCGCGCAAACTGATCGAAGAAGTCGTGATGCGTGGTGGCCTCTTTTCCGGACAAGAGCCCCGCGCGACCGAGTTGAAACGCACCAGTACAAACGGACATCGTGACATCCGTCGAATCCACAATCTTGCGCAACCACGCGTGCAAAGCCGCCGATCCGGTCTGAGCCGGAATCACAACAACCTTCGGCGCCGGCGCATTTTCGAACGTGTAATCCGGAATAATCTTCATCCCCCCAGACGCCTCAATCGCCTCGGTGTTTGCGGACACGGAATAGAGCCTAAAGGGATGTCGATGGTCTCCCTGACTTTGATCTTCCCGGCTTTCTTGTCGATCATTCCCCTGCTTCCTCGGGTTCATGATCATTACATCCTGAAACACCTCCCAAGGCCCTGCAAAATCAATCATCGTCGCCCCCCGCGAAATCGCAAACGCCACATTAATCGGCCCATCAGGCGGAGTTAACTTGTTCGTCTCCAAAACCTCCGCTCCAACCATCCTCGAACTAATCCCCGTAGAAACAATATCGGTCGACATCATCGCCGCCGCCGCCGAACACGTAACCAGAAATCTTCGTCGTCTCATCTCTTTCTCCCTCCACGCGAACTGATTCGGGAGGCATGCTAGACGAGCGAACTGGGCCGGTCTTGTACCGATCCAACACCTTTGAATGAAACAAACTTGTGCTGAGAACTGGTCAGTTTAAAGGTGTTACGGCGTGGGTCCGAGAGTGAAGCGCGCTCGTTCGGTGCGAAGCATTTCGTATGGAGTAACGCACTTGATACCGAGGCCAATGCAAGCATCAGGGATCTTAATCTTTTTCGTCGAGGTTGAGGCGATCTCGTGAGTGACAACGATGTGTCCGTGAGCAAGAGCGTGAGCCACCAAGTAATAATCAGCGACGAGGAGGAATGTGTTCACAGCAGCAGGTTCATAGCTCTGGCCTGAGGCCCACGCGCTCACTTTGCCCAACGCTGTGAGCAGTTTCGGATCAGGTTTCACAAAGAAGCCAGCTCCTCGACCATCGGCCCAGTCGGCAAGCTCATCACCTCCAGCGAGAAGCTCATCACCAACTCGCTCAATGCTAAATACCTCGTTCGCTACATTTTTCGCAATTAGCCAATCCCAAAATGCTGGACAGAAATCCATACCGTAGTGAAGGCGTTTGGCCTGAATGAAGACGTTCGCATCAAGCAGGTAAGGCATTACACCATCACTCCCAGGCTGCGCCCTAACTTTTGAAACGTGTCAAACTTTGTGAAGCCGAGCATGCGGAAGGCGTCGCGGTGCAACGTCTGACCTTCGAGAGTGCTTATAACCAATGCCCGTGCGAAGCGTTTGCTAACTCGCGCCGCTTGCGTCAGATAAAAGTTTCCTCCGCTGCTCTTGGCAATCGCGAGCAGTCTTTCCAGTTCGTTCTCGTACTCGCGCCAAAACTCATCTCTCGTGAGACCACCAGCATCATAAATTCGGCGCAGGATCACTAAAGTACTAACCTTGAAAACTCTGGCCAAACGATCAAGCTCCGATCTTAAAGTTGAGCTACTGTGGTATTCGTGTTTGAGATTCTCAAGTGGAACAAGAAGTTCAGCGGCAACGCTGTTGCACCAACGTTCGATCTCGTGGTCTGGCAGTAATGAAGCCTGTGCGTCCGAAACGGCAGATTGACCAAGCCAGACATGAGCAAGTTCATGAGCGAGTGTGAACATTTGGGCTGCTTTTGTGTCAGCCCCGTTTATGAATACAAGTGGAGCGAGACTATCCGAAAGAGCAAAACCCCGAAATTCTTCCGGGTCGAGCGGGCGGTGATTATTATTGAGCACCACCCCACTGCACATAACCATGATCCCGGCTTCGTCCGCCTGTGTGATGAATAGCCTCAGCGCATCAGTCCACGTTGGCATTCGACGACGCTGATCAATGTCAAAACCTAAAGCCCGCCTCATGATTGTTGCGGTGGACTCGACACTACTTTGTAAGCTCACAGAACCAACAAATGACAACGGAGAGATTCGTTCGGATCGCGCGAAGTCGCGATACCACTCCTGCCGCTGCTGGCAAACATAGATCATGTCGAGCAGATCCGGACTGGGACGCGCGATCGGCCTGTTTCGAACCGTCCTGAAATCCGGGATTGGAATTTTTTCCACCGGAGGCTCATCGAGAAACAAGAATCCAACGGGGGTATGGGTAGCCTTCGCGAAATCCTCAACTTGTTTAAGCGTTGGCCTCACGATTCCCTCCTCCCACGCCGCAAGCTTGGGAAATCTGTGAATGAGATCGGCCTTCTCCAAGCCAGCGCGCTCGCGGGCCCAAGTCAAGAGTTCCGATTTGATGTCTGCACGAAGCATGTAAATCAATCACGCAACCACGAATTTCAATTAATGCCTGCCTCTTGAAAACTGAAATAGCCTTTTCGGCTGACAATGACATGATCCAAGACCCGAATGCCAAGGATTTTTGCAGCCTTAACAAGCTGATCTTGAGTTGCCAGGTCTGCCGTGCTTGGCTGGCAATCCCCGGATGGATGGTTGTGAGCAAAAATAACCGACGCAGCGCGGTCAGATATCACATCAGCAAATACTTCGCGAGGATGTACTTGGCTGCGATCCAGCAAGCCGACAGTAACTATACGTCTTTCGATTAGTTCATTCGCACCGTTGAGTGTGAGACAGACGAAATGCTCTTGGGATTTGGAGGTTATGTCAGCAATCAGCGGCAAAACATCAACAGCGCTCTCAATTTTCATCGTCTCCTTAACCAGGTAGCGCCGTGCAAGTTCAAACGATGAGAGAATTTGTCCGCTCTTAGCCAAGCCCATCCCGGGGACAGAAAGCAAATGATCGAGTGTAAGCCCATCGCGGTGTTCGCGAATTAATTCGACTACCTGTCTGGACATAGTTCTCACATCGATCCCAGCCGTACCCATTCCCAGAATTGCTGCCACTAATTCTTCATCATTGAGTGCAGCGGGGCCCCGCTCACGCAACTTCTCGCGCGGGCGACTGTGCTCCGGCAATTCCTTAATTGTTTTCATGGCGCGTGAGGACTGCTCAGTTCGATCAAATTCTAGTATTTCCAGTTTTCGTTCGCCAATGGCGCTCGATTCAACTCGTCGCGGTACGACCTCCAGCTCGGCATGATTTTGTCCATAACCGAGCGAAACCGGTCGTTATGGTGCCGCTCGAGGAGATGGACCATTTCATGAACTAAAATGTACTCCAAACACTTCGGAGCCTTTTTAGCCAGTTCAAGATTTAGCCAAATCCGCCGCGCGTTAGCATTGCAACCACCCCAGCGAGTCTTCATCCTTCGTATCCGCACGTCAGCAACAGTGACGCCGAGTTTGGCCTCCCATCTCTCAAGCAGTTGCGGAATCTGCTTCCGGAGCGACCGACGATACCACTGCTGAACCACCGCTTCGCGCTGCTTTCCGTAGAGAGCAGGACGAACAAACAATTGCATGGTCCTAATATTCGGCAGATATACAAACGAGGGTCCGTCGTGCTCGACTACATTCAACCGATACCGGCGTCCCTGAAAGTAATGGCTTTCTCCGCTGACAAACTCGCGGTGAGATTGCCGCTCCTGATTGGTGAACTGAGTCTGCTGGCGGCGTATCCATGACAACCGCGAAATAACGGCTAGTCGCACCGCCTCATCATTAATCCGCAGTGGTGCAGCAACACGAATTCTTCCCGCCGGAGGATATACACCCACGTGCAGATTCTTAATCTCCTTGCGGACAATCTCGATCGGCAACCCTCGGACTTCGATGTAGTGTGCCCTAGTACTCACGCTGCTTCTTCACAATCTCAAAAAGCGAATCTATTACGTCTTCGCTACCGCCGAGCTCGGATCTGATCGCATTACGAATCTCGCGCTCCTTTACCTTATTGTCCCGCCAGTCAGCTTTCTTAACAGCGCGAATTGCTCGATCCAGCGCAAGTGCTCTTGCTATTCGGTCATCCACTCTTGGCTTGGAGCCATAGTGGGGCTGCGGCTCGCGGACTTCAAGAAACGCGCTGTCTACATCCTCAAGATTGTCGTAAAGGGCGCGCAACGGTCCATTATTAATATCCGACGGATAGGACGACTGCGTCTCTGGTTGCGTCACCTGTCGGCTCAACTCAACAACGCGCGCGATGTAGGATTTGTAGTTAATCGCTCCCTGCTTACGCTGTTTGATCAGTGCATCGAGTAGCTGCGACATCTTCTCGTAGTACTTCGGGTTCACTCCCATTTCGTCGATGATGACGCGCCGGGTGTTGTTCTCGATCGTTTCAGCCATCGCTTCGCGGTCCTGACGTAGATTCTCAGGCAGCATGTCAAGAGCGGCCTCTCCACGTTCGACGATCAACTGGACTAACGTGAGATCGTCAAATTGAGAAAGCTGCTCGCTCTCTTCGGCACGGATATACGTGTCGAGCAGGTGTCGCATGGCGGGCTCGAACATTTTCAAATCGACATAGTCGCCACTCGCGAGCTTGACCTCTTGGCGCACCTTTTCATAGTGATCTACTTCACCCTTGATCTCTTCTGCTTCGGCGTCTGAGTAGACTGCTTCGCCCATCTCATTTGCAAGATTGGCGTACGCACGCAGGTAGGCTGAAACTAATTTGTAGAGGGTCACGCGCTTCGGCTCATTATCTTTGAGTTGGGTGGCGTTACCACTTTCATGAGCGCAGAAGTAGCGCAAATACGCTTGTGTGTCGCGAGGTGGTTCAACCGGTTCACAAATCGCTTTGACGGCTTCGCGTGCTTCTTCCAATCGTTCGCGTCCCTGCTGAAGCCGGTCCTTCAGCAAACCTTCAACATCTTCCCTGTCATAGCCGGCAAAAGCTTCGCCGGTATAATCCTTGATCGCGCCTTCGAGTGACCGGAAAAGGTCCTTGTAATCGATGATGTAACCGTACTCTTTATCTTCACCATCCAGTCTGTTAACGCGGCAGATGGCCTGGAAGAGACCGTGATCCTGCATGTTCTTGTCGATGTAGAGATATGTGGCCGGCGGCGCGTCAAAACCAGTGAGTAGCTTGTTTACCACGATGAGCAGCTTCATTTGCCCCGGCTCATCGATAAAGCGCTTCTTCACCTCCTTCTCAAATTGCTCCACCTTGTGCATCGCCTTCTCTTCGGGTTCGTTGAAATGATCGGCGAGCATCTTCCGGTAGATGTCATACTGGCGAAGTTTTTCAGTCAGACCTTCGCCACTCTCTTCTCCTTTGATATCGGAGGTTGAAGGACGATAAGACGTGATGATTGCGCATTTCCTCGCTAGATCAGTTTGTTGGAACATCTCGAAGACACGACACGCAGAGTAGATGCTGTCTGAGACAAGCAGTGCATTGCCGTGACCGCTTTGCAGCCGGTCACGCGTTTCCATATCAACCAGAATGTCGTTAACAATTTTTGCCAGCCGGTCACGCGCCGAAAGCACCTTTTGCAGGGTTCCCCAGCGCTGCTTAAGCTGGGCCTTGGCGACATCCGTCAAGCCGCGCGTCTTCAGATCGAACCACTGGTCAACCTTCTCCTGAGAGGTAATGCTCTGGTCGATATCGCGGGCCTCATAGCGCAGATCGAGCACCACGCCGTCCTTCACTGCTTCGTCGTACTTGTAAGTATCGATGTATGGCCCGAAGGTTTCGATCGAGCGGCGCTTGTCGTTCTTGAGTAGAGGCGTGCCAGTGAAACCTATCAGCATGGCTCCCGGGAGCAACGCTTTCATTGCGTCATGCAGTTTGCCTGACTGCGTGCGGTGACACTCATCGACGAAAACGAAGATGTCGCCTCTGGCGTGGAATCCCTTGGGCAGATGGCTCTGGATATCTTTGAGATAGGCGTCGATGTCGCCTTCTTCAGAAGCGCCGAATTTTTGAACGAGTGAGCAGATGAGCCATTCCTCGTCTGCGTTCAGCACATTGACCAGATCGGCGCCGCTTTTCGTGCGGTAAATGCCTTCATTGACGCCTGTGAATACCTTCTCGATTTGGTCGTCCAAATCCGTGCGGTCAGTGATGATCAGCACCCGACTATTCTTCGCATGTTCGCGAATCCATTTGGCAAGCCATACCATAGTGAGCGATTTTCCGCTGCCCTGTGTGTGCCAGATGACGCCGCCCTCACGCTTACGAACATGCTCCTGCGCCTTGCGCACACCGAAGTACTGGTTATGACGGCAAGTCTTCTTTATGCCTGCGTCGAAGACGATGAAGTTGTGAATCAATTCGAGCAGCCGGTTTTTGCTGCATAGCTGGCCCAACTCGCGCAACAGAGGGTTGTCTCCGGCATTTGGGTGCGCTTCAGTCTCCTTCCAACGCAACCAATATTTTTCCGGCGTTTCGATCACGCCGTAGCGCAACCCTTCGGTATCGTTGCCGGCCATAACCAACTGCACGGTTGTATAGAACGGCTCGATGAATTGTTTCTTCTGGCTGTCGAGGTTCTGCCTGATGCCTTGGGTCACGGAAACGATCGAGCGCTTGAGTTCCAGCACCCCGAGCGCGATGCCGTTCACATAGACCACAAGGTCGGGACGCTTCTTGTTCTCGCCAGCAATCGTTACTTCTTCGGCGATGGCGAAATCGTTCTTTTCTGGATTGGCCCAGTCGATGAGCCAGACTGTGATGTTCTGTTCACCGATCTCCGGCTTCACCTTAACGCCGTAACGCAGCAGCCCGTACACTTCGCGGTTAGCGTCGTAGAGCGTCTTGCTGCCGCCCAATGCCGCGGCTTTGCTTAGCTCGAACAAAACTTTGCCGATAACCTTGTCGCTATGTCCCTGCCGTTTAAGCCAGTCGGTAAGCAGCGCCTCTTCGATGGCGCTATTGCCGTCACGGTCCTTCCAATGACCCAGGTAGCGATAGTCGAGCGCCTTCTTGAAGAACTCGATCACGCTTCGCTGCGTGCGGATCTCGCGCTGGCCGACTGTGCTCACGCGTTAGCCTCCGAAGGTTGGGGTTTCATCAACCTGATTCGGCCCGTGAGCAGCTGCTGCATCATTCCGTGTTTGATAGCGCGGGTCTTGTCGAGTCGCGTTTCGAGTGCTGCTATATCAGCATCGATGTTAGAGAGGACCGTTCCGATAGCAATCTGCTCAGAAATATCTGGTAGCAAAGCGGTGATGCCTTCTACATCCCCGTGCGACAGATGCTTCACGGTAGTGCTAGAAGTTGTCCGCTCTATCTCCTTGAGTGGTTCACCAAGGTAATAGTAGGCAAAATTCACGTCGAGGCCAGCTGAGGCGCGGATCCTCCCCACCCGTTGATTTAGGAGTGCCCGGCCTCCTTTCCATAAACACGCGAGAAAATCGCCGTCCATCCCCACTAGCAGGTCGCCGGTGCTGACTGTAAAGTCTTCCATATACGGGCCGTTGTAATAGACAACTTCATCGTCGGCCTTCAAATCATGGTTCTTGATCAAGCGTAATCCAATTTCTTCACCCGTGAAATAGTATGAGCTAAATGGGCAACCAACCTGAAACTGGAGGACTTCGCCTAATCGCCTCTCATCCCATTGACGGCTAAAACCTGGTAAACGGATCTTTCCGGTGAGGAGTTGTCGCATCGAGACGTGCTTGACGGCGCGCTTCTTCGCGATAAGCGCTTCCAACGCTGTGAGCAACCCATCCACATCCGACAATGCTTCGGCAATGGCGCGTTGTTCGGCTAGCGGTGGAACAGGAACCAGAACACTCGAAAGGTTACTTTGACCAATATTGGCTCGTATTGCACCTTGCCCCTGCGCAATAATCTGTGCTCGAACTTCTGGCGCACGAAATCCATAGCCAGCATAACCGAAATCCATTGAGCCATCGAGAAAACGGCCTCGAATTACAAATCCGCCGAACACGATAAGTTCGTCGTCCTCGTACACTGCTGAAAGGCCCACTTCCTCTTGAGTTTCGGAAGTACGATTAAAGAGTACGTCGCCGCGCCGGACACAAAATGCCTCTATCTGCGACTTAGAAAGAGTGACCCTTCCTGGTATATCTGTGGACCGCAGGTGAGTATTGTTAATTACTTCTAAGACGTTAGCGAATGGAACGCCCGATCCATACGCACCCTTTTCTGCGTTTACGCCGTTTGTAAACGAACACAATGAGCCAAGCGGGACTAAAGGCCATTCCCGTGGAAGATTTGCTCCGACACTAGATGAATGCGAACGCACTCGGTGCTGGCCACCCGTCTCTCGAGATTTCATGGCTTGAGCTAACTCCAAGTAAGGCCCATCCTCTTGAGGTGGGAGTTAAACCTCGCGCCGAGGGCCTCAACGTTGCGCTTTAACTGTGGAAGCGGTTGCGCATAGCGCTCCTCAAGTTCCTTCACGCGCCTAACAAAACCCTGTGTCATTTGCTGGATTTCCGATTCAATTGCGGCGCGGATACTGGCGAACCATTTGTCGTTGACGACCAGTGTCTCGATCTCTTCCTTGCTGAGCTTGGCATGCTTCGCCAGAACTCTTTCGTCAAGCGCCGCTTGTGCATCTTTGACGGCGTGGCTGGCTTCGCTTTCGGTTCCGATCAACTCAAGGCAGCGTCTAAGTACCTCCTGTTCGTCATCGCTTTCCAGTTCACCAACAATAGACTTCAGTCGCTTCTGCACACCAGCTTTAGTGACCTTACCCTTCTCGTTCATCGCATCGACAAGCAGTCCCTCATCACCGCTATTCTCCTCGATGAATTCTTCCAACTCGCGCGCGGCAGTATCGTGCTCGACTTGTAGTTCATCGATGGCGGCTTGTTCCTCGGCGAAATAACGCGCGACGATGAGCGACGGAGGCACGAGGTCCATCTTGTATTTCTTGCGGCCGACGATTAGGTCGGGTGTTTCCTTGATTTTCTTTTCCTTGTCTTCAACGATGCCGCGTGGCTTTGCAGCTTCAATCCATCCATCAGCCGCGATGAGATACACGTCGTCCTGCATTATCGTGCGCCAGTAGTCCATCAGTCGCTGGTACACATCGTACCGATCGAGAAGCGGCTGGTCCGTAAGGCGAGCGAGCAGATCTTCCGAAAGCACATTGATTACTTCACGCGGCAGATCGTTGACCTTCAGGCTCTGTAGCATTGGCGCGTGCGCTCTGCACCAATCGTCAATGACAGCTTTGACACGAGCAGAAAAAGTTGCGAACTCCGGGCACGCGAGAATGGTGGATTTTACTTCGTTCGCCGCAACACGAGCGTCGCTATATCCGGGGCGGCCGTTCTCTTTGAAGAGCGCTGCGCGCAGTGATGGGAATACAGCCCAATATGCATCGAGCGCATCGATGTCGCGATTCGGGATGCCACCGTTCAGATGGGCATCGAGATCGTGCAAGTCCTCGGGTTCGCTCGAATCGATGTAGCGCGGTAGGTTCAGATTGTAGTCGTTCGCGGGACTCGCAATCTCAGAAACCGGCACCATGCGCGAGTAGTGCGACAGCTCGACCTGTCGATTGAACACATCGACGATCTTGTGAGTGTCCTGCGCGCGCAGCCGGTTCTTGTTGCCGTCCTTAATGAAGCCTTTACTCGCATCGATCATGAAGATTCCACTACGAGCATGTGCGTTCTCTTTATCAATAACCACGATACAAGCTGGAATACCCGTGCCGTAAAAGAGATTCGCAGGCAGACCGATGATGCCCTTGATGAGACCGCGACTAACCAGTTTGCGCCGGATGTCGGCCTCCTTGTTACCACGGAACAGTACGCCGTGAGGCAGAATGATTGCTCCTTTTCCTTTACTCTTGAGTGAAGCAATTAGGTGAAGCAGAAAGGCGTAATCACCGTTCTTGGCTGGTGGAACGCCGTACTCGAAACGTTTGAATTCATCCTCGCTGGGATTGAGACCGCTTGACCATGCCTTTGCGGAGAACGGCGGATTTGCTACGGCGAAGTCGAAAGTTTTGAGATTGCCGTCCTTGTTCTTCCAGTGTGGTGATGAAAGCGTGTTTCCGCGCCACAGATCGGCCGTCGGATGGCCGTGCAGAATCATGTTCATGCGCGCCAACGCCCAGGTTGCAACGTCCATCTCTTGACCATAGATCGCCAGATTTGAGGTGTTTGCAGCGTCTGCTGCTTTAATCAAGAGCGAGCCGGAACCGCAGGTCGGATCGTAAACGGTCGGTTGGTCCACTTCCGATGCGCGATCCAATCCAATGACCTGGGCCATGATGCGCGACACTTCAGCCGGAGTGTAAAACTGCCCCTTGCTCTTACCGCTCTCGGTCGCGAAGTGGCGCATCAGGTATTCATAAGCGTCACCCAACAGATCATCTCCCTCGGCGCGGTTGGCGCGAAAGTCGAGGCCGTCGAAGATGGCTACGAGTTTCGACAGCTTGTCCTGCATCTCCTTGCCCGCACCGAGCTTGCCGTCGTCGTTGAAGTCGGCCTGATCGATTACGCCTTTCAGATCGTTTGCCTCGGCAAGCCGGCTAATGATCTTGTTGATCTTGTCGCCGATCTCTTTGTCGCCTTTTAGAGCGACCATGTCGGCGAAGCTCCCGCCGACCGGTACTTCGATTAGGGCGTTTGGCTTACCGGCATATTTATCTGATACGTACTTCATGAAGAGCAGTGTCAGCACGTAATCTTTGTATTGCGAGGCGTCCATGCCACCGCGCAGTTCGTCACAACTAGCCCAAAGGGATGAATAGAGTTCGGATTTCTTAATTGCCATTGGTCATTCAGCAGATTTCTCGAAGCTTGAGGAAATCGACACCATGTACAGGTTGTAACACTAGTCTTCGATTGGGTGGTAGAGTCCCTAAAGCGCGGACTCGTCACCCCCAACCCGATGAAGCGTGATTGTAGCGGTGATTATAGACTGATGAACTTGAATGGCGGAGGGGACAGGACTCGAACCTGCATAGCCTTTCGGCCGGCGGTTTTCAAGACCGCTGCACTACCATTATGCGACCCCTCCGCAGTTGGGGTTAGAATATATTCACATGCGCGTCACTATCGGTCAAATCAATACGATTAACGGCGACTTCGAGGCTAATACCCAGAGTGTCATTCGCGGCATCGAACAGGCGAGACGGGAAAACTCGGACCTGGTCGTCTTTCCGGAGACTTGTATTCAGGGTTACACGTCGTTCGATTGGTTTCTCGATCGCGACCTGCAACGCTGCGCGCTTGGGCCGCTCGAGAAGATTATTCCTGCAACAAAAGGGATCACTGCGATCGTTGGCACTGTAAGACCTTCAGGATTGACGACCGGGCGACGGCTTTTTAATTCGGCCGCGATTATTCGGAACCAGGAGTTGCTAGGGTTCTCGGATAAGACACTGCTCCCGGAATACGACGTCTTCGACGACCCACGCTACTTTCAACCTGCTTTGGAGCGGCACCTCTTCACAATCAAAGACCACGAACGCGGCAGCAATCACGAAGTCGCCAACGATCTCAAACTCGGCGTTGCGGTGTGCGAGGATTTTTGGAATGACAAGACCTTCTGGCGTGAGCGGCTCTATTCCAACGATCCGGCCGATGAACTGATCGAGCTCGGCGCCCAGTTACTCGTCTCGATCAACGCCTCACCTTTCAACAAGGGCAAGATCGGCCAACGCTGCAAGATGGTCGCTCACCGTGCTAAAGCCGCCAACCTGCCAATCATCTTCGTGAACCTCGTCGGCGGAAACGACGGCATCATCTTCGACGGCGCGAGCATCGTCGCCAACGCGCAAGGCAAGATCATCCTGCAAGCGCCGCCTTTTAAAGAGTTCATCGGAACCATCGATCTTGACTGCGACGTCGCCGACAAGTTCTGCCTGCCGGGCGACGACATCGAAACAATCCACGACGCCCTCGTACTCGGCATTCGCGACTACGCCCGCAAGAATAGATTCGAACGCGTCGTGATCGGCTTGTCAGGCGGCATCGATTCCGCTCTCGTCGCCGCACTCGCTTGCGAAGCGATCGGCGCGGAGAACGTTCTGAGCGTGATGATGCCCTCGCCTTATTCGTCGCGCTCGAGCATCGATGATTCAGTCGAAATGGGCCAACGTCTCGGTATGCCTGTCATCGAGCACCCGATTTCAAGTGCCTACCAAACGTTGCGCGAAGAATTGCGCTTGCCCGAGCCGGCTGTCGGCAGCAGATCCGTCGCGTCGGAAAACCTGCAGTCACGTTTGCGCGGCAACATACTGATGACGATCTCGAACGCTGAAAACCGTCTGCTGCTCTCAACCGGAAACAAATCAGAACTCGCGCTCGGTTATTGCACGCTCTACGGCGACACGAATGGCGGACTCGCGGTGATCGGCGATGTGTTGAAAACCGAAGTCTACGCACTCGCGAATTTCATCAACCGCGAACGCGAGATCATCCCGCAAACAATCATCGACAAGCGTCCGTCAGCGGAGTTGGCCCCGGGCCAGTTTGACGATCAATCGTTGCCGCCGTACGACCAGCTCGACCGCGTGCTCAAGTTGTATTTCGAACAGAAAGCCACGCCGAAGGAGATCGTCGAAACGGGATTCGAGCCGCAGTTTGTGCAGGACATACTGAATCGCGTCGAGTCGCCCGCGAACGAGTTCAAACGCCGGCAATTGCCGCCGACGCTGATCATCTCGCGAAACGCGATCGGAGTCGGGCGCCGCAGACCGGTGACGCATCACTATCGGCGCGAACAGCTCAACTGCTAGCGTTCTCATCCACAGATTACGCAGATTGTTTAAATCAAATCTGTGTAATCTGTGGATACACTTCCGGCCTTGACTGCGCGCCTTCAAACACGAATAATCTGCCGTCAACCCACTATGGTGGCGTGGCCCAAACGCCCGATTACGCCTACATTTCTCAATCAGTTTTGCGAGGTTAACGAATGAAATTCACCAAGAGACTTACGCTTATCCTGTTGGCCGCTCTCCTAGCGATTCCCCTGTTCGTCGTATACGGCGCCGGCGGGCGTATCGAAGGAAAAATCACCGACCCGAAAGGCGCTGCCATCCCCGGCGCCGCGGTAACCGTCACCAATCAAACTTCTAAACAGGAGTTCACCGCCGTAACCGACGCACAGGGCCGTTACAAAGTCGAGGGCCTACCGGCTGGCTCTTACGAGGTGACTGTCGCTGCCAAAGGATTCAAAGAGACGCGGCAAGCAGATATCCAGGTCGCAGATGATGGTGTCAAACCAGTCGATCTACGCCTCGAGATTGCCTCGGTCGAGGCGCAAGTCAAAGTCGCTACCGGCTCGCAGAAAGGCAATCTCGATCCGATTTATCAGAACCTTCGCCAACTCGCCAAACTTGATACAGATTTCGCTGGGTCATACGCAACCGTCAACAACCTCGTCCTGAAGCGCGACGCTGCGAGCTTCACGCTGAAGTCCGGCGAAATTTACTTTCTCGCTCCGGTCGAAAACAGATACACCGGCGCTGTGTTTATCGGCACGGGCGAGATGTCGATGACCCCGCCGACTCAAGCCGAGAAAAACAGCATCAGGATCTTCACCGAGCAGGACGGCATCGTCGAACAGTTCAGCAGTCTCGTACTGCGCTTCACCGACAAGACTTATGAAGAAGTAAAAGCTTCTCCAAACGCCACGATGAAGACCGCTGGTCCAGCAACTAACCAGGCGCGCGAAATGTACCGCACCAACATGGACCTCTTGCGCAAGCGGCTACGCGACAATCGGGAACTCCGCACGCTGCAGGACATTTACAACACAAGCCAGGAGGGCTACTTCAACGCGTTCATTAACGGCAACCGTTTCAACAAACTGGTTTACGTTCTCGATCCATTTGGCGTGCCCGGAGCAATCCCGGAAGAGGTCGCGTTGTACAGCTACGGAGAATCGGACGGCGGCATGTGGGCGGCTTTCCATCGCGAAGAAGAGTTTAAGAAGGGCACTGCGTCGAGCTCGGAAGACCGCCGCATCATCGACATAACTCAGCACGATATCGACGCCGCCATCAAAGGCGCGCATCTCACCGTCACCGATCGCATTACGTTCAAGAATCTGATACCGGGCACGCGTGTCGTTCCGTTCAATCTTTACGGCGCGTTGCGCGTGACAAGTGTGCAGGATGCCGAAGGCGCCAATCTAAACTTCATCCAGGAAAGCAAAGATGAGGATTCAGACTTTGGCGTGATCCTCACGAAGCCTCTCGAAGCCGGACAAACAGCCCAGTTGACGATCTCGTTCGACGGCGACGGCGCGCTGCGCGATTCCGGCGGCGGCAACTTCATTCTGACTCAGCGGTCGACGTGGTATCCCGCCAATGCCAACACGCTTTTCGGCGAAGACCGCGCGATCTACAACATGACTTTCCGTTATCCCAAGCAGTTCACGTTTGTCGGTACCGGTGCACAGGTCGAGCCTGATACACGCGACGGAGATATAGCCGTTGCCAAATGGTCGAGCGGTAAAACTGAATTAGCTGTTGCCGGTTTCAACTATGGCCGCTTCAAACGGAAGGAAGTCGCAGACAAAGAGACCGGTTATAACGTTGAGTTTTATGCAAACGTCGAAGTACCGGACGAGTTGAAGGCAATCCAGCGAAACATCGAACAAGCCGAAAGCCAGGGCGTCAGAACGATGACAACCTTAGGATCGATCTCCACCACCCAAATGGCCGATCCGGCGATTGCCGACGCGCAAAACTCAATGCGCATTTACAACATCTTTTTCGGCAAACTTCCCTACACGCGCATCGCGATGACTCAACAGCCGGCTGCAGGCTTCGGACAAGCATGGCCCACGTTGGTCTTCATGCCTTATCTCGCTTACATCGACACTACGCAACGTTCCCAGTTGCTCGGCACACAGGGCGGCACGGATACGTTCTGGCGCTACGTCGCGCCGCATGAAGTAGCGCATCAATGGTGGGGCCACATCATTGGTTGGGACAGTTATCGCGACCAGTGGATGAGCGAAGGCTTCGCTGAGTTTTCGGCGTCGCTCTACGTGCAACTAACGCGCGGCAACGAGAAGTTTGTCGATTTTTGGGAAGACCTGCGGCAGCAGGTGGTGCAGGCGAGCCCGCAAACAAGAGGCCGCAAGCCCTACACCATTGGACCAGTCACACAAGGCTACCGGCTTAACAATGCCAAGACCGGCGGCGCCGCGAGATTTCTGATCTACCCGAAAGGCGCATACATCCTGCACATGCTTCGCATGATGATGTACAAGCAGGGACAAGGCGGCGACGCGACGTTCCAGGCCATGATGAAAGACTTCGTCCAAACTCACTACAACCAACCGGTCTCAACCGAGGATTTCAAACGCGCCGTAGAGAAACACATGACGAAGGACATGGACATCGACAGAAACGGCAAGATGGACTGGTTCTTCGACGAATGGGTTTACGGCACGGAAGTCCCGGCTTACAAATTTGAGTACACCGTTAGTAAAGACGGTATGCTCAACGGAAAAATCACACAGTCGGGAGTTACCGAGAAGTTCGTGATGCTGGTGCCGATCTACGTCGACATGGGCAAAGGCTGGGCGAAACTCGGCTCGGCTGTGATGGCCGGTAACACGGTGGCGGAAATCAAGGACCTCAAACTCGGCGCGGTGCCCAAACGAATGGCGATTTGCGCGATGAACGACGTGCTCGCAACGAGTATAGAGAACAGTAAATAATCGTTTACGCGTAAGCAGCGTAAACTGACTTGACCTTGTCGGTGAACTCGCGGCGGTCGACGATGTAATACAGTTTTAGCGAACCCGACCCCGCGACTTCATCGATCAGTTTCTCAAACATTTCAAACTGATCCGCAGCTTCAATGCCGTGTGCGCTCAGGTAACCACCTTTGCGCATACGGCGCAACAACTCCAACAATGTCAATCGTCCTTCAAGCGTGCGTCCGCCGTGCTCGTGCGATCTGCTGACCATGTATTGCACTAACAAACTCTCGTTATAAAGCGCCGGTGCCAGAAACAGCCGCGTTCCGTCACGTTCCCAACCTTCTGCTACCCGCGACGAAGGCCGCACTGCTCGTAATCCTTCAAACACTTCCGTCCAATTCTGCTTCGGCTCTTTTCGTTCGAGAAACGCTTTCGTCGCTTCGAGCAACCACGCTTGCTCATTCAAATCGAGCGTGATGCGCAACGTGTCGAGCCAGTTGAAAAACGCCGTGCGCCGATCGGCCTTCTGTTCGATGATCGCAAACTGCTCCGGCTTCTTTTGCAGCGTCTTGGTCAACTTTCTTCGCGGCGCGTCCGTGGTCTTGCCGCCTTCCAAGCAATGCGTGTCGAGACGCGCGTGCCAGCGCTTGGCGGCGTTGCAGTACGGACAGCGCGGATGCTTCTCTTCACTGTCGAAAAACGGACGAACAGCCTGCCGCGAAGTCAGTTCGTCAACAGTTGGACTGTAGCGTTTGATTTCCGAGTAAGCCGAACGCGGCGCAAGCCCGATCTGTTTGGTGAAGATGTCGAAGATGCAGGCGAGACAAACGAGCGTGGTGTATTCCGTGATCGTTCCTGGAGGAAACTCACTAAAGTCGAGTTCCGTTAACTTCATAAGCTGAAACTCAGGAATAGCCGCCGATTGTCACCAGCGCCGGGTGCAGGTCCGCATCAGTGTGGCCCACGGCGAGATCCAATTCTGCTTCGAGGTCTCCGGTGGCTGTACCGAGCGTTTTGAAATCAAAGAGTTGGTGATCTAACAGGTGCGTTGGCACCACCTTACCGACGGCGTTGAGCATTGAAGCACGAACGTGCGGAATTTCTTCTTCGAGCTGACTAATCAGCTCCTTCATCCGCGCCCGCTTGAGGTTTGACTGCGAACCACACAGATCGCACGGAATGATCGGAAAATCGCGGTGCGACGCGTAGTCCGCGATGTCTTGTTCGGAGCAGTACGCCAGCGGACGAATGACGGTATTGCGGCCGTCGTTGGAAACAAGCTTCGGCGGCATCGCTTTTAGCGAACCGACGTAAAAAAGATTGAGCAAAAGCGTCGTGATGATGTCGTCGGAATGATGACCGAGCGCGATCTTGTTGCAACGCTCCTCGACTGCGATGTTGTAAAGAATGCCGCGGCGCAGGCGCGAGCAAACGGAGCAGAAAGTTTTACCTTCCGGGACGAGCCGTTTGACGATCGAATATGTGTCGCGCTCAACGATCCGAAACGGAACGTCGAGCTTACTGAGATAAGCCGGCAGCACTTCAGCCGGAAATCCCGGCTGTTTTTGATCGAGATTGACGGCCAGTAACTCAAACTTCACTGGGGCGCGGCCCTGGATATCGAGCAACAAGTCCAGCAATGTATGGCTGTCTTTTCCGCCGGAAACGCAGACCATCACGCGGTCGCCGTCGTCGATCATTGCGAAATCGGCAATCGCCTCACCCATGCGGCGCAACAGCCGCGTCTTTGTCTTGTCCTCACAAGGCATAATTCGGACCCATGTAGAATCGTCAGGATGCCATGCCGCGCAGCCTGCATGCAATCGCTCGTAAAACTGTGCGCCGTTACAATTTCGTTACAGAGCTAGACACGAATGCCACAGTTTGTCTATGATGATGAGCCCGCTTTCGGGCGGCAGTCTTTTTCGAAACCTGGCGGTCAACGTTAGGGAAATCCACAAACAAAAGGAAAGCGCGTCGTTTCGTTGCATCATGGTTCCGACGGCCGGTGACAAACTTCCGCGCCCCCATTTTTACGGAGGTAAATGAATGCTTAGGATAGGAAAGAATTCCAAGGATCAGGAAGATACGGATCACTCCAACCACAAACCGGAAGTTCCTGATTACACCACTGCCAAAACCTACTCCTCCTATCAGGGAACGGGTGTTGAAGCAAAACCGGCAGCCGAACCGGCCTCGAACGCCTCTCGTGGCGCCATGACCGAGAGCGAAAGCCTCGCGCGCGACATCAAGGAAGGCACGTTGAGCGGATTTGTCGGCGGCGGAACTGACGTCACCGGCGAAGCCAACTTCAAGGCCATGATGAGAGTCGACGGCCATTTCTCGGGCCGCATCACCTCTTCAAGCGGAACGCTTATCGTCGGCAACAACGGTACCGTCGACGCCAATATCGAAGTCGCAAATGCCGTAATTCACGGCACTATCAACGGCGACATCATCGCGACGCAGCGGCTCGAACTCGGCCGCGCCGCGAAGGTTACCGGCAACATCCAAACGCCGTCGCTGATCATCGAGCAGGGCGCGATCTTCGAAGGAAGCTGCAAGATGCTTCAGATGCAGACGGCCGCCGAGAAGGCGAAGCGAGAGAACAAGACCGCCGAGCCTCTCGACACCACGAAGATGCCGCCTCCGGTCCGTGTCGACGCTCCAGCCAAGCCGGCCACCATTCCGAACGTCTCGAACGTCGTCAGCTAAGCACTTTCCACATTGACTATCCACAGATTACACAGATTTAATCTGCGTAATCTGTGGATTCTTGTTTTTAGGAGCGAAATGAAAAGAGCAGCTTTCGTTCTGATTTGCAGCTTCGCGCTGATGCTGGTTTCTGCCGACCTGACCTACAGTCAGGTTCCGCTTCCCGTTCTCCTCCGCATTACGCAAGCGGAAGACGAGCGCCGCTGGGACGATGAATTGCGCGCCCTGCTCTCGCATCGCAACGCCGCGATTCGCAAGCGAGCGGCACTCGCGGCAGGACGCATCGGAAATGAAGACTCAGTGGTGGCGCTCGCCAACCTGATGAAGCTCGACACGGATGCGAGTGTGCGGGCGATGGCCGCTTTTGCGCTTGGTGAAGTCGAGTCGGCCTCGGCGGCGGATGTTTTGATCGCAGTCGTTAAGAACAACGACGAGCGTGGAGAACTGCGCGCACGTGCGCTAGAAGCACTCGGAAAGATCGCGGGCGCTTTGCCGCAAGAACAGCAAGCACGGCAACGTGAACTCGGTGCGGTGATTCGCGAGGCGCTCGAAGTTGAATCCACGCGATCGGCAAATCAACTAACAGCGCTGCTCGGCATAACCGCCATCTTGCGCTCCCGGCCGGCCGATGCCGGCCCGACGCTCGCCAAATTTCTCAACTCGCCGGATTCGCGTGTTCGATCCGATGCGGCAAACGCTCTTGCGCGTCTGCGTTTAAAAGATGGTAACGAGCGACTCAGGTTCCTGGTGGATACCGATCGCGATCCCAACGTCCGCGCCAACGCGGCGCGTGTGCTCGGCATTACCGAGGACAAGGACTCGTTTCCGTTTTTGCTGAGCCGCGCTACCTCGGACGTCGACGAGCGTGTGAGAGTCAGCGGGATTCGCGGTCTGGCTGCACTCAAGAACCCAAACGCCGGCGACCTCCTGCTAAAACACATAACCACAAATAGAAACGAGATACTCGAGATCGCGATTACGGTCGGCCGCTTGATTCCCCAAACTGACTATCACGACGCGATCTTCTGGTTCAGATCGCAAAACGAAAAGCTCAACCACACTGCGCCCGAGATCGAAATCGCCTTCGCGCGCGTGGCTCCTGCCACTTACCTTGCTGACCTGGAAAAGCTAAACCCGCCCACCGATTGGCGTGCGGTCGCAGCGATTGCGAATGCGCTCACGGAATACGCAACGTTGCCCGACACGCTAAACACAAAGCGGGAGCTCGCTGCAGCGGCACAAGGCCGGCTGCGCAAAATGCTCGAATACCCCAATGTCGACTACGCGATTCCTGATGTACTGCGCGCGCTTGCTGCGTTCAAGCCGCAGAACCTTCAGCAAATCCTGATTGCACACTTGAAAGAACCTGACGTGATCGTGCGCGGCACAGCCGCCGATCTGCTGGGCGATCTTCCACCGTCGGACGAGATCACAACTATGCTGATAGCCGCGCGGCTGCGGACAGAACGTGATTCACTAAACGACGCCGCACTCTCCATTCTCGACTCGCTCGGCAAACAAAAAAGCTCGGCCGCCAACAGCGCCATCAAAGACGCACTCGGTTCACCGGACTATCTTGTCCGCCAGCGCGCCGCCACAATCCTGAAAGCGAACGGCGTAGGCGATTTCTCTTCCCAGGTTGGCCTCGTAAAAACGCGAAACACGCAAGCCGATTACCGCCGCGCCCTCGCGCGCATTGGGCGAAAGGTCAGCGCGGTAGTGACTACCACCAAAGGTTCGTTTACTATTGACCTGCTCCCCAGCGACGCCCCACTGACAGTAGATAACTTCGTTCAGCTTGCCCAGCGAAACTATTATCGCGGCATCACGATTCATCGCGTCGTGCCGAACTTCGTGATCCAGGACGGCGACCCGCGCGGCGATGGCAACGGCGGACCCGGATATCAAATCCGCTGCGAAATAAACGAGGTGCCTTACGATCGCGCGACACTGGGTATGGCGCTTTCCGGCAAGGACACTGGCGGCTCGCAATGGTTCGTAACCCACGCGCCGCAGCCGCATCTCGACGGTGGTTATACAGTTTTCGGACGCGTAGTTGAAGGTATGGAAGTGGTCGACAAAATCGAACGCGGCGACGTAGTGAAGTCGATCAGAATTCGATAGGAGCCGGGTGAATAAGACACAAACAACACTTTTTGCGTTCTGCTTTTTGTGCATCTTTTGCGGCCTCGCCGCAGCGCAAACCAAGGTAGACGTAGAACCCGCCGAGCGGCACCGCTACCAGATCGACATTCAGCTCGATTTCGACCGTCAATCCTACACAGGCACGGAAACCGTGCGCTGGATCAATCAGGGCGAGAAGCCGACTTCCGTCATCTACTTTCACCTCTATCCAAACCTACGCGTCGACCAACCGGTTATCACTGAAGCCGACGAGCCGCGCATCGATATTCTCGAAGTGCGCGCCGCAAGCGATAAGTCCGCGCTCTTTTCGGCGCTCGAAGATCAGGGCACGACGTTAAGAGTGAATCTGCGTGAGCCAGTCGCGCCGGGTGCCGCGGCTGAAGTCGTGATCAAGTTCAAAGGCACGGTTCCTGAGATCGATCGCGACGAAACGAGTTTGACGACCCACGTTGTGAAGCAGGTCAGCGCCGCGCTGCGCAGCGATCGCGAAACACGGCGCGCGCGCGACATCAACTTCCTTTGCCGCGGCGTGATGCTGCTTGGCACGGCTTATCCGACACTTGTGGTTCACGACGGCGATGATTGGCGGCGTAAAGTCGAGCCGTCGGTTGGCGACTTCGTGTTCAACGAAGCAGCGGATTACGAAATGACTGTCACGGCTGCGTCCGGGGTTGAAGTTTTCACTTCCGGGATGGAAACCGGCCCACGTTCGGAAAAGAACACGCAAACATTCACGGCCACGGCGATGCGCGATTTCGCGATTCTCGCCGGCCGCAATCTGCGCAGCGAACACACTGAAGTGAACGGCACGAACGTGCGGTCGATCTATTTCGCCGACCACGAACGTGTCGGCAAACGCGCGCTCGTCGTCGCCGCAAATGCGCTGCGAACATTCACAGATCTCTTCGGACCGTTGCCTTTCAAACAGGTCAGCATCGCCGAAGCGCCGCTGGTTGCCGGGCTTGGGAGTTGTGAGTTCTCGGGTTTGAACGTGATCGCCAGTGCTTTCTACGTCGACTTCGACTCTCCGGCAGTGCGCAACCTTCCGGAGATCATTCGCGAACAACGGCCATCGGTTGAAGAGAGTCTCGAGTGGACTGTCGCTCACCTCGTCGCGCATCAATGGTGGGGCGCCGCCGTCGGAAACGATCCGGCGCGCGAGCCGATACTCGACGAAGCGCTGTCGTGCTGGTCGTCGCTGCTTTACTACCAACAGATGTACGGCCCGGAAAGAGCCAGCGTGGTGCTGGACGATCAGGTAAAGGGCGTCTATCGCATGTACCGCACCTTCGGCGGCGACGACATGGACGCGAACCGGCCGTCGCGCGAGTATCGCAACACGTTTCAGTATGCCGCGATCGTCACCGCGAAGGGCGCGCTGATGTTTGTCGATCTCCAGCGCACACTGGGCGATGAAAAGGTATTCGCGGCGTTGCGGAAGTATTACCAGGCAAATCTCTACGAGATCGCACAGCTTGAAGACCTGCGCATCGCGCTCGTCGCCGAAGCGCCGGTCGAACAAAGGCGGATGATCGGACGTACATTTACCCGCTGGCTTACGGCGAAGCGCGGTGACGAGGACATTGCGCCGCCCGATACGGAGTTGGCTACAACGTTAGGAATTCAGTCGAAGCAGCCCCCGCCGCGTTCCAACGACAAGAATGCGTTAACGGCGCTGGGTAAAGTTGGGAAATTCTTTTGGCAACAGATGACGCGTATTCGTTGAGATGAAAGCTTTAAGTTTTGACACATTTCCGATCGAACGCGCCCGCAGCGGGCGAGACACCAATGTTGAGACGAGTCTCGAACGCTTGAGCTGGCTCATGGATGATCTGTTTCGTGTGCCCGTGCTCGGCTGGCGCTTCGGACTCGATGCGCTGATCGGATTGATTCCGGGTTTTGGCGACACTGCTACATCGCTGGTCTCGTTCTATATTCTTGCCGCCGCGGTACGGTATCGCGTGCCGAAGGTGACGCTGGCCAGAATGGGATTGAACATCGCGTTTGATTATCTCGCCGGTTCGATACCATTCGTTGGCGACCTTGCGGATGCCGCGTGGAAGGCAAACCACAAGAACATTGACCTGCTGAAAAAACGAGCGACCGTGTCTGCAGAAGAAGCACGGTCGGGAAGATTTAGTGATTGGTTGTTTGTGGGAGGAATTATTCTTGGACTAATCGCGCTTGCGCTCGCAAGCGCGTTCGTCAGTCTCTATCTGCTGCTTCGTCTCGGCGAACTGCTGGCAGGTATCGGTAACTAACCCGATACAGCCGCTTCTGCTTCAGCCGGCAACAAACGCTCAAGCGCTGACTTCAACATATCCAGGCCGCGCTCGCCCGCGGCAAAGCTCTTCAGCTTTCCTTCCGCGTCGAAAAGGTAATACGCCGGCACGTAGCCGCTGTCATTGCCAAACGCGTCTTTGAGTTTGTGTTCGTTGTCGACCGCGACGGGCTCTGTAATTCCGTACGTCGCAATCAACTCCCGCACCTTTTCAACATCGGTATCTGTTTCATAACGCGGCATGTGAATGCCGACGACGCGTAGTCCCTGAGCTCGTTTCTCGTCGCGCCACTGTCCCACGCGCGGCAAATTGTCTTTACACATTCCACAGCTCGCCGACCAAAAGTGAACGAGCGTCGGATGGCCCGTGATTTCCGACTCCGCATGAGCCTGCGTTCCACCAAACCACTCCGTCGCGCCGTCGAGCCGCGGCATTTCTGTTCCAATCTTCATCGCCATGATTTATTTCCTTGAACCATCCACAGATTACACAGAATCTGTGAAATCTGTGGATGGCTTCGCTTGTTATTAATTCAAAGTCTTCTGGCCGGGCTTCCACTCAGCCTGGCAAAGTCCACCGGTCTGCAACGCCTGGATCACGCGCAACGTCTCTTCCGCCGAGCGGCCCACGTTCAAGTCGTGAATGACTTTGTAACGAAGGATGCCTTCCGGGTCGATCACGAAGAGACCACGCAGCGCGATGCCGCGGTTCTCGATCAACACGCCGTAATCGCGCGCCACTTGCTGGTTTGCGTCGGCTGCGAGCGGGTAGTTCAGACCTTCCACGCCACCCTTGTCGCGCGCCGTGTTCAACCACGCACGATGCGAGTAAACGGAGTCAGTGGAAATGCCGATGATGTCGGCGCCGATGTCCACGAAGTCCTGGTAGCGATCGCTGAACGTGGTCAATTCCGTCGGGCAAACGAACGTGAAGTCGAGCGGATAGAAAACGAGAACGAGCCACTTGCCGCGATATTCGGACAGCTTTACCGGCTCGTTGAGTTTCTCGATGTTCTTCGTTGAGGCCATTTCAAAATCCGGCGCGGGCTGGCCCACCATCGCCTTTTCTACTGCTACTGCTGATGCTGTCATGTATCCTCCAAAAAGTTGAAATATTCCGTTAGAACGCGCTACGACGATTCGCGGCAATCAGGGCAAATTCCTCGCAACGTTAAGTGAACCGACTGCGCCTTGAACTTTGATTTTCTGGCCGCCGCCTGCATTAGTTGTGCTGCTTCAGGTAAATGAAAATCGACCAGTTTGCCGCAGCAATCGCAGATCGCATGATCGTGACGTTCGGTCTCGCGATCGTAGCGGCTGGCACTGTCGCCAAAGTTGATTTCGAGCACCAGGCCGGCTTCTTTCAGATAGCGCAACGAGTTATAGACGGTTGCGTAGCTGATGCCGGGCAAACGTTGCCGCGCCGCTTCGAAGATGTCGCCGGCAGTCGGATGATCGTCACGGTCGAGGATCACCTGGAAGACTGCCTCTCGCTGCGGAGTCAATTTATGGTCGCTGGCTTTCTTTGTACCCTTCACAGTGGACTTAGACTAATTCTAAATCAAGCTTCTGTCAAGTGAGGTAGAAGCCACAGACAAACACGGACGGACACGGACTGAGTTGAATGAGTGTTTCTCGACCTGTTCTATTCTTTTTCAGGTCCGTGTTTATCTGTGTCCGTCTGTGGCAAGTTCAGGGTTTGCCTTTACGAAGCTAATAATGTTCTCGACGTAACTCTCAAACGGCGGACAGTGGATGCCGTGAGGTTTGAGTAAAGCTTGTGCGTGGCTGCAATCGTAGAGTTGTTTGACGAAGAAATAGGGCACGGCCGAGTGCGGGAGGCCGGTGATTGCCGGAGACGGCGGCAACATTAGTAAGAAACGCACCCACGTCGTCGGGGCGGTTATTCGCGAGCGTTTGCCGTTGAGCGCTCCCGCGATTGCGTTGAAAAGCTCGTTGGTCGAAAGCGGTGAGGGATCCGAGAGTTGCAGCGTCTTGCCGATCGCGTTTTCATCGAAGGCCAGCGCGGCCATCGCATCTACAACAAAATCGACCGGCACCAGGTTCAGACTCACGCGATGATTGCCGATGTTTACCGACGACAGCGACGGCCAGCGCAGCAGGTAAAGAATCAGGTAATAAACGCCGTCGTATTTGACTGTTTCGCCAGTGCGGGAATCACCGCACACAACCGAAGGACGATGAATCGTCACCGGCAACTGGTCCTTCACCGATTCGACTTCAAGTTCCGCGAGATACTTCGATTCTTCGTAAAAATTGCGATAGCCGGCGTCGTGGCGCAACTCGGTTTCGAGAATTGCGCCTTCACGTTTGCCGGCGACGTAACACGTCGAGACGTGATGAAAATGTTTTAGCGAAGGAAGCGTGCGGGCAAACTCAACAACATTGCGCGTGCCGCTGACATTGACGCGCATCGCGGGTTCGCGTTCGACGGCGAGATCGTAAAGCGCTGCGAGATGAAAAACGCGCGTGGTCTGTTGCCGGGAGTGATCGAGATCGGACGGATTCAGGCCCAGGTCAGGCTGAGTAATATCACCTTGAACGATCCGGAAGTCTTTAGGCGAACGGGCCGTCAGATTAGCAATCCGATCGACCTCGTGCAGGGCGCGGTCCAACCACGAAGGTTGCACGAGCAGTATGAACAGGCTCGGCGTCCGTGCCAGACGTTCGAGCAAGCGATCCGCAATAAATCCGGGAAACCCGGTTATGAAGAATGTCTCTCTATCCGGCATCGAAGTACCCGAGTATAATTCACGTCCTCGCGATTCAGAATTCTTCTCGGTGCCTCTGTACCTCTGTGGTTATAACCACAGAGACACAGAGTCACAAAGTCTTTTCAAACAAAGGAAAGAATATGACCCTTCAGTTGCTCCCTTTGCGCCGCGTAGCGCTGGCCCTGGCGCTGATCGCAAGCGCGTTCTTAACGACTGCATCGTCCCAACAAACCGACTGCAACGTTCGCGTGACGCTGCTGCAAGTTAACGACGTCTACCAGTTTTCCCCGGTAGACCAAAGCACCACGGGCGGTCTCGCCCGCGTGTTGACGCTAAAGAAAAATATCCAGAAAGAAAGCCCGAACACGCTCTTCCTACTCGCCGGCGACACCATTTCACCGTCCGTTGAGTCGATCACTTACAAAGGCGCGCAGATGATCGAGGCGTGGAACACGATCGGTCTCGACTACGCCACGTTCGGCAACCACGAATTCGATTTTGGACCAGACGTGTTGAAGCAGCGAATACAGGAGTCGAAGTTTGGCTGGATCGCGGCCAATGTCATCGACACGACCACTGGCAAACCGTTTGGCAACGTCGAGCCGTTCGTCATTCGCGAGTTTGACGGCGTGAAGGTCGGGATTTTCGGCCTTGTTCTTCCGGATACAAAAACCACTTCGCGGCCGGGACCAAACGTCCAGTTTCGCAATTCATGCGACACCGCGAAGCAGATGGTTGCTGAACTTCGCAATCGCGGCGTGAAGGTAATCGTGGCTTTGACGCACCTGTCGATGCGCGAAGACAAAGAAGTGGCGCGTTGCGCAGACGTGAATCTGATCGTCGGCGGTCACGAGCACACGTTGCTCGAATCGCACGCGGGCTCTGCGCCAATCTTCAAGATGACCGCGGACGCGCGCGAAATGGGCCGCATCGATCTCAACATTTCGAAAAGTACCGGCGAGCTCGAGAGCATCGACTGGGAAGTGATCAAGGTAACGAAAGACACGCCGGAGGCGCCGGAGTTTTCCGCGGTCTATAACAAGTATGCCGATCTGATCACCCAACTGAAAAAACCAGTCGGACGCACCAGCGTTCCGCTCGACGCGCGCAGTGCTGAAGGCCGGACGAAGGAAACCAACGTCGGCAACTTCATCACCGACGCGTTTCGCAAAGCGACTGCTTCCGACGTCGCCTTGTTGAACGGCGGATCCATTCGCGCAGACGAATTGATCCCCGCCGGACAGTTGACCGTTCGCAACGTCCTGTCGCTGCTCCCTTTCAAAAACAAGATAGTTAAGATAGAAATAACGGGCGCCACGCTGCGGGCCGCACTCGAACACGGCGTCAGCCGCAGCGCTGAAGATGCCGAACCGGGCGGTTTTCCCCAGGTTTCCGGGATTCAGTTCTCGTTTGACGCGTCGAAACCGCCGGGTTCGCGAATTGTCGATCTGAAGGTCAATGGACTGCCGCTCGACGAAACGCGCAAATACACGCTGGTGGCGCCCACGTTCGTCGCGCTCGACGGCGGTGACGGTTACTCGATGTTCAAGGGCGCGACGGTGATCATTCCGCCGGACCAAGCGCCGATGGATTCTGACGTGGTGCAGCGCGCGATTAGTTCCGTGCGGTCCATCGCGCCGAAAGTGGAAGGACGCATTAAGCGTTTAGACACGGTTAAGAAGTCGACTCCCAAATGCGATTGAACCTCCAGCTCCCCGGATTTGGATGAACCTGATGGAGATTCACGACGACAGTTCGGCAAACAAGCGCTACGAAGCCAATCAGCTTTTTCATGAGGCTTACGAGGCGCAGCAAGCCAATGACTACGAGCGGGCGATTGAGCTTTACAAGCGTTCGATAGAAACCTACCCAACGGCTGAGGCGCATACGTTTCTCGGCTGGGTTTACAGTTTTCAGCAACGTTACGACGAAGCGATTGAAGAGTGTTTGGAAGCGATCCGGGTGGACGACACGCTCGGCAATCCTTACAACGACATCGGGAGTTATCTGTTGGCGAAAGGCGATCCGTACGGCTCAGTACGCTGGTTCAAACGTGCGTTACTCGCGCCGCGTTATGAGTCGTACGCCTTTCCGCATTTCAATCTCGGACGTGTTTATGAAACGCGGCGCCGTTTTATGGATGCGGCCCGTCACTACGGTCTCGCGCTCGAACAAAAACCTGATTTCACGGAAGCGGCGGTCGCTTTGCGGCGCATGCAAGCGCGTTTGAACTAAGACTCTGTGTCTCCGTGTCTCTGTGGTTGTTTGAAACCACAGAGACACGGAGACACAGAGATTAGGGTAGGACAATCTTGATTTTCTCGCCGTTTTCATCGACAGCGACATAGATGACCTCGGCCTCGGTAACGCGCACGCGTTCTTCTTTCCCCAAACGCTCAACCTCCACAATCACGCGGACCGTGATCGACGTTGAGCCGACGCGCACTGTCTCCGCATAGAAACTCACCAGATCGCCCACGAAAACCGGCTTGTGAAAAATGACTTCCTTCATCGCCACGGTGACGAAGCGTTCCATCTTCGTGTGTCGATGCGCCTGAATCGCGCCTGCCGTGTCGATGTAGCTGAGAATCACACCGCCAAAAATCGTGCCGCGTGAGTTGGTGTCGCGCGGCAAAAGGGTGATGCGGATCGCGGGATCTGTGTATTGGTGCATGCGCGCTATCCTAAGCTGGCAACGCCGGAACAAACAATCGCAGGAGGTGTCTAAAAGCTCGTCGCTCCCCGGCTCAACTGGACCGAGAAAGCCAAACTGGAAGGGAGTAAGGAATGATTGCCGTATTAAGCCTGCTTCAGGAAACCACCGTAACCAGCGACTTCGATGATCTGGGCAAACTCCTGCTTGGCGGTGTGGCCGCGGCAATCGTCGTGGCCGTCGCGCTTGTGTGCGTAAGATTCAAACTGCAGGACAAGAAACCGCCAACCTCAAACTTCATCAGCATCAACTCACCGCCGAATAATCAAGGCGAGTAACTACACAGCCGACCTTTCCGAGTTTCTTAAGCGCTCCGACGCCGGAGCCGAATCTCTTGAGAAACTTGCCGTCGAGCTGAGTCTTCTGATCGGCTTCGCCGCTGGTGATCGGCTTCGCCGCCGGTGATCGGCTTCGCCGCCGGATGTGAGATACCGTCTTGAAAATCAAGAGCCGGAGTTGAATAAAAGCTCATGCTCGGGGTCGAAGTCTTTGCCTGACTTCAGCACGCCGAAAGCGATATGAATGAGCTTCCGCATCGC
>Ga0307505_10000115_pt1 | contig 98248 bp, 87 predicted proteins | sample 23_S_MG_FD_202183 | JGI IMG/M metagenome (GOLD analysis project Ga0307505, IMG submission 202183) | Soil microbial communities from Populus trichocarpa stands in riparian zone in the Pacific Northwest, United States - 23_S | ecosystem: Environmental > Terrestrial > Soil > Riparian zone > Trees...
AAACCAGCCAGCGATCGCGGAGCTGCTGCTGGATCCCGGCGTTCCACGAGTGCACGCGCGTCATGTCCAGGTCCGGTGCGAACGGGATGAACACCGACCCCGGCGCGAAGAACGCGCTGGTGCGCCAGTCGAACGGGAACGGGTTGCCGCCGGCCAGGCCGGCCCACGGCTCGTCCAGCGTGCCGGTGCGGTGGATGATGTCGGCCGCCCAGGGCGAGACGTTGTTGGAGTTGAGCAGCGCCTGCAGCTCGATCATGTCGTTGGCGATGCCGTAGCCGCCGCGGATCGAGGTCCGGCCGGTGCCGCTCGGATCCCAGGACGCACCCACCCGGGGCGCGAACTTGTTCCAGCGGGGACGGATGCCCGACGCGCCGTCGAAATCGGCCGGGCCGGAGCCGTCGGCGTTCTGCGCCGGGTAGGTGAAGCCGGCCGGCGCGTTCGGGAAGACGACGCTGCGTTGCCCCGTCTTGAACCGGTCCACGTCGAAGTTGTAGACGCGGATGCCGCCGTACTCGTTCTCCATCCACACCATCGGCATGAACGGCTCCCAGCGGAGACCGACGTTCACTGTCACGTTCGACGCCAGGCGCCAGGTGTCCTGGGCGTACAGGGCCGTGTAGTGCTGGTACGGGCTGAGCGTGCTGGGCATCGACTGCCGCGACTCGGTGACCCGCCCCAGCACGAAGTCGCCCATGGCGTTGCCCGTGAAGTTGGCGGTGAAGCCCAGGCTGCCGACGCCGCGGGTGTGGGCCAGCGACACCACGTCGGCCTTGCCCCACACGCCCCCGAATCCGAACTGGTGCGCCCCACGCGTGAGGCTGAAGTCGTTGCTCAACTGGAACTGGTTCTGATCCATTTCGCGCCTGGCCGTCGGGCCGCTGCCCAGGGCGAAGAACCCCGGCACGTTGAGCACGAAGTGCCCGGGCACCGACGTCCACTGGTTGATGCCCACGTCCTGCGGATCGAAGAACCGCGCGCCGGCCTTTGCCACGCTGAGGCCGTTGTAGGTGACACGGAACGAGTTGACCTTGTTCGAGCCCATCACCCAGGTGTGGCCGCCGACGATCGAGTCGTGGCGATCGTTGAAGCCGCTGGCGGTCGTGGCCAGGATGTTGCTCGAGTCCTTCTCGAAAGGCACGATCTGGTCCTGCGACGTGCCCATGTAGCGCAGGAAGACGGAGTTGTTGGCGCTCTGCTGGTAGTCGAACCGCAGGATGTACTGCCGGTCGTGGCGATCGATGGCGCTGCCCCAGCGCACTTCGCCGCAAGGGTTGGAGGCCGCGGGGAGGCGGGCCGCCAGCGCCCGGGCCGCCGGGCTGATGCGGGACGGGTCGATGACGCCGTCCACGAAGTCGGCGTCGCGCCACGCGGGGTTGTAGCACTGGTTGAAGGTGCGGAAGTCGCCGGAGAGCATCTGCGGCGTCGGGACGATCGACAGCGTGTCGGCGGGCGCCTGCTGCTGAATGGTGCCCTGGTAGGCGCCGAAGAAGAACAGCTTGTTCTGCACCAGCGGGCCGCCCAGCGTGGCGCCGGGCTGGTTGCGCTTCAACCCGTCGTTCCGCGTCGCGTCGGCCTTGACGGGGTTGAACCGGGCGTTGCGGCCGAACCAGAACAGGTCGCCGTGGAACCGGTTGGTGCCCGAGCGGGTGACGGCGTTCACTGAGGCGCCGGACGCGCGGCCGGTGTTGGCTTCCTGCGAGCTCGTGCTCACGCGGAACTCCTGGAGCGCATCCGGGAACGGCATCGGCATGCCGGTCTGGTCGAACCGGTTGGTGTGCTCCGCGCCGTCCAGCAGGTAGTTGACGCCGAACCGCTGGCCGCCGGCCACCGCGATGTTGACGCCGGTGGCCATGCCCCACGACGGTGACTCGCCGACCTGGACCGCCGCTCCGGCCAGGTTGATGAGGTTCGTGACGTTTCGCGCCGGCAGCGGCAGATCCAGGATGCGCTCGCGTTCGACCATCACGCCGACGCCCATGGTCCGCGTTTCGACGGCGATGGTGGACGGGGTGGCCGACACGGTGATCGTCTCGTTCAGATCACCCAGCGACAACGTGGCGTCCACGGTGAGGTTGGCGTTCACCTGAATCACGATGTCGGTCCGTACGAACGTGCGGAACCCCGACAGCGCCGCTTCGACGCGATAGGGTCCGACCGGCAGGCTCGGCACGTTGTACTGGCCGGTCTCGTTGGTCACGACGGTTCGTACCAGGCCTGTGTTGGTCTGCGTGACGGTGACGTCCACGCCCGGCAGGACCGCGCCGGACGAATCGGTGACGCGGCCGCTGATCTGGCCTGTCGGGTTCTGCGCATGGGCCACGCCACAGGTCCATGCGCAGACGGCGAGCGAGAGCAGAAGCAGTCGGATACTCGAATTCACAAACATCACACTTCTCCCTTGGTTGGTGGCTTGCGGAACGCAGTTCACGGCACGCGTACCCTCCGGACGGGTTTCCCGTCCGGGAATGGCAACGGCCTTGGACTAACGGCGGAGGGGGGACCTCAGACGAGGGGACGTCTGGGAGGGCGATAGGTCGGATACGGACTGGTTTGTTGGTCCGACGAATGGAAGGCGGTGCCGTGCGCGGCTTCGGTCTGCGGCCGGTGCTCGTGCCCGTCCAACGCGGCTTCTTCCTCGCCGTCGTTTTCGTGGTCGTCGCTCTCGGCGGGCGACCCGATCACATGGCCGTCGGCTTGCGCCACCACCGCCGCAACCGCGGCGGACGCCGCGTCCTCGAGTGCCGAAGCGTCACCGAAGCCCGTCACTGTCCACACCGAGGGGACGGGCGCCATGGCGACCAGCGCACAGAGAAACAGACGGACGGTGAACTGCATCCTGATTATCAACCGCCCGGATGATGACCTCGTTCACGCTCCCAAGTCAAACCAGGGCGAGGCGCTGTCCCCTCGCGTTTCGTCGACGCGCGACGGCCATACTATCGACGGTGATGGGCGTGAGAGCGGTAGAAGCCTACTTCAAGGGCTGGGCGAAGCCCGGTCCGGTTCCTCCAGGTGCGACGTTCGACCCGCAGGTGGCGCCGGACCAGACGTTGGACGCCATCAGTGGCCACTTCCGCGTCTTCCAATTGAAGGACGGCCATCGGTTCTCGACTGACGACGTGTTGACGGCGTGGTACGGCACCACGTGGGCGCCGGCGGCTCATCGCGTGCTCGACCTGGGCTCCGGCATCGGGTCTGTTGGAATGATCGCCGCATGGCGCCTGCCCGGCGCCCGGTTCGTGACGGTGGAGGCGCAGGCCGACAGCGTGGCGCTTGCGCGGAGGTCGGCGCGATACAACGGGCTCGAGGGCCGTTACGAGATTCGAGAAGGCGACTTTCGTGAAGACGCCCTCCTTGGCGCCGACGAACGCTTCGACCTCGTGCTCGGCAGCCCGCCGTACTTCCCGCTGGGCACCGGCGTTCTCGGCGAGCACCCGCAGAAGGTGGCGTGCCGTTTCGAGGTGCGGGGAGACATTCGGGACTACGCGCGCGTGGCCGCCGCGCACCTCGCCAATGGCGGGCTCTTCGCGTGCGTCTTTCCAGAGGAGCAGCGCCACCGCGCGGAGGCCGCCGCGCGTGACGCGGACATGGCGATCGTGCGGCGGCGACCCGTGGTGTTTCGTGAAGGCGAGCCGCCGCTCGTGGCGCTCTTCGCGATGATGCGGGCGGGGGACTTGCCCGAGCCGATGCGCTCCCGTACGTGGGTGGAGCCGGCGCTCGTGATTCGGACGACGGCGGGCGAGGTCCACTCCGAGTACGCGGCCCTGAAGCTGAGCGTCGGCTTTCCTCCGTAGCGGGGTAAGGGCCCTGAGCCTTGCTCGAGTGACGAGGGGCGGCGGGCGCTCATGAAACAGGCATGGTGAAGGCCATGCCCAGGGCGACCGAGACGGCGAGCGCAACCGCGCCGCCGACCACGCAGACGAGCACGGCCCGCCACGTCTGCGTGTAGTCGAGCGCCTGGCGGACGGCCACGATCATGGCCGCCGCCATCCAGATCCAGGACACGATCCGCACGGGTGCCGACAGCGGGCCGACCACCCCCAGCACCTGGACGATGCCCGGCGCCGCGGCAAATCCCAGCGTGCGAAGCAGTTGCGGCCAGTTCACGCTCGTCTGGGGCTCGGCCAGCGGCCCGCCGCCCAACTGCGCGATGATGGCCGCCCAGACGCCCCACGAGACCAGGGCGATGACGACGCGCGTCAGCGTGCCCGTCAGGGAGCCTGGCTCCGGGGCGCCGATGCCCGCGGCCACGCCTGCGAGCAGCACCACAGCCATCGCTTGAAGCGTCGCCGACGAGTCGGCTTCGACTTCTTCATAGGTCGCGGCGTCGAGCGCCGCGGCCCCGCCGACGCGCCTGACGAAACCAGCCACGGGCCCCTCTTTGCCGTCAGCCCATCGCCGCGATGACGGCCTTGGTCATCGCGGCCGTCGTGGCCTTGCCGCCAAGATCCGGCGTCTTCACGTCACCCTTCGACAGCACCTGCTCGATCGCCGCCAGGATCCGGTCCTGCGCATCCATGTGGCCGAGGTGGCCCAGCATCATCGCGCCCGCCCAGATGGCCGCGATGGGGTTGGCGATGCCCTTGCCCGCGATGTCGGGCGCCGAGCCGTGAATGGGCTCGAACATCGAGGGCGTGGTGCGGTCCGGGTTGATGTTGCCGCCGGGAGCTACGCCGAGACTGCCCGAGATCGCCGAGCCGATGTCCGTGATGATGTCGCCGAACAGGTTCGAGGCCACGATGACGTCGAGGGTCTGCGGGTGCGTGATCATGCGGGCGCACAGCGCGTCCACGTGATACTTCCGCAGCTCGACGTCCGGGAACTCCTTCGCCACGTCGGCCACGACCTCGTCCCACAGCACCATCGCGTGCTGCAGCGCGTTCGACTTGGTGGCGCTGGCCAGCATTTTTCGCGGCCGCGACTGCGCCAGCTTGAACGCATAGCGCGCGATCCGTTCGATGCCGTGGCGTGTGAAGACGCCCGTCTGCTCGGCCAGTTCGTGCGGGGTGCCCATGTGCAGGCGTCCACCGAGGCCGCAGTACTCGCCCTCGGAGTTCTCGCGCACGCAGATCATGTCGATGTCGGCGGCGCCGCGCCCGCCGAGCGGCGACGACGTGCCTGGCAGCAGACGCATGGGCCGGAGGTTCACGTACTGGCCCAGGCGCTGGCGCAACGGCAGGATGAGATCGCGCGCCGAGATGTGATCGGGCACACGAGGATCGCCAATGGCGCCCAGGTAGATGGCGTCGAACGTCAGAAGGCGCGCGATGCCGTCGGGGTCCAGCATGCGGCCGTGGGCCAGGTAGTAGTCGCAGCCCCACGGGATATCGGTGAGCTCCAACCGGAAACCGCCCTGCTGTGCCGCCAACTGAATGACCTCGAGGCCGGCAGGGATCACTTCCTTGCCGATGCCGTCGCCTGCAATCACCGCAATCTTGTAAGTGCTCATCGCTTCGTTACCGTCGCCTCCAAGGTAAACGCCAAGAATACCGTGGCCGCCGCGCAAATGCCCGCCAGCGTTGGATCGAGCCCCGGCACGTAGTCCGCTCCGACGAGCCGCATGACGAACAACACGGCGACGCCGCAGCCAATCGCCGCCAACGCCTCGCGAGAGCCGGCACGCGTCGTGTACAGCCCGCCGACGACCGGCACGAGCAGCGTGACGACCAGGAGCGAGTAGAAGACCGTCACGGCGCCGATCACCGTGTCCAGGACGATCGCCAGGAGCACGCCAACGATCCCTCCGGCCACCGTGATGCGCCGGCCCACCTGGAGGAGCCTCGCGTCCGACGCGGTCGGGTTCATGAAGCGCTTGTACAGGTCCTTCGACGCGGAGCTCGAGATCATGAAGAGGATCGCGTCGCACGTGTCCACGGCCGTCGAGAAGACGGCGGCCAGCGCCACGGCGCCGAGCCACGGCGGCAGCACCTGCGTGAGGACGCGGGGCAGGACCTCGTTGGGGTTCTCGATGCCGGGCACCGCGACGCGTGCCACCAGGCCCAGGATCACGGGGACGAACGCGAAGGCCAGAAGCGCCAGCGCGTTGAGCGCCACGCCCACGCGGACGGCGTTGGCGCTTCGTCCGCCGTACGCCTTCTGGATCAGGCCAGGCGACACGATGAACGCGGGACCGGTCAGCGCCAGCAGCGTCCAGCCGGAGCCCGGGCCCGCCGAGTAACCGAAGTCGGAAAGCCATGCCGGCGAATCGACCATCAGGTTGCCGAGGCCGCCCACCGATCCCAACGCGGCGGGCACCGCCAGCCCCAGCCCCACCAGCATCACCACCAGCTGCGCGGAGTTGATCCAAGCCGAGCCCAGGAGGCCCCCCGACGCGAAGTAGGCGGTCATCACGACACCGCCCGTGGCCGCCCCCGCCCACCGCGGCATGCCGGTAAGGATGTTCAGGATCGTGGCGCCGGCAATCAGTTGGCCGGCCAGGAGTACCAACGCCCCAAGCCCGACGAGTGCCGTGGCCACGCCGCGCACGACGACGCCGTATCGAAACTCCAGGTAGTCGCCCGTGGTGTAGAAGTCGTGCTCCTTGGCCAGCGCCCACAGCTTTGGTGCCACGAAGAACGCGAACACCAGCGACCCGAGCCCGGCCGAGCCTACCCACCACCAGGCGCTGAAGCCGTCGCTATACGCCAGCCCGCTTGCGCCGAAGAGCGACCCGGCGCCGATGTTGGCGGCGAGCATCGACGAGAAGATCAGTCCGGGCCCGAGGCTCCGGCCCGCGACGAAGAACTGGCTGCTGGTGCGCACCAGCCGCGAGGTCCACAGGCCGAAGCCGACGATCGCCACCGAGTACAACGCGACGATGGCCAGGTGAAGGTTCATGCGGGGGTGACGCGCGGGGCGTGCTCAGGCCTAGCGAGGCTTCGCCTCGGACCGACGAGGAGGCAGGCTTCGCCTCGCTAGGGCAGTGTCTTTTTGCCCCGCGTTCCGCGGGGCGGAGAAAACTTGACTCATTTGGTTAGGACTTCAAGTGGTCAAGTTTTCTAGGCGCGGCGTCAGCGGTACCGTGGCGGCACGGTGCCAAGGTCGCGCGCGGCCGGAAGTCCGCCAAGGGCCTGCGCCTGGACGACCGCGCGCACGATGGCTTCCGCGAGCACCTCCGCGGCCAGCGCGCCAACGGTGGTACTGCTGGCGGGGCCCCACTGGCCGGTGGCCAGCGCAAAGACCGTGTCGCCGTCGCCGGTCGTGTGCGACGGGCGAATGGCGCGCGCGAGGCCGTCGTCGGCCATCAGGGCCACGCGGTTGATGTCGGACTTCGACATGCGCGCGTTGGTGGCGACGACGGCGATAGTCGTATTTCCGCCGGGCCGAGGGGACGCGCCGCTGTCCAACGTGCCGTTCATCAAGAGAGCCCGCACGTCGGCCAGCGCCTTGCCGTCTTCGGTCCGGAGACCCGCGACGACGCGACCCGTTGTCGGGTCCACGATGTCCCCGACCGCGTTCACGGCCGCGATGGCAGCCACGGTGAGCCCGTTCGGCAGGGTCACGCTGGCTGTGCCGATGCCGCCTTTCATCGCCCGCCTGGCTCCGCCCATCTTGCCGACGGTCGCCCCGGCCCCCGCACCGACGTTGCCCTCGGCGACGGCGCCGGCGGTGGCGGCGCCAGCGGCCTTGTATCCGCAGTCGGCCGTGGGGCGGATCTTGGCGTCGCCACCGAAGCCGAGGTCGAACAGGATCGCGGCCGGGACGATCGGCACGACGCCGGCCGCTCCCACCTTCCACCCGATCTTGCGTTCCTCCAGGTATCGCATCACGCCTTGTGCCGCGTCGAGGCCGTAGGCGCTCCCCCCGGACAGGACGATGGCATTGACCTTGTCCACCATGTTCTGCGGATCGAGGAGGTCTGTCTCACGAGTGCCCGGCGCGCCACCTCTCTGCGACACGCCTCCCACGGCGCCCTCGCCGTCCACGAGGATGACCGTGCATCCGGTTGGCCGTTCGACCAGCGTGTGGTGGCCCACCGAGATGCCGGACACGGCGGTGATCCCTTTGACGGTGGCGCGCGCGGCTGCGAGAGCTGGGGTGGCAGCGGCGCGACCCTGAGCGAGGACGATAGCCGGGCCACCCAGCCCGGCGGCGAGCGCGGCGCATAGGACGGCCGTCCGAAGCCTGGGGTGCATGAATCTGATCCTCGTCACTTGACGGCTTGGAACGTCTTGGCCAGCCACGTGGTTACTGCCGTGGACACGTCGGCGCTGACGTTGGGATCCGGCAGCAAGCTGTACTCGGCCACTTCTCCGGTTACCGCCGGAGCCAGCAGGTGATTGACGCCCCGCACGACCACCAGCTCTACCGCCTTGCTCTTGCTCTCTTTGCGCGCCAGGTCCGTCAGGCGCTCCGCCTGGCCAACCGGCACCTGCTTGTCCAGCGCGCCGTGGACGAGGAGGATCGGTTGGCGGACGCCCTTGATCGACTTCGCAGGGTCGAAGGTCAGCACGCTCTGGAACCACGGCGTGTCGGCCTGGCGCCGCAGCGGCAGCGGCACGCCCTCCCAGCCCTTGCCGGTCAAGACCGCGGCGTGGATCTGCTTCTGCAAGGCCACACGTGCCTCGCGCTCGGCAGCGGGAATCTGCGATTGATCGAGGGCCGCCTGCTGCTGCTCCAACACCAAATCCGCCCCAGCAGATCCCGCGCCAGCCAGCGTGACCAGCGCCGCGATTCGGTCCTCGCGCGCGGCGGCCAGCATTCCAACCCACGCGCCCTCGGAGTGGCCGATGACCGCGATGCGCTTCCCGTCCACGTCTTTGCGACCGGCCACCCACCGCACCACCGTCCGCACGTCTTCCGCGTAGTCGAGCAAGGTTGCGGATTCGGCGCGGCCGCCGCTTTGCCCGAAGCCCCGCTTGTCGTAGCGCACGGCCATGATTCCCGCGTCGGCGAGGCGACCGGCCAACTGCGCCAACATGGGCACACCGGCCACCGTGCCGTCTCGATCGCCAATGCCCGATCCCGCCAGCAGGATCGCTACAGGAACGCGCGCTGCCGCGTTCCCTGGCCGCGTCAGCGTTGCGCCCAGGTTGAATCCAGGCGCCGCGATGGTTACGGCCTCGTCGCCCGGGTTGGAAGAGATCTGCGTGCGCGACGTCGACGACGCGACGTCGTCGCGGACGACGTCCAGCGCCTGCGCCGGGATGCTCATGCGCACCAGCGACCCTTCCGCGGTGGCGGTGACGCTGGCGGAGAGATCGCCCGTCGGAGTCTGCAGCACCAGGTCGTAGCGGCGTACGTCGAAGAAGTCCTTGCCCACCTGCATGCGCTCGTTCGTCACGGAAGCGACGCGCAATCCCAATTCTCCTTGCGGGACGACGTAGGCTCGGAGCTCCACGGGACCAGGGGCCGACGTGACGCGTCGCGTGATTGCTTCCCAGCCCCCGAAGAAGGTGTTGGGCATCAGCACGATCGCCTGGGCGGTTGCGTTGTGCTGGCGGGTGTAGGCCGCCCCGGACTGCACGCCCTCGGTGAGGACCACGCCGTCCCTGAACGTCGAGCGCGCCGTCACGTCTCCTCCGCTGACGTTGGCTTCCAGAACGAACGACTGGGTGGTCCAGTCGGACGCATAGCGCGCTTCCGCACGACGGATGGTGGTGGGCTGGGGCAGGGAAGCCCGGGCCTCGCTCGTGATAGAGATTCCGGTCGCGTCCGTGCGGACGGTCACGTCCTCGTGGCCGATCGGAGAACCACGCAGGAACACCGTGTAGCCCGTGGCCCCAGGCGTCGGGGCCTGCTGGGCAGCCACCGTTGTTCCGAGGACGGCCACGAGCGCCCACATACAATGTCGGGAGGGCATCTGGCGGGATCGTATCAGAGGGTGGGGGTGGCCAAGGCCCAAGGCTCGTCAATGCCCAATGCCCAATGCCCAATGCCCAATGCCCAAGGTGACATGACGGACAAGGAATACCAGCACATCCACGAAGGGGCCGCGATCGGGGCCGTTCAGCCCAGGGCTCAGCTGGCCGTGGCGGGCAAGGACCGGGCGTCCTTCCTCCAGGGTCTGCTGACCAACGACGTCCAGGCGCTCGAGCCCGGCGCGGGGTGCTATGCCGCGTGGCTGACACCGCAGGGCCGGATGCTGACCGACCTGCACGTCCTGGAGTCCGGCAGCATGATGCTGCTGGACGTGCCGCAGATCACCGCCGACGCCTGCCTGGATCGATTGGAGCAATTCCACTTCTCGGAAGAAGTGGTGATGAGCTCCTTGACGGGGTCGCTCGTCGGCGTGTGGTTGCACGGGCCCAAGGCGCCCGCACTGCTAGAGGCCGTGCTCGAAGGCGCCGACGGGCTTGCCGAGTGGCCTGGCTACCGTCATCGTCCGCTGGTGTATCAACACGAGCCCGCGGTACTGGTCCGGATAGACCAGCTGGGCGTGCCCGGCTTCTGTATCTACGTCAACCCCGCGGGCGAGGAGTCGTTGGTGGCGTCTCTGGTGGCTGCCGGTGCGGTGAGCGCGAGCCAGGAGGCCATCGACGTGGCGCGGATCGAGGCGGGTTATCCGCTCTTTGGCGTCGACATGAACACGGACACCATCCCGCTCGAGGCCGGCATTGAAGGGCGCGCCATCTCCACCAGCAAGGGCTGCTACGTGGGGCAGGAAGTGATCATCCGCGTTCTGCACCGCGGCCATGGCCGTGTGGCCAAGCATCTGGTTCTGCTGTCGGTTGACGGCCCAACGCACGTGGGCGCTCCGGTGTTCGCGGGGGAACGCGAAGTGGGGCGCGTCACCAGCGCCGGCGTGTCGCCGCGCGCGGGCGCGCTGGCCATGGGCTACGTGCACCGGGACTTCGTCGCGCCGGGTACCGAGTTGCGCGTGGAAGCAGTGCCCGCGAGGGTGAGAACGGGGTCGACACCCGACCCCATTACGGATCTGTCAGCAGGGCGATGAGGTCGCGGTCGGCGGGGGGAAACTCCAGGGCCCGCAGATCCTCCCGCGTCGCCCACCGCATTTCCTGTCCCAGCAAGGGCATCGGCGCGCCAGCCAGGGTGCACCGGTAGAAATAGAGCGTCACCGTGCGGTCGGGGTACTCGTGAGACGTCGACAGGCACAGGTCCTCGACGCCCACGTCGACGCCAAGCTCCTCCGTCATCTCACGCCTGAGCGCCTGCTCGTGCGTTTCCGTTGCGTCCACCTTGCCGCCAGGAAACTCCCAGAGTCCGGCCAGGTGAACGCCTGCCTGACGCCGCGTCACCAGGTAGCGACCCTCCGATTCGACAATCGCAGCCACCACGCGAACGACGTTCACGGCGCGGCCCGCCGGCGTCGCTTCACGGGCGCCACGCTGGGTGCGTCCTTCGGCGCCCACTGCGTCGATCGGCAGGAGCGCCGCATCGGGCACACGCCGCACTTCTGGCTGCGAGCCGTGCAGACTGTCGCGCCCAGGTCCATCAGCGCCTGGTTGAAGTCGTAGACGTGCCTGTAGGGCACCAGTGCCCCCGACTGCTTCCACAGCTCCCGCTTCATCGCGTGGGACTTCGGGTCGCCCTTGGCGATGAACACGCGGAACAAGACGCGCGCGACGTTGGTGTCGAGGATGGCCGCCCGCTGGCCGAAGGCGAAGCTGCGGATGGCCCCCGCGGTGTAGGCGCCGATGCCTTTGAACGACAGCAGCGTCTCGGCATCCGACGGGAGCTGCCCACCATAGGTGGCTACCGCTTCCCGGGCGATGGAGTGGAGCCGCTTGGGCCGGACGTTGTAGCCCAACGGGCGCCACGTTGCACTGACGTCTACTTCGTCCGCGGCGGCCAGCGCCTCGAAGGACGGGTATTTCGCCAGCCATTCGTGATATTTGGGCAGGACCCGATCCACCTGGGTCTGCTGCAACATCACCTCGGACACTAGCACGTGATACGGGTCGGTGGTTGCGCGCCAGGGCAGGTCGCGGCCATGGCGCCAATACCAGTTCAACAGCTGCCGCCGGAAGCGTTTTCGCTCGAGCGGCGAGGGCAGGGGGGGCTCGCGCATCCCCACCTATAATTCCACGCGTGGCGAAGATCTACACAAAGACCGGGGACACCGGCGATACGTCGCTCTTCGACAAGTCGCGGGTTTCCAAGGCCGATCCCCGTGTAGCCGCCTACGGCGAGGTAGACGAGCTGAACGCCGTACTTGGGGCTGCCGGGGCTACTTGCGTCGATGCGGACCTCCGGGAGGCGCTCGAGGCGATCCAGCGGCAATTGTTCGCCGTCGGCGCCCGTCTGGCCGACCCATCCGCCCGGATCGCGGAGCGGGTGACCAAGGCCGGTGTTCGGGAAGAGGACGTCGAGCGTTTGGAACAGTTGATCGATCGTCTCGAAATGGAGCTGCCACCCCTACGCCGATTCATCCTTCCCGGGGGCGGACCCACCGGGGCCTGGCTCCACATGGCCCGGACGGTCTGCCGGAGGGCGGAGCGCCGCGTGGTTGGCCTCCGGGAAGGCAGCGTCGAGGGCAGCCCCGAGCCGGTCATCGTCCGGTACCTGAATCGGCTCTCGGACCTTCTTTTCGTAATGGCGCGAGCCGCCAACCATCGACAGGGTGTTCCCGAGACCGAGTGGTGACCGACCTCGACGAAGCGTATGCGTCCTGCGAACGGGTCGCGAGGGGGCACTACGAGAATTTCCCGGTGGCATCGCTCCTTCTGCCCCAGTACCTTCGGCGGCACGTCGTGGCCGTCTACGCCTTTGCTCGAGCCGCCGACGATTTCGCCGACGAGGGTTCGCTGTCAGCAGGCGAACGCTACGCCCTCCTCGACGGCTGGTTGGAGCGGTTGCACCATGCCAGCCAATCCTCGGCGTGTGGTCCGACGCCTCGGCCCGGCGAGCCGGCCAACGCGCCCCAGATCTTCCAGGCTCTCGGTGCAACCATGCGAGAGAAGCGGCTCTCGCAGGGCCTCTTCGAGGATCTCGTGAGCGCGTTCCGGCAGGACGTGTCCGTCACCCGGTACGCCACGTGGGACGAGGTGTTCGACTACAGCCGGCGGTCCGCCAATCCCGTGGGCCGGCTGGTGCTGCGGATTGCCGGCCACGACGACCCGGGACTGGACCGATGGTCGGACGCGTTCTGCACGGCGCTCCAGCTCACCAATTTCTGGCAGGACCTGGCGGTGGACTTCCGCCGCGGCCGCGTCTACGTACCCCAGGAGGAGGTGCGTGCCCACGCCGCCGACGAGGGCGACCTCGCGCGGTCCGTGGCGTCGGAGGCCTGGAGGCGGGTGGTGGCCGCGGCCGTCGGGCGGACGCGCGACCTCTTCGTCGCGGGCCGACCCCTGTGCGACGCCCTCGGCGGACGTTTACGGCTCGAACTCCGCGCCACCTGGTTGGGCGGGATGCGCGTGCTCAGCCGGATCGAAGGAGCGGACTTCGACGTGGTTCGTCAGCGGCCCCGCCTGGGTGCCGCCGACCTGCCCTGGTTGACGTGGCGTCTGGCGTGGTGGACCGCGCGATGAGCCGCGACACCAGCTTCTACTACTCGTTCCTGGTCCTGCCCTCCGAGAAGCGGCGGGCGCTCCTGGCGGTGTGGGACTTCTGCCGGGCCGTGGACGACGCGGTGGACGAGGTGGTGCCCGACAGCGAGCGCGTCGCCGAGCTGCCTGAGGCCGTCCGGGCCAAGGCCGCCGAGTCGGTGGCCTTGTGGCGCACCGAGCTGGCTGCCGTCTACGAAGGCCAGCCGTCGACCACGCAGGGGATGGCCCTTCAGCCGTTCGTCCACCGCTTCCACCTGCCAAGGCTGCAGTTCGAGGCGCTCATCGACGGCGTGGAAATGGACTTGTCCTTCCACCGGTATCCGGACTTCGACACCCTGCTGCAGTACTGCCACCGCGTCGCGTCGTCGGTCGGCCTCATATGCGTCGAGATCTTCGGATATCGGAATCGCACGGCCCGCGACTACGCCGTCAGCCTGGGCGTGGCGCTCCAGCTCACCAACATCATTCGCGACGTCGCCGTCGACCTGCGGAAAGGGCGCGTGTACCTGCCCGTCGACGATTTGCGGTGGTTTCAGGTAACCGAAGCCGACCTGCGCGCGGGCGTCGTCACCCCGCGTATCCGCCAGCTGCTGCGGTACCAGTGCCGCCGGGCGCGGGACTACTATCGCCAGGCGGCCGACCGTCTGCCGCAAGGCGACGCGAGGAGCCTGGTGGCCGCCCAGATCATGGGCGGCATCTACTTCGGCATTCTTCGGCGGATCGAGCACGCCCGATACGACGTGTTCACGAAGACGATCCGCGTGCCACGGTGGCGACGCGCGTTGATGGCGCTCAAGCTGTGGGTCGGCAGCCTGCTCGGTCCGTTCCGGTTCCGGCGACGAAAGTGAAGTAGCGTAACCACTCGGGCATGGCGAATTCGATGCGGCCGTTCGACGTCGCCGTGATTGGTGGCGGCGTGGCTGGTCTCAGTGCGGCCTCGGCGCTTGCGGAGCGGGGCGCTCGAGTGGTGGTGCTGGAGGCGCGGCCGGACCTCGGTGGGCGAACCGCGACGTTCACTGATCCGGTCACGGACGAGCGCGCCGACAACGGTCAGCACATCCTCATGGGCTGCTACACCGAGACGTTCGCGTTCCTGACCCGCGTGGGCGCCGGCGTCGAACTTCAGGCCAATCTGACTATGGACGTCGTGGACCTCGAGGGACGATCGACGCGTCTGGCGTGTCCGACTCTTCCGTCGCCACTGCACCTGCTTGCCGGCTTGCTGCGGTGGGATGCTCTGGGCACGCGCGACCGATTGTCCGCGCTGCGGATGGCGGCTCGCGGCTCGCCCGGGCCTGCGGAAACCGTTTCCGGCTGGTTGGCCCGTTTGGGCCAGTCCCCGCGCCTCGTCGAGCTGTTGTGGGAGCCGCTGGCCGTGGCCGCCCTGAACCAGCCGATATCGGTGGCTGCCGCGGCGCCTTTCGCGGCCGTACTCGAGCGCGTGCTGCGGTCCCGCACGAGCAGCGCCCTGGGTTTGCCCGCGGTGCCCCTCGGCGATCTGTTCGCGCGGTCGTCCCAGGCCTTCATCGAAGGCCGCGGAGGATCGGTGTGGTTGGGGGCGCGCGCCGACTTGTCCTTTGCCGCCGACCAGCGCGCGACCCTCGTCGCGCGCGGCGAGGACGTGCCGGCCCAGGCGATCGTCGTCGCGGTCGAGTGGCACGCGCTGTCGCGGCTGTGCCCCAACCCGCCGGCGGCGCTCCGCGACGTGTGGGATGCCGCGGGCGCCACACCGGCATCGGCCATCGTGTCGGCGCACGCCTGGTTCGACCGTCGTGTGATGCACGTGCCCTTCTGCGGCCTGCCTGGTCGCCAATGGCAGTGGGCGTTCGATGTGGGCGCTGGCTGGGGCGGACGGTCCAGCCACGTCTCCGTTACGGCCAGCGCCGCCGATGAGATGGTCCAATGGACCAACGAGGAGTTGTCGGCGTCGGCGTTGGCCACGGTGCGAGACGTGTTTCCATTGGCGCAGGATGCCGCGGTTCGCCGGGTGGCCGTGATCCGGGAGCGCCGCGCCACCTTTTCGGTGGCGCCAGGTGTGCCGCCCCGACCGGACAACTCAACCCGGGTTCCGGGCCTCTTCCTGGCGGGAGACTGGATCGGCAACCCACTGCCAGCTACCATCGAGGGTGCCGCCGCGAGTGGGCACCGCGCGGCGGCGCTGGCCGCCAAGTACCTGAACCTGTGAACTCCATCGTCATCCACTATCAAGAGCTGGCGCTCAAAGGGAAAAACCGGCCGTGGTTCCTGGGCAAGCTCGTACGCCACCTGCGCGAGGCCGTGTCCGATCTGGACGTGCGATCGGTCCGGGCGCTGATGGGGCGCCTCGAGATCGAGCTGGGTCCGACCTCGCCTGTGGAAGCCGTCTGCGACCGGATTCGGAACACATTCGGCGTCGCCAACTTCTCGTTGGCCGGCCGGTCGGTGCTCGATCTGGACACCATCGCGCGCGACATCCTGCGCGACCTGGGCGACCGGTCCTGTGCCAGCTTTCGCGTCTCGGCGCGTCGCGCCGACAAGCGCTTCCCGATGACCTCGCCGCAGATCGAACGAGAAGTAGGCGGCCGCATCAAAGAGGATCGCGGGTGGCGGGTCGACCTGGAGAACCCCGAGCTGGTGATCCAGGTGGAGCTGCTGACCGACCAGGCCTTCTATTTCTTCGGGAAGGAGCGGGGCGCGGGTGGGCTGCCGGCCGGAACCGCCGGGCGCGTGGCGGTGTTGCTGTCGGGCGGCATCGATTCGCCCGTCGCGTCGCACCGGATGATGAAGCGAGGGTGCAGCCTGACCTTCATCCACTTCCACAGCTACCCTATCCTGTCGCGCGCGTCTCAAGAAAAAGCGCGCGAGCTGGTGACGCTGCTGACGAAGTGGCAGCATCGTTCGCGGCTGTACCTGGTGCCGTTCGGCGGTATCCAGCAGGAGGTGCTCCTGTCGGTGCCCGGTCCGCTGCGTGTCGTGATCTACCGGCGCTTCATGCTGCGCATCGCCGAGCGGATCGCCCGCGCGCGGCACTGCCAGGCGCTCGTCACGGGCGACGTGGTGGGGCAGGTGGCGTCCCAGACGCTCGAGAACCTGTCGGTCGTGGGTAGCGTGGCCGGCCTGCCGCTTCTCCGGCCGCTCATTGGGATGGACAAGGACGAGATCATGGCCGAGGCCCAGCGCCTGGGCACGTTTCCCATCTCGATCATCCCCGACCAGGACTGCTGCACCTTGTTTGTCCCACGCAACCCGGCAACGCGCGCAAAATTGCACGACGTCGAAGCCGCCGAGCTGAAGCTGCCGATAGACGAGTTGGTGGAGCGCGCTGTCAACGAGGCGTTCGTCGAAGACTTCAAATTCCCGGTGGTCCGTGCCAGAAGTTCGGTAGGATCGTCTGCTGAGGGGTGAGAACGTGGCTGTGAGCAGCGTTGCGGGCGCCGGCATCGGGCGCATCGAATCGATCCTTGGCGACGAGCGGGCGCTTCTCTCGCATGAGTGCAAGACCATCTCGCGCGACAACCTGCACCTGCCGGGACCCGACTTCGTAGACCGTATCTTCGCGCTCTCGGACCGCTCGCCGCGGGTGCTGCGCAGCCTGCAGTCGCTCTTCGATGCGGGACGGCTGGGCGGAAGCGGCTACGTGTCGATCCTGCCGGTCGATCAGGGCATCGAGCACTCGGCGGGCGCGTCGTTCGCGCCGAACCCGGCGTACTTCGACTCCGAGAACATCGTGAAGTTGGCCGTGGAAGGCGGCTGCAACGCCGTGGCTTCAACGCTTGGCGTGCTGGGCTCGGTGTCGCGGAAGTACGCGCACAGGATTCCGTTCATCCTCAAGTTCAACCACAACGAGTTCATCTCCTACCCGAACACGTACGACCAGATCCGTTTCGCCAGCGTGAAGCAAGCCTCGGACATGGGCGCGGTCGGTGTGGGTGCGACGGTCTACTTCGGATCGGAAGAGTCCAAGCGCCAGATCGTCGAGGTGTCGGAGATGTTCCAGCAGGCGCACGAGCTGGGGCTCTTCACCGTCCTCTGGTGCTACCTGCGGAACCCGGCGTTCAAGACCAAGGAAGCCGACTACCACCTGGCGGCCGACCTGACGGGCCAGGCCAACCACCTCGGCGTGACGATCGAGGCCGACATCATCAAGCAGAAGCTGCCCGAAACCAACGGCGGTTACAACGCCGTCAACTTCGGCAAAACGCACAAGGCCGTCTACTCGCAGTTGTCGAGCGATCACCCCATTGACCTGACCCGCTATCAGTTGGCGAACTGCTACATGGGCCGCGCCCCGCTCATCAACTCCGGCGGCGCGTCGTCGGGTGAGGGCGACTTGAAGGAGGCCGTGAAGACCGCGGTCATCAACAAGCGCGCCGGCGGCACGGGCCTCATCTCGGGCCGCAAGGCGTTCCAGCGCCCGATGAAGGACGGCGTGGAGCTGCTCAACGCCATCCAGGACGTGTACCTGGCGAAGGAAGTGACCGTCGCCTGAGAAGTGGCCGCCGCCTGGCGGACAGCTGAAGGAGCGGTCTATGGACGTGAAGCGCATGAGGGTGCCGGATTTCGCGGCCCGCAAACGCCAGGGCGAAAAGATCGTGATGCTCACGGCCTACGACGCCACCATGGCGCGGCTGCTGGATCGTGCCGGCGTCGACGCGCTCCTCGTGGGCGACTCGCTTGGCACGGTCATCCTTGGTCTCGAGACGACGCTCCCGGTGACCCTCGACGCCGTGGTGCATCACACGCGAGCCGTCGTCCGCGGCGCCGAGCGCGCCTTCGTGGTCGCCGACATGCCGTTTCTCACCTTCCAGGTCAGCGTCGCGGAAGCGGTCCGGAATGCAGGTCGGCTGCTGCAGGAAGGCGGCGCCGCTGCCGTGAAACTGGAAGGCGGCCGACCCGTCGTCGACGTTGTGAAGCGACTGGTCGACGTGGGCATTCCGGTGATGGGCCATCTCGGCCTGCAGCCACAGTCCGTGCACCAGGCCGGCGGCTACGTGAAGCAGGCCACACAGCCGGCGGCGGCCGACGCGCTGATGAGCGACGCCCGCGCGCTGCAGGACGCCGGTGCCTTCTCGCTCGTGCTCGAGTCCGTTCCCGCCGACGTCGCACGAACCGTGACGCGGGAACTGGCGATTCCGACGATCGGCATCGGCGCCGGACCCGACTGCGACGGCCAGATTCTCGTGAGCTACGACATGCTGGGCTTGTTCGACGGGTTCGTGCCGTCGTTCGTGCACCAGTACGCGAAGCTCGGCGACACGGTGGTCGCGGCCACCCGTGAGTACGCGTCGGACGTGCGGTCCGGCCGCTACCCGGTCCGCGCGAACCCGGTCCCCCCACGTCCCGGTGTCAGCGCAGCCACCCCGACCAGCGGTCGATGAGCCCGGAAGTCGCCCGCACGGTCGCGCGCGTCCGTGCGTGGAGGGATGACCGCCGCCGCGCGGGGCACCGGGTCGGGTTGGTGCCGACCATGGGCGCGCTCCACGAGGGTCACGCGCGGCTGATTGAAACCGCCCGCCGGCGCGGCGATCACGTCGCCGTCAGCATCTTCGTGAACCCATTGCAATTCGACCGCAAGGACGATCTCGAGCGGTATCCGCGGACGCCGGACGCGGATCTCCGGATCTGCGCCGACCTTGGTGTCGATCTCGTCTTCGCGCCCGCGGTCGAGGAGATGTACCCGGTCGAACCGCGGTGCAGCGTCACCGTGAAGCGTCTGGCGGATGGATTGTGCGGCCGGTTTCGGCCAGGTCACTTCGACGGCGTCGCGACGGTCGTCACGAAGCTGTTCGACATCGTTCAGCCCGAGGCGGCGTATTTCGGCGAAAAGGACGCACAGCAGCTCGCCGTGGTCCGCCGGATGGTCCTCGACCTGAACATTCCGGTCGAGATCGCCGGCGTGGCCACGGTGCGAGAGGACGACGGACTGGCCGTGAGCTCACGCAACGTCCGGTTGAGTGCCGACGAGCGGTCGAAGGCGCCGGCGCTCTACCGGGCACTCCGCGAGGCCGAACGGGCGATTGCCGGCGGTGAACGCGATGCGCGGGCGGTGGAACGGCGAGCGGCGGCGGTGATTCCGTCAGACGCCTCGCTCCGGCTGGAGTATCTGGAAGCCGTAGACCCTGTCGAATTGCAGCGCGTCGACACGATCGCCGGATCGGTACTCCTTGCCGGTGCCCTGTGGGTCGGGAACACGCGGTTGATCGACAACATCAGCACATGAAACCCTGGCCTTCTGCAAACACCCGAATCTCGGCTCGCATCGACTCGAAGACGACGTCGAAGTGCCGTCTGGTTTCCACGGCCTCGGCCCGCATCTCTTCGCGTGTGGCCAATGTCGGCAAGATCTGCTCGATGTTCGCCAGGCGGCGATCGAGATTCTTGAGCGTGAGTCGGTCTTCCGGTTTCGGCCTGCGTCGAATCCTCTTCGGAATCGCGTGGGGACGTGGCTCCCGGGCACGCGGGCCTATCACCCCCTAGATGTCTTGACCGCCTCGAGTGCTTGTTCTTGAAGCAACTTTCTCTCGGTCAAGACATCTACGCCCGCGCGGAGCGCGGGCCAGTGTCACTGGCTCTAGCGAGGCCCGGCGCTGAATCATGCACGCGGGTCTGAGGCCGGGCCTCGCTAGAACCAAGTCCGGTGCCGTGTCAAGGCGCGGCCGGGCGCCCGCATGATTCGTCGCGTGTCGCTCCACGCCGGCACTCGCCTCGGCCCGTAGGAGATCCACACCTCGCGCCTGTGGCTTCATCCGTCGCCGCATCGCGACGTGCCGGCGCCAGCAGCACCTGAAAGGCTCTGGCGAAGGAAGTGACGGTCGCCTGAGCCTTGTCGCGACGGCCGTCGTCTTGCACACCTAATTGCTCTCCGTTCATTTGCAGAGCAAGTTAACCGCTCTCTTCGGCATATAGCACGACTTTAGGTTGGGCTTTGGATGCTGCGGGAGTGTTTCCCTGGAGCATCCAGAAATGTGCAAGCGCTCCGTTTGTCTTCTTGCGGTCGTGCTATTTGCGACCTTCGGCGTGCGCGACTCGTCCGCCGACGTGATCACCTTCGACCAGGCCATCGACGGGGTACTCCTGGCCGACGACGCTGGCGATCCGTTCGACGACTGCCTCGTCTACTGCCGATACGACGTTTTCACCACGCAAGGATTCAAGTTCACGGCTGTCGAGAACTTCGGCGTCGGTGACGACGGCGAAGGGGTGGTCGTAGGCCCCGGTCTCATCCCTGGTCTGGCCGACAACGGGACCGACTATCTCCTGAGCGGCGGCATCACCGTCATGACTCGAGCCGACGCCGCCGAGTTCTCACTGGTCAGCGTGGACGCCTCGCGTATCATCGGCGACGACCAGACCGTGGCGGGGTTTCTTCGACTTTTTGCGTTCAAGGATGGCGTGTTCTTCCAGTCCCTTCATTTCGAGCTGGCACAGGGTGCTGGGTTCCAGACGTTCTTCCTCCCGGCGACATGGACTGAGCTGTCGAGGGTTCACATCTCAGGGCGGCTTGCGCCGAGCGGCGCGGCCGGGGCCGATCCGTGGATCGTTGCCGTCGACAACCTGAATGTGCCTGAGCCGACCTCGTTGATGCTCTTCGCTACAGGCGCGCTTGCGATGTTTGCAAGGGCCAGGCAGAGGCGTTCTAAGGCGTAACGTTCGTCGCTACCCCCGGCTCTTTCCCGAGATACTCCCGCAGCGCCTCGAAGGTGCTGCGGAACGCCAGCTCGTCCCACGGGATCTCGTGCGCGTGAAAGAAGCCGGCCTCCAGGCCCTCGTCGTCGCACGCCAGCTCGCCGCCCAGGATGGACGCCACGTAGACGATGATCACGGGCGCCCGTCCTGGGTAGGAATAGATGTTCAGCAGGCGATCCAGGCGGATGTCCAGCCCAGCTTCTTCCCGGGCCTCGCGAACGGCGGCCACGGGCACCAGCTCACCCCGGTCCACATAGCCTCCAGGAAACACCCATTTGCCGTAGCCGGGGTCGATGGCGCGCCGCACCAGCACGATGCGGCCGTCCTGGTCCCGGATGATGGTGCCCACGGCCACCTTGGGGTCCAGGTAGAACACGAACCCGCACCGGACGCACACCAGGCGCTCGGGCTCGCTGGACTTCAGGCTGCGAGGCTCCAGGTCGCCGCCGCACATCGGGCAGAAGCTATACGGGCGCTCGTCGTGGGGGTGCATGCGGCAGCCTATAATCTTGCTCCATGTCCATTCTGAAAGTCGCGCGCATGGGCCATCCCGTGTTGCGGGAGCGCGCGCGACCCGTCGAGCCCGCCGAGCTGAAGCATCCGCTCCTGCAGAAGCTCATTGACGACATGATCGAGACCATGCACGAATACCACGGCGTGGGCCTGGCGGCGCCGCAGGTACACGAGGATCTGCGGATCTTCGTCGGCCTCCTGGAGGAAGATCCCGGGCCCAAGTCGGAGGCCACGGTGGTGATCAACCCCCAGATCGTGCCGACCAACCAGACCACGGCCGAAGGGTGGGAAGGTTGCCTCAGCGTCCCGGACATCCGCGGCATGGTGCCGCGGTTCACCGAGATCACGCTGCGCGCCCTCGACCGCAAGGGGAAGGTGGTGGAGATCCCGCTCAAGGACTTCGCCGCGCGGGTGGCGCAACACGAGACGGACCACCTCGAGGGCGTGCTCTTCTTCGACCGGATGACGACGTTGCAGTCGTTGACCTACATGGACGAGTACTCCCGATATCACACGAAGGACGAGGATTAGCGTTGCCCCTCGCCGGCGAAGCCCCGGTCGTGACGCTTCGAACGGCCCCGACGGTGCCGTTCGACGGCGCCATAGCCGCGGCACGCACCTGCTATTCCCCGCGCGTCATCGGCACGAGCGAGGTCACGGATTCCCAACGCGACACGATCGGCGGCCTGACGTTCGATGCCGGGCACCACACGGTGTACCAGCACGCGAACTTCGAGTTCGGCCTCGAGAACATCTCGCGACAGTTCGTGTGGGCGTTCCTCCACTCGTATCCTTTCTACAACTCAGAGCAATCCAGTCAGCGCTACGTGAAGCTGAAGGAGCCGCGCGCCTTCGTGCCGCCCCTCTCCGGCGAGGCGCTCGGGATCTACGAGACCGCGGTGTTGCGCGCCTGGGACCGCTACGCGGAGTTGTCCGCGCTCCTCAAGGACGACGCCTTCGCCATCCTGAAGGACCTGCGCTACGTCCGGCCGACGACGACGCCCGAACGCCTGAAGCAGATCGAGAAGGACGCCGAGAAGCGCGCCATCGAAACGGCACGCTACGTGATCCCGATCGGCGCGTTCACGTCGATGGTGCACACCGTGTCGGGCATTGTCCTGCACCGGCTGCAGCGCATGATGCACGCCGGCGACACGCCCTACGAGTCGCGGCTCGTGATCTCCGAGATGGTGCGGCTGGTTCGGGAGTGGGATCCGCTGTTTTTCGAGAAGGTCGGGGTGGCGCCCCTCGAGGCCGCCACGTTGCCCGAAAGCACCTTCCCCAGGCCACGCGGCGGGGGCGACGCGTTCGCGGCGGCGTTCGACGCCAAGCTGAACGGTCGATGGTCGCGGCTGCGAGACTCGTCGCTCCAGGCGGAAGAGATGGTTGCGGACTCCGTGCGCGCCGTCTTCGGGCTGAGCCCCGACGAGCTGAGCGACGACGACGCCATCGACCGGGTGATGAACCCCGCCGTCAACGGCTACCGGCTCGACGTGCTGAACGTGTCGCACCATTCGCCGTTGATGCGGGCGCTGCACCACGCCACCTACGTCTTCGACAAGCGCCTCAGCCACACGGCCGATTCCCAGGATCAGCGTCACCGCATGGTGCCGGCCTCGAGGCCGATGCTGACCTTCGCCGACACGGTGAGGCCCGACTACATCACGCCGCGGCTGATTTCGGCCAACCCACGCGCGCGCGCCGTCTACGACGACGCCATGCGCGAGGCGTGGGACGCCAAGAATCGCCTGCTGGCCCTCGGCGTGCCGCTGGAGTTCGCGTTGTACCTGCTGCCCAACGCCGTCACGTTGCGCTTCGTGGAGTCGGGGTCCCTTCTCTCGCTCCTCCACAAGTGGACGCTGCGGACGTGCTTCAACGCGCAGGAGGAAATCTATCTGGCGTCCATGGACGAGATCGAACAGGTGCGTGCGGTACACCCTCGGATCGGCCGGCATATCGGGCCGCCGTGCGTGATTCGCAACGGCCTGGTGTCTCCGCGATGCACGGAGGGGACACACTTCTGCGGCGTGCCGGTCTGGAGGGATTTTCCCGCCGTCGTGCGGCGGCTGTGATCGACGTGTGACGCTTACAGCCTGGCTCGTCCACCTCTACACCGCCAGCGGGTTCGTGTGGGCGCTCCTGGCCGCGCAAGCCGCGATCGACTACGACTACGTCTGGGCGTTTCTCTACCTGTGGCTGCAGGTGGCCGTCGACGCCACCGACGGCGCGCTGGCTCGATGGGCCGACGTGTCGCGCCGCTTGCCGTGGTTCAGCGGCAGCAAGCTGGACGACCTCGTCGACTACCTGACGTACGCGTTCGTGCCGGCCCTCATCGTGTGGCGGGGCCTTTTCGTGCCGGACGGATGGGCGACGCCGCTGGCGGCCGCGATGCTGGTGGCGAGCGGCTACGGTTTCAGCCGCTTGGATGCCAAGACCTCCGATCACTACTTCACGGGGTTCCCGTCCTATTGGAACATCGTCGTCCTGTACTTCTTCCTGACGCGGTCGCACCCCTGGGTCAACGCCTGGGTGCTGATGATCCTGTGCGTGCTCGTGTTCGTGCCGATCAGGTTCGTGTATCCGTCCCGGACCCCGGTTCTGCGGGTCCTGACAAACGTCCTCGGCGCGTCGTGGGCCCTCGTGGTCTTGGCCTTGTTGGCTCAGTATCCCCGAGGTCCCCGCTTGCTGCTCTTCGCCTCCTTCGTGTTCCCCGTCTACTACGTTGTCTTGTCCGCGGCACTCGAAGTCAGACGGCTGGCGTCCGCGCCCGCATTGACGCCTGGCCGATGACAGGCGGATGACAGCTGGCAATACTGCCAAGCGCATGAACATTCGACTCGCGGCGCCCCTTGTCCTCGTCCTCGCGGTTGCGGCGTGGTGGTTCTGGCCGACCGACACGCGGCGCATCGTGGCCGCCACCAGGCAACTGGCCGAGGCCGCCTCGATTCCGAAAAGCGAGCCGGACCTTGCGCGCGTGACGCGCGCCGCGACGTTGTCGCGCTTGCTGGCCGTCGACGTGCGCCTCGTGAGCCCCAGCGGACGCACGGCTGTCGAAGGCCGCGACGCGGCGCTGGGCCTTTCCACGCGGCTGCGTCCGCCCCAGGGTCTCTTGGTGTCGGTTGGGGAGGTGGCGGTCGTCGTGGATGGCGACGGCCGAACGGCGACGTCGCGTACCACGGTGACGCTCCGGGAACCGGGCGTGGACGGGGCTCCGGACGCCGTGGATGTCCGTCCGGTCGCGATGAGCTGGACCAAGGGCGACCAGTGGCAGCTGTCGCAGATTGCCGTCCTCGAGGGCGACGAACGATGAGGGCCCGGAGACTGGAGACTGGAGACTGGAGACCGGAGACAGATATCCCCATTTTTCCTCCAAAACTTGACTTCATTGTGAACTGATTCACACAATCGGGCATGGCTACCCGGTGGCTCAACGGCCCGCTGGTAGGTCTGGCGCTCCTCTCCTTCCTGATCCCGTTTCCAACCATCCTTATTGGCCAAGACGCGGGGCGCGTGACGTCGTCGCTGACCCCGGACGCCGTTGCGCGTGCCCTGGAGAACCGGGATACAGGCAAGGACTCCCGCGGCGAGATGCGGATGCGTCTCTTCGACCGGCAGGGTCGAGTCCGTGAGCGCAGCCTGTCGATTGCCGCGCTGCGCGGCGCGCCCGGTAAAGGCGACAAGACGCTTGTTCGCTTCACCGCTCCAAACGACATTCGTGGCACGTCGTTCCTCGTGTGGGAGCACCCCGAGGGCGACGACGAACGGTTTCTCTACCTGCCCGCGCTGGGACGCGTGCGCCGCGTGGCCGGCCAGGAGAAGCAGGAGAGCTTCGTCGGCAGCGACCTGAGCTACGAGGACATCGGTGGCAGGGACGTGGCCGACTACTCCTACGCGTTCGCATCGGAGAACGCCACGTGGACGGCGCCCGACGGCAGCAAGCACGCGGCCTGGGCGCTCGAGTCGCGCGCCAAGGACGCCAACGCCGAGTTCCCTCGCTCGGTCTCGCTCGTGCTGAAGGACCGACTCATATCGGTGCACGCCGACATCTTCAATCGCCGCAACGAGCGCACGAAGGTGTTCGACGTCACGCGCCTCGAGCGCGTTGACGGCATCTGGACGGCGCTGGATCTGGTGGTGGCGAACGAGCGCGACAAGACCAGGACCGAGCTGACCACGGCGTCGCTTCGCTACAACGTGGGGCTGACCGAGGGCGACTTCAGCCGGCGGCAACTGGAGCAGGGAGCGCGATGAGCGCGTGGGTCGCCGAGGCGGTCTTCCGGTTCCGGTGGCCGTGCTTTGCGGTCATCGTCGCCGGTTTTCTCTTTTTTGCTCCCAAGACCAACTTCACGGAGATCGACAACGACCTCACGATGTGGGTCTCCAAGACCGACCCGGTCTACGTGACTTACGACGCCTTTCGCCGCGAGTTCGGAGGGCAGCGCAACCTGATTGTGGCGCTCCAGTCCGATTCACTCTTCACGCAGGAATCCCTGACGTTCATCCGGTCGGTCTCCTCCGACATCGAGCGCGTCGCCACTGTGGACCGCGTGCAGAGTCTGGCCACCGCCAACGTCGTGCGCAGCCTGCCACTTGGCGAGGCCGACGGAGACGAGGGTGGAATCGAGGTGCAGCCGCTCCTGGGCGACGTTCTCGACGAGGCCTCCGTGACCCTGGCGCGCGAGACCGTGCTGAAGGACTCGCTGCTGCGCGGAGACCTCGTGTCCGAGGACGGTACGGTGACCGCCCTCGTCGTGACCTTCGACGAAGACCGTATCGACGACGTGCGCGCGGGCGTCATCGAGGAGATTCATCAACTGATCGACCCGAGACTGCCATCGGGGATGCGCGCCCTCTACAACGGGAGCCTCGAGATCAGCGAGACCTACAACCGCGTGACGCTGGCCAACACGCGGAACTTGACGGCCCCGATCCTGATCCTGATGATCGCGGCCATCTATTTCATGTTCCGCTCCTGGCGCATCACCGGGCTGATGATCGTCGCCGTGCTGGTCAGCGTGGTGTGGACGATGGGCCTCTTCGTCGTCATGGGCTTCCAGTACAACGTGCTGTCCAGCATGTTGCCGGCGCTGGTGATGATCCTCGCCATCGCCGACGACGTGCACATCGTGCAGCACTTCAACCACGAGCTGCGCGCGACCGGCAATAGGGAGCACGCGTTCAAGTCCAGCGTAAAGCACTTGTTCGTGCCGCTCCTCGGCGCCACTGGAACGACGGCACTGGGCCTGCTGTCGCTCGCGACCAGCAACGTCGTGGCCGTCCGATCGTTCGGCATCGGATCCGCCGTGGGCGTCATGGTGGACTTCGTGATGTCGCTCGTCTTCGTGCCCACGCTCCTGATGTGGCTGAAGCCGGAGATCGGCGTGGCTCCCCAAGAACGGTATCTGCTGGGCCCCATGCAGCGGCTGGCGTGGTTCTCGATTCGAAACGCGAAGCCGGTGGCCCTTGCCACGCTGGCGCTCATGGTTGTGGCGGCGTTCGGCGCGACCCGTTTGCGCGTCGATACCAACCACATCAACTTCTTCGCGGAATCGCACCCGCTGCACCAGTCGGCAAAGGTCATCGACGAGAAGCTGTCGGGTGTCTACAGCTTCAACATGCTGCTGGAGGGCGAGCCAGACTCCATGAAATCCCCCGACACCCTCCGACGCATGGAGGAGCTGCGACGCCGCCTCGAGGGCCGGCCGTTCGTGCGGAAAGTGGTGTCGGTGGCGGACTACGTGAAGCGCGTCAACCAGGAGCTGGCCGGCGGCAGCCCGGGCGCGGCGGTGGTCCCCGCCGGGGCGGACGCGATCGCGCAGGAGCTCTTCGTGTTCGGCCTGTCCGACGATGGGCGTCGCGAGCTGGAGCGCGTGGTGACGAGCGACTTCTCGAAAGCCCAGATCTCGGTGAAGCTTGCCTCGGCGAGCTCCGACCTGGTCTTCGAGGAGATCGATCGGGCGGATCGCGAGGCGGCGGCCGTGTTCGCGGGCTCCGGCATCACGACGACGGCCACGGGCTCTGGGCGCATCTTCAGCACGCTCGATCACTATCTGGTCGTGTCGCAGCTCAGCAGCTTCGGCACCGCCTTCGTGACCGTCTTCGCCGTCATCTTCCTGGTATTCCGGTCGGCCCGATTTGGCGTGTTGGGCATCGTCGCCAACGCGTTGCCGGTGGCGGCGGTGCTGGGCTTCATGGGCTGGCTCGGTATCTCGCTCAACATCGCCACCGTGATGGTGGCCAGCGTGGCGCTTGGCATCGTGGACGACGACACCATCCACTTCATCGGGCGGTTCCGGCGCGAGGCCGCGGAAGGGGCCAGCTCCGAGCAGGCGATTGAGATGGCGACGGCGCACGAGGGGCGCGCGTCGCTCACGACGGCCGTCATCAACAGCCTCGGCTACGGCATCATGATGTTCTCGGCCTACAAGCCGACGGCCTGGTTCGGCGGACTCCTCGCGTTGACCATGGCCGTGGCCTTTCTGGCCGAGGTCCTGGTCGTGCCCTCCGTCATCATCCTGTTGCCACGTATGTTCGGTGCGACCAGGTTCTCGGCCGTGCGCGCCGCGGTGTGATTCGCTTCCAGTGGCTTGCCGTCGTGCTCGCGTTGGCGCAGCCGGCGGCCGCGCAGGTGAACGGCCACGTGTCCTTCCTCGTCGACACATTGCCGGACCCGGATGCGACCCCCGGGCGGCAGACCGTGACCGAGGGTCGCCTCCGGTTGTTCGCGGAGCGCCGCGACGAGATCGGAGAGCATGTGCGCCTCGTGCTCTCGGGCCATGTCGACGGCCTCGTCGGGCGGAATGTGCCGGGCGCGTCGGGTCGCCGCGCCGCCGTGGTCAGGCCGCTCGATCTGTACGCCGACCTGGTGTGGGCGCACGCCGAGGTGCGCCTGGGTGCCTCCCGCATCGTGTGGGGACGGCTCGACGAGTTCCAGCCAACCGACGTGGTCAACCCGATCGACCTCTCCAAGTTCCTGCTGGAGGGACGAAGCGAGGCGCGACTATCGGTTGGAGTGGTCCGCGGGCGCTTCTTCCTGCCCAAGTCGACGACGCTCGAGGTGATCGGGGTGCCCGCGTTTCGGGCCGGGCGGTTCGACCAGCTGGATGAGCCCTCGTCGCCGTTCAATCTGGGCATCAGCCCGCGTTCCTTGGTCCAGCGGCACGCGCCGGCGTTTGGTCTAGCGAGCGCGCAGGGTGGCGCGCGGCTGACCGCCACGACGGGGCGTGTGGACTGGGGCGCCACGGCGTACAGAGGCCTGCGAACCTTTCCGATCGTGACGGCCAGTTACTCGCCGTTCGAACTCCCCGTCGGGCCGCCGCTCTTCGACGAGACGTTCCCGCGCTTCACCATGCTTGGTGGCGACTTCGAAACGGTGCGGGGGGCCTGGGGTCTGCGCGGGGAAGCGGCGTGGTTCGTGGCTGATACCCTGCAGTCCGCCGTGCTCCGGCGCGGTGTGAAGGGCACGTCGCTCGAGGCGGGTATCGGCGCGGATCGCCGCGCCGGCAACTACCGCTTGGCGGGCAACGTGCTGGTATCGCGCCGTTCGGTGGACGACGTGGAACGTTTGGTGTCCGGTGGGGACGACCGTTCCCTTGAGGGCACCGACGTCACCCTCGTGGTGGCGGCGGACCGCAACTTCGCGCGCGAGACCAGGACGCTTCGCCTCTTTGGCGTGTACGATCCGACCAACGGAACGACGTTTGCCAGGGCCATCGGCGCCGTGAGCCTCCGCGATGATGTGTGGCTCGAAGCGTCGGGGGGACTTCTGGCCGGGTCCGCGTCCACGACGCTTGGACGACTGAACCGTCGCGACTTCGTCTACGCCAAGCTGAAGGTTTTTTTCTGATACCCATTCCGTTACACGCGAACAATCCCGGGCCGATGACGGGCGAGGGGAACTGGACGTGGCTCCTGCCTGGCCGCGTGCCGACGCTTGTCGATGCCGGCACGGGCATCGCCAGTCACCTTGACGCGCTGGAACGAGCGCTGGGGGGCGCGCGGCTCTCGCAGGTGCTCGTGACACATGCACACACGGACCACGCCAGCGGCGTGTCGGCGCTGGCCCAACGATTCCCCGGCGTGCGGTTTCGGAAGATGCCGTGGCCAGGCCGCGACGAGCGGTGGCCCGTTGCTCCGGCCTGGGATCCGCTGGTGGCGGGCGAGCTGGTGTCGGCCGGCGACACGATCCTGGAGGCGATCCACACGCCCGGGCACGCGCCCGACCACCTCTGCTTCTGGCACGGGGAGACGCGCACGGTCTTCTGCGGCGACCTGGTGCAGCGCGGCAACACGGTGTGGATTCCGGCCAACTTGCGCGGCGACCTCATCGACTACCTGGCTTCTCTGGACCGCGTGAAGGCCCTGCGGCCGGCGCTGCTGCTGCCAGCGCACGGCCCCGTCATCGACGATCCCGAGCGCATACTCCAACGCTACGTGAACCATCGGCGTCATCGAGAGGATCAGGTGATCGACGCGCTGCGGCGGGGGCTTGCCACGCCGGCGGCCATCGCCGGCGACATCTACGTGGGGCTGGCCGATTCGCTGGTGCCGCTGGCGGAGGAAGGGATCCTGTCGCACCTCGTGAAGCTGCAGCGCGAAGGACGCGCGCGTCGCGACGCCGACACGTGGCTTATGATGGACGCATGAATCAGGTCGTGGACTTCATCAACGTCAATCGCGATCGCTACATCGACGAGTTGAAGCAGTACCTCGCGATTCCCAGCGTCTCGGCGCTGCCGCAGCATGCGCCGGACGTCCGGCGCGCGGCCGAGTGGACGGCTGAGTCGCTGAAGGCGGCCGGCCTTCAGAATGTCGAATTGATCGAAACGCCCGGCAACCCCGTGGTGTACGCCGACTGGCTGAACGCGCCAGGCAAGCCGACGATCCTCTTCTACGGTCACTACGACGTCCAGCCCGTGGACCCGGTTGACCTGTGGACGAGCCCGCCGTTCGAGGCCACGGTGCGGGACGGCGAGATCTACGCACGGGGCGCCGCCGACGACAAGGGCCAGGTGTTCATGCACATCAAGGCCGTGGAGGCGTTCCTCACCAACGGTGGCGCGCTGCCGGTGAACATCAAGTTCTTCATCGAGGGCGAGGAAGAAGTGGGCAGCGTGAACCTGGACCCCTTCGTCCGGTCGCACAAGGACAAGCTGGCCGCCGACGTCGTGGTGATCTCCGACTCGCCGATGTTCGACCGCGGCATCCCCTCGATCTGCTACGGCCTTCGCGGCCTGGCGTACTTCCAGATCGACGTCCGCGGCACCAGGAGCGATCTCCATTCCGGCTCGTTCGGCGGCGCCGTCGCCAACCCCGGCTTCGTGCTGGCCCAGATCCTGTCGCAGATGAAGGACCGCAGCGGCCGAATCAAGATCCCCGGCTTCTACGACGCCGTGCGGGAGCTGAGCGAGGCCGAACGCGCGGAGTGGCGCAAGCTGCCGTTCAACGAGACCAAGTACCGCAAGGAACTGGGCGCGCCCCGTTTATTCGGCGAAACGGGTTATTCCACGCTGGAGCGCGTGTGGGCGCGGCCCACGTTCGAGGTGAACGGCCTCCTGTCCGGATTCACCGGGGAGGGTGCCAAGACCGTGCTGCCGGCCACCTCCATGGCAAAGGTCAGCATGCGTTTGGTGCCGGACCAGGACCCGAACAAGATCGCCGAGCTCTTCGAGGCCTATCTGAAGAAGGTGGCGCCCAAAACCGTGGACGTGAAACTGACCCGCATGCACGGCGGCAAGCCGTGGATGACCGAGTTCGACAACAAGTACGTGCGCGCCGCCGGGCGCGCCATCGAGTTGGGCTTCGGGAAGCCGCCGGTCTTCAACCGCGAGGGCGGCTCCATTCCCGTCGTGTCCACGTTCCAGGAGGAACTGGGGCTGCCGAGCGTCCTCTTCGGCGTGGGCTTGCCTGACGAGAACGCTCACGCACCCGACGAGCGGCTGGACCTCGGCAACTTTCACAACGGCGTGATCGCCTCGGCGTATCTCTACGACGAGATCTCCAAGCTGTAGCCGGCGATTTCCGCAGCCTCATTCATGGGCATAGACATCGCGACGGGCTTCGTGTGGTTCGTCTCGTTCCTGTTCTCGACGACCGTCCACGAAGCCATGCACGCGCTGGCGGCGTGGCGGCTCGGCGACCCGACGGCCTACAACGGCGGCCAGGTCAGCCTGTCGCCGATCCCGCATATCAAACGCGAGCCAATCGGGATGCTGGTGCTGCCGCTTCTGACCGCCATGACGCAGGGGTGGGCCATCGGTTGGGCGAGCGCGCCCTACGATCCGCACTGGGCGAATCGCTATCCGCAGCGCGCCGCGCTGATGGCGGCAGCCGGGCCGGTGGGCAACTTCATGATCGCGGCCGCGGCCTTCGCCGCGATGCGTGTGGGGCTGGGGTCTGGCGCCTTCGTCGCACCGGACCGCGCCAACTTCGAAACGATCGTCGCGGCGTCAACGGGGGACGGAAACTTCGTGACGATGCTGCTTTCGGTGTTGCTCGTCCAGAACGTGCTGCTGGGCGTCTTCAACCTGCTGCCGCTTCCCCCGCTGGACGGCGCGGCGGTGGTCGGAGCGATCCTGCCGGAGCCGCTGGCGTCGACGCTGCGGCAGTTCGGCAGCAACCCCATGGCGTCGACCATGGGGCTGCTCGTTGCGTGGCAGGTGTTTCCCGGGCTCGCCGGCCCGCTCTTCACCTGGATCCTGCGGCTCGTGCACCCGGACGCCGGATACGGCCCCGGCTGACGGCGCGCCGCGCGTCCCCGAGATCGTCGAGGCGCGGTCACCGGCCGGCTGCTCCTTGGACGCCGACGTCCGCGGCCGCGTCGGCGGCGTCCGGCTCCCGCGTCGCCGCGCGAAGCTGCCGGCTTTCTTCCTCCGAGAAGGCCCAGTCCCACGGCCGATTCTGCGCCAACTCGGCATCGGTCCAGAGCGGACGCATCAGGCCGCTGCGCCCATGGCCGGGGGCGCGTAACAGCAGGTGCCCGGCCTCGTGTGCGATCGCGCGGCCGAGCAGTGCCTGCGGGTCGAGACCGGTGCGGCTCGCAACCCGCCGCACGGCGTCGTAGTAGACGGTGGCGATCACGGTGGCGCGCCCGGAGGGATCGATGGGCGCGAACCCGAGTTCCGCGGCGGTATCGGCGCCAGGCACGCTCGCGGGCAAAATCCGCACGACGAGATCGCGCGCGCCGCGCACGGTTCGACACGGATGGGCGGCGCCACCGCGGCTGCAGTCGCGCCATTCCACGGTTACGCCGGCGCTTGCAATGGCCTGCGCGGCCGCTCGCAGTGCGGCGGTACGGGCAGCAGCGTCCCCCGTGGCCATGTCGTACACGCGAATGACGACGTGAGGGGTCGTGGCTCGGGCCGGTGAGGCTGCGAGCAGGGCGGTGGCGAACATGACGGCTCCAGCCGTCCGACCGAGGGTCTGCAGCATGGCGGCGCGCAACGGGGAACGCCCAATCTCGTGTCGACGCGCGCGTCGGGGCAAGCGTCGACGTACGCCGCTACCCTAACACGCGCAGCGCATGCGGCGGTGACTAGCTCCGAAGCTGTGAGATTCCACGATGCTATGTCCAAATATGTCCGTATCGCCGAGGGCCTTGCGCGTCGGCATGACTGGACAAGAACGTCCACATCATGCGCACCTCCCCACACGGATGTGCGGTTCGCAATCACCTTGTTCCGACCGGGGCCCTTAGAACCGAAACAGCCGATTCACCTTGACGATGAGCGATCGGCTGTTGAGGGCGGGGAAGCGCGGCGTGAGGGTGTTGCGGTCCTCGTTGTAGACAACGAAGATCTCGCTCCCCGGCATGTATTCCCAGCGCAGTCGCGCGTTGATCGAGACGGCGCTGTTGCCCGAGTTGTACTGCAGCAGCGCGCTCACGAACATCAGCGGCGTCATCGTGTAGCTGACGCGCGAGCCCGCGAGGTGGGTGGTGAACTCGCCCACCGACAGCCGCACCTTGTTGTACGAGTAGGTGGGCTCGACCGAAAGCTGGTGCGTGACGGGCACACGGCCGCGCGCCACGCCCACCGTTGTCTTGTGGCCGTCGTAGAAGGTGCCGTAGTCCACCGACAGGTTGGCCGAGACGGTCCGCTGCTGGCCCAGATTGTAGTTGACACGCAGCGTATCGAATGCGTAACCGCCAACCGGCAGGGTCACTCTGCCAATCTGCGTCGGCACCGGCAGGTATTCGTACTGGTTGGTATACAGCACGCCGAGCCGATCGGCGTTCTTGAAATCGAGCGCGAACTCGCCGGTGGCGGTGCGGGTCTCCAGGCGGCCACTGCCGCTCTCGATGTAGTCCGTCGAGCCCTGATAGACGTACTTGCGGATGGCGCTGCCGCTGCGGGCCCGCGGGCTGAAGCGCGCCAGCGCGAAGTTGCGGAACATGTCGAGGCGCTTCACGAACCCCACTTCCGGGTTGAACGAGTCGCCGATGCCAAGCCGCTCGATCTGCAGGCCGTAGCGGTCGCCGTTGTAGTCGAGCTGCGCTCGATGGCTGGTATCGTTGCCGCCGGGTCGGAGCGGGTGGTCGTTCGGTGTGCGCGCCCAGAAGGTGTTGATCTGGAGGTTCTTGAAGAAAACGAACGTGCCGTCGAGGCCGTAGGTGAGACTACCGCCGGCGCCGGTAGTCGACACGGACCGATTGGTGACGATGGCGCCGATGCTGCTGCGGCTCAGCAGGTCTCGTTTCACGCGGGCGACGGTGAAGTTGGTCGGCAGCGCGCCGCTCTCGGCGTCGTCGGCTGACTGGATGTCGACGGCGCCAATGCTGTACCGCCCGGCACGTCCGGTCAGCCGGCCGCCGGCGTCGATCGGGACCTCGCGTCCCCCGTTGAGGCCGATGCGCCGGCTATAAAACAGGATCGGCGCGTCCGACTGCCCGGCATTCAAGCTCCCGACGGCAACGCCCCCGAAGGCGAAGGTGCCCTGGTTCTCGAGGAAGAACTCGCGCTTCTCGGGAAAGAACAGGCTGAACCGTGTGAGGTTGATCTGCTGCTGGTCGGCCTCGACCTGCGCGAAGTCCGTGTTGACCGTGACGTCGGCGGCGAGGTTCTGCGTCACCGCATACTTGGCATCGAAGCCCACGGCGGCCCGGCCGTCGTTCGACACCCGTGGGCTCGCGGTCATGTCCGAGCTGAGACTCGACGTCATGTACGGCTTCAGATCCACGCTGGCGCGCCGTACCGGCGCCTCGATGCCGAGCAGCCGCGCGGCGTAGGCGGTCTGCTCGACGCCCTGGGCGCCCTGCGCCCGCGGCACGGCCGCGAGCATCGAGATCTCGTTCTTCGACCGCTTCACACGCATCGCGTTGAAGCCCCACGTCTGCGCGCTGCCCGGCTGATAGCGCATCGACTTGAAGGGAATGGCACCCTCCATCGTCCAGCCGCCATCGAAGCGGCCGGTCTCGAGGTCCCACACGGGGTTCCAGTCGCCGTTGTACTGGCGCTCGTTGATCACCTGCCCGTCGGAGCGGCCGCCGAGCGCGTTGACGGTGAACGAGAGCGCGCTCCGGCGATCGTTGAAGGTGTCGAACACGAAGACGACGACGTCGTTGCCCGACCAGATGTTGCCGTTGTCGCGCCGCATCTCGGTGGCGACGAGCCGATCCATTTGAGAGTCCCACACGCGGAACGACACATAGACGTTGTCGTCGTCGAAGGCGAGCCACACTTCGGTGCGTTCGCTGGCCACTTCGCCGTCGTCGGGTTCGATTTGAATGAAGCCGGTCATCGGCGAGACGCGGCGATAGAGATCCTCGTCCAACGCACCGTCGATCTGTAGCGGAGCGTCGACGCGGACCGCGCGCACAGTGGTGGTGCCGTCGCCTTCGCGCTTCATCACCGTGATCGGAATATCGTCGGCGTGGAGCGATCGTGCGAGGAGGACGAGCGCGATCGCGCACGCACCGATAAGCCGCATGGACTGCGAGTATCACGTCTTCGCCGCAACGAAGCATAGGGACATTACTGTTCACGACTGCTCACGCAGCCCGAGCTTCAGTCCAGCCCCTCACGCACGAGGTCTCGCACTCGACAGACTTGTACGTCGCGCGATTGACAGTGGACCGAATTGTTCACTGCCTCGAACCGTGATCCAAAGGCCCCGATGCTCTGCGCCTCGATCGCGCGGCCGTCTGCAGACCCGTCTACGTCCGCCCGTCGGGCGTGCGCGACGGATGTCGCACGACATTGTCGGAGCGCGGGCGGTCGATGTCCATTTGCGTCCATCGACGCGGGCCGACGAGCGCTTCGGTGAAACGCGGTGAAGTCTCAGTAATTTCAAGCACTTGACCACGGCGTGGCGGCGCGCGCGCAGGCGGCACCTGCCTTGCTATTACCGAAGCATCGTGAGCCGTTCATCGCCGGTCGCCCAATCCAGGTTCTTCTTGGAGGTCAGTTTGATGCGTCGCTGTTGCCGGATTCTCGTCTTCGCTGCTCTCGCCCTCTGTCTCGGCACGTTGTCCGTGTCGGCACAGGCCACGTCGTCTCTGCGGGGCAAGGTCGCCGACGCCCAGAGTGGCGCGCTGCCAGGCGTGACCGTGGTGCTCAAGAACCCCGAAACGGGGTTCTCTCGAGAGGTCGTCACCGACGAGACCGGGTCGTACTCGTTGCTGCAGGTACCGCCCGGGAGCTACACGATCACAGCGGACCTCCCTGGGTTTCAGGCCGCCACGGCCAAAGTGGTGCTGCAGGTCAACACGCCGGCGACGCTCGATCTGAGGATGGAGATCGGCGGCATCACCGAGTCGGTGCAGGTCGAGGCCGCGGTCACGATGATCAACACGACCGACGCGTCGATTGGCAACGCTTTCAAGGAAGTGCAGGTTCGCCAGCTTCCGCTCATGACGCGCAATGTCGTCGAGCTGCTCAGCCTGCAGCCGGGCGTCACGCCGACCGGCGAGGCCTTGGGCGCGCGGCGCGACCAGAACAACATCACGCTGGACGGGGTGGACATCAACGACAACCAGACATCGGGCCTCGAGAACCCGACCCAGAACGCTCAGCAGGGCGGGTTGAACACCGGCAATTCGCGCGACAGCGGGTTCAACGCCGCGCTGCCTGTGCCGCTCGACTCGGTGCAGGAGTTCCGCGTCACGGTGGGCGGACAGAACGCCAACCAGGGCCGCAGCTCGGGCGGTCAGGTGTCGCTGGTCACCAAGAGTGGCACGAACCTCTATCGCGGGTCGGCCTACGAGTACAACCGCGACACGAAGTTCTCGGCGAACAACTGGTTCAGCAACCGCGCGGGGATTCCGCGCGAGCAGTTGAAGCGTAACCAGTACGGTGTGTCGCTCGGCGGCCCGATCAAGCGCGATCGCGCCTTCTTCTTCGGCAACGTCGAGCGGCGCAAGGACAACAGCGCCGCCAACCAACTACGACGTGTCGGCTCCACCGCGCTTCGTGCGGGCACCATCATGGCGAGGGCCAGCGATGGCCAGACCTACGCCCTGGGGCCGGAGGTGTTGAAGGCGATCGACCCGCTTGGCCTGGGCGCCAGCCCGGCGATGCTGGCGCTGCTCAACTCGCTGCCCGCAGGAAATGACGCATCGGCTGGCAGCGACAACGGCCTGAACTTCAGCGGCTTCCGCTTCAACGCGCCGCTGTTGCTCGACAACCGCGCCTACGTGGCGAAGGTGGACCTGAAGATCGATTCGATGAGCAAGCACAACCTGAGCGTGCGCACCACCGTCGCGGACAACGCCCGCGACCTCGCGCTGGCCCAGTATCCCGGCCAGTCGGCCAATTCCGTCGAGCTGAACACGAGCTACGGCGTCGGCGCGTCCTACACCGGGGTCCTGTCCCCGAATGTGATCAATTCCGCGAACTTCGGGCTCACCAACGTCCGCATGCAGCGGACTGGCACGCTCGGTGCGACGTTCACCCTCGACCAGATTGACGTGCCGATCGACCTGACGCGGCCGTTCGTGCGCGAGGCGCCCACCTACAACTTTATCGACGATCTCACGTGGAACAAGGGCACGCACACCATCACGATGGGCGGCAACCTGCGCCTGGTTCGGAACAACCGCACGAGCTACGCCAACGCGTACCCGACCTTTTCGTATGGTCGCGGGTCGCTGCTCGGCCTCGGGTCGGACATGGTGACGGCGACCAACGCGTACCTGGCCGCTCTCACCGGCAACCCGACCATCCGTCTTACCGATGCCACCAACGTCACGCGCGCGATGGGCAATCTGTTCGGTGTGATCACGACGTCGTCCATGACCTATAGCTACGACGCAGCCGGGAACCCGCTGCCGGTGGGCGATCCGACGGTGCGCAACTTCGCCAGCAACGAGTTCGAGCTCTACTACGGCGACAACTGGCGAGTCACGCCCAACCTGACCCTGACTTACGGCGTTCGCTACATGAACCTGGGCGTGCCCTACGAGACGAACGGGCTGCAGGTGGCGCCGCTCTTCCCGCTCCAGGAGTTCTTCCAGGAGCGGCTCGATGGGATGGCGGCCGGGACTCCGAGCAACCAGCTCGCGCACAACCTCATGAGCTATGACTTCATCGGGCCCGAGAACGGCAAGGACAGCTGGTTCGCGCCGGATCTCAACAACTTCGCGCCCAGGGTCGCCGTGGCCTACACGCCGGACAGCGGCTTTCTCAGCCTCCTCACCGGCAAGAGCGGCGTGATTCGCGCCGGCGGCGGCCTCGTCTACGACCGTTTCGGCAGCGACCTCGTCACGAAGTTCGACAGCACCGCGTCGTTCGGCCTCGCCGATATCGTGCGTGCGTCGTCGGTGAATTTCACGACCGGCCAGCGCTACAGCGGTACGCTGCCGACGATCACCGCCGCGCCGCAGCACGTGTTCCCGTTCACGCCGCCGGCAGTGGACTTCATCGGCGGCAACTACATGGGCATCGACACCACGCTGCGCACGCCGCGGTCGTGGAACGCCAACGTGTCGGTGGCGCGTGAGATTCGCGGCGGGATGACGGCGGAGATCGGCTACGTGGGTCGCTGGGGTCGCGACCTGCTGATGCAGACCGACGCCGGTGGCTGGGCGATTCAGTTCAAGGAACCGGCGTCTGGTCAGACGTGGAAACAGATGGCGGCGGCCATCCGCGCCATCAAGGACGCGGGCATCACGCCGGCACAAGTGCGCGCCAACCCCTCCCTCGTCGCGCCGCTGCCGTGGATCGAGAACATGGTCCCGGCGCTGGCGAACATGTTCTTCGCCGGCAGCGCCACCGCGAACTACTACGACCTGATCTGGGGTCAGTTCGGCGGCAGCGATGCCGACGCGGTGCACGCCGTCGACCGCGTCAAGAGCGCGGCGTTCCCGAACTGCATCATCAAGACCGGCTGCTACACGATGTATCCGACGCAGAGCAGCGGCATGTCGATGTGGACCAACGCCGGCTACTCGAACTTCAACGGCATGACGATGTCGCTGCGCAAGGCTTACAACCAGGGTATCTCGTTCGACCTCAACTACACGCTGTCGCACTCGATGGACAACGGCGGCGCGCCTGAGGCCGGCGGCGGCAGCGCGGCCGGTATCATGCTCAACCCCTACGATCTCGATTCGTTCTACGGCGACTCGGACTTCGACGTGCGGCACAACCTCAACAGCAACGTGCTGTTCGAGTTGCCGTTCGGCCGCGGCAAGCCGGTGTTGGGCAACGCCGGGGCGCTGACCGACGCGCTCGTAGGCGGCTGGCAGCTCTCGACGATCTTCCGTTACCGCTCGGGCTTGCCGACCTCTGTTGCCTACTCGGGGCTGTGGCCGACGAACTTCTCGTTCACCACGCTGGCCGACCCAATCGGCGACTACGACGACGGCGTCACGGTCAACCAGAACGGCAACCCGGCCATCTTCTCGTCCACGACGGAAGCCGCCAATTGGAAGCCGATGCTGCCGGGCGAGGTGGGCACGCGCGGCGCGGTGCGCCTGGCGCCCTACTACAACACCGACCTGTCCCTGACCAAGTACTTTTCGCTGCCCCACGGTCACCGGGTGCAGTTCCGCGCCGAGGCCTTCAACGCATTCAACAACGTGAACTACACCCGGGCGTCACTCGATGCGGCATCGCCGAACAGCTTCGGCGTGTTCACCGAGGCGGCGCCGGCCAGGGTGATGCAGTTTGCTCTTCGGTACGAGTTCTAGCGAGGCGTGGCCTCAGAACCGCGAGCATGTTTCGGAGCCGGGCTCGCTAGAACCAGTATCACTGGCCCGCGCTCCGCGCGGGCGTAGACGTCTTGACGGGTGAACATGTGACTCAACGAGAAGATTCGAAACCGTCAAGACGTCTAGGTTTCTGGACCTTCGTTGGAGGAGGCGGGATGAAACGGTTGTGTCTTGCGCTGGCGGCCTTCGGGCCGCTGGCGCTTCTCGTGTTCTCGAGCCCACGGGTCGACGCGCAGGCGCCGACCCCCACCCAGGCCGAATTCTTCGAAAGGAACGTTCGTCCGGTCCTGACCGAAAGCTGCGTCAGCTGCCACGGCAGCACCGCCGCCGGCGGCCTGCGGCTCGACTCGCGCGAAACCGCGATCGCAGGCGGCAAGTCGGGTCCGGCCATCGTGCCCGGCGATCCCGACAAGAGCCTGCTCATGGCCGCCGTGCGGCACACGGGCGCCACGAAGATGCCGCTCGGCGGCGACAAACTGAGCGACGGCAAGTTGCAGGCCCTCGCCGCCTGGATCAAGGACGGCGCCGCGTGGCCCGAGGTGCAGGCCGGCACGAAGCCGGAATCGGTGCTGAGCGATCACTTCGAATCGCACATCCGGCCGGTGCTGGCGCAGCAGTGCTTCGCGTGCCACACCAACTCGAAGAACGGCGGCTTGCGGCTCGATTCGCGCGACGACATGGTCGCGGGCGGCAAGTCTGGCACGGCGCTCGTGCCTGGCGATCCCGACCGAAGCCTCCTCATCGCGGCGCTGAAGCACAGCGGCACGCTGAAGATGCCGAAGGGCGGTACCCGCCTGACCGAGGAGCAGATCGGCTTCTTCGTCACCTGGGTCAAGGACGGCGCCTACTGGCCGGTGGACAAGACGCTCGCCAAGGAGTACTCCGACGCCCAGAAGCACCTCTGGTCGGTGCAGCCGCTTCGCAGCAGCAACGTTCCCGCGGTCAAGGACGCAGCGTGGGCCGTCAACGACATCGACCGCTTCGTGCTGGCCCGCCTCGAAAAGGAGGGCCTGAAGCCGACGACGACGGCCGACCGCCGCACGCTGCTGCGGCGCGTGACCTACGACCTCACGGGCCTGATGCCCACCTACGAGGAAGTGCAGGCGTTCGAGAACGACAAGGGCCAGAACGCCTGGGAGAAGGTGGTCGATCGCCTGCTGGCGTCGCCGCGCTACGGCGAGCGCTGGGCCCGCCACTGGATGGACGTGGTCCGCTACGGCGAAGACGATTACAACGTCGGCGGCCGTCCGGACCGCACCGAGAAGTATCCCTTCGCGTATCTCTATCGCGACTGGTTGATTCGCGCCATCAACGACGACATGTCCTACGACATGTTCGTGAAGGCGCAGCTCGCCGCCGACCTGCTGCCCGAGAACGTCCGCGACAAGCACATCCCGGCGCTCGGCATGAACGGCAATGGTATCTGGGTGTTCCAGGCCAGCCCGGCGCCGATCGAGCGCGCCGACGAATGGCACGACAAGGTGGACGTGACGAGCAAGGCGTTCATGGGCCTCACCGTGGGCTGCGCGCGCTGCCACGACCATAAGTACGACGCCATCTACCAGAAGGACTACTACGGAATGGCGAGCGTGTTCTCCAGTTCCAACTTCAAGTCCTACCCGCAGGTGCCCAAGGCAGTCGCTGACGCGTGGGAGAAGGAGAACAAGGTCCTCGAGAAGAAGAACGCGGGGCTCAAGAAGTTTCTCGACGAGAGCTCGGCACTCTACGCTCAGGTGCTGTTCTCCCAGGCCGAGGACTACATGCTGGCGGCCTGGAAGCTCGGCACCGAAAAGAAGGCCACGGTGGACGAGATCGCCGAGTCCGCCAAGGTCGATCCCGAGCTCCTCAACCGCTGGGTGCGCTTCCTGAAGAAGCGGCCCGACAACTACCCCGTGCTCAAGGGCTGGCAGGAGATGGTGGCGGCCGGCGGCAGCGAGGAGGACGCGAAAAAGATAGCCAAGGAGTTCGTGGCCAAGGTCACGGAGATCAACGCAAAGCGCGAGAGGCTGGAGAAGGAGAACGAGGCCACCCTTGTGCAGGTGAAAGGGCCGTCGGCGTTCGACAAGGACGAGGAGTCGACAGACCCGTTCGATCCCCTGCCGAACGGCAAGAAGCGGCGTCTCAACGCCTACCAGATCGACTTGAAGAGCCTGGAGCGCGAGGAGCTAGTGCTGTGGACCGACGTCTTCGACCGCGACATCCCCGAAATCACGGGCGAGGACGCGGACGACAACATCGACCGCCGCGGCAAGCCGGGCCTGCTGAAGCTGAGCGACGGCGTGCTCGAGCGCCGCCTGTCGGCCGACTTCCGGATGCACGTCGCCAAGCTGCGCGCCGACATCGACGCTTTCAAGAAGGCGATGCCGCCAAGGCCCCCGTCGGTCTATGGCGTCGGCGAGGCCGAGCAGCCGTCCGACCTGAGGACGTTCGTGCGCGGCAACCCCTATACGTTCGGCGTGTCGGCGCCGCGGGCCCTGCCGTCGCTCATGAACAACGGAGAGGCCAAGCTGTTCACGAAGGGCAGCGGGCGCCTGGACCTGGCGGAAGAGATCATCAAGCACCCGATCTCGTCGCGGGTCATCGTCAACCGCATGTGGCGGTGGCACTTCGGTCGCGGCATCGTGGACACCCCGAGCAACTTCGGGATGGCGGGCGACGTGCCGACGCATCCGGAACTGCTGGACTATCTGGCCTCGAAGTTCCTCGCTGACGGCATGTCCTTCAAGAAGCTGCACAAGGACATCCTGATGTCGCGCACCTACCAGTTGAGCGCCGCGCCGCTGGCCGCCAACGTGGCCAAAGACCCGAGCAACACGCTCTACTGGCGCGCCAACCGCACCCGCGTCGATTCCGAAGGCGTGTGGGATCTCCTGCTGCAAACGTCGAACACGCTCGATGTCTCGAGCCTCGGTGGTCCGTCCGACGAAATGAACGAGAAGATGAAGCGGCGCGCGGTCTACGCGAAGGTGAGCCGGATGTATCCGGGCGACTTCCACTCCACGTTCGATCTGCCGACCGCGACCATCTCGACGGAGAAGCGTTTCACGACGAACGTCCCGCAGCAGCGGCTGTTCTTCCTGAACAACGCGCTGGTGCACAAGCAGGCGGACGCCATCGCCGAACGCCTGAAGTTCGAGGCGACGCCAGAGGCGCGCGTGAAGAAGGCCTTCGAGCTGGTCTACCAGCGGATGCCCACGCCCGAGGAGCTCGCTGCCTCGCTCCTGTTCGTCGAGAAGCCGGCGTATCAGGGCCCGCCGCCGGTGGCCCCGGCCAGCGAAGCCGACGTGAAAAAAGCGCTCGGCGAAAAGAGCAAGGAAGACAAGGACGCGGCGAAGCCGCTGCCGGATTCGCCGCTCAGGTCTTTCTGCTGGGCCCTGCTCAGCTCGAACGAATTCCTCTTCATCGACTAGTAGGGAGACGCCAGCACATGTCCTGCCATCACGTTTTCAAGCCCGTTACGCGACGCCAGGCGCTCACCAGCCTGGGCAGTGGCTTCGGCCTCGTCGCGCTGTCCCAGATGCTGAACACGTCTCTCGCCCAGGCGGCCACCGCACCGACCTTTCCAACCGGCGGCAAGGGCGGCGTGCTGCCGGGGCTGCATTTCAAGCCCCGGGCCAAGCGCGTCATCTTCCTGATGATGAACGGCGGCATGTCGCACGTGGACACGTTCGACTACAAGCCGATGCTCGAGAAATACAACGGCAAGCCGATGCCTGGCGGACCGGTCCTCACCCAGCGCAAGACCGGCAACCTGATGATGTCGCCGTTCAAGTTCCAGAAGCACGGAAAGAGCGGCCTCGAGATGAGCGAGCTCTGGCCGAATCTCGGCACGGTGGCCGATGACATGTGCGTCATCAAGTCGATGTACGCCGACATCCCCAACCACGAGCCGACGCTGACGATGTTGAACACCGGCGCCAATTTCATTGGCCGGCCGTCGATGGGCGCGTGGATCACCTACGGCCTCGGCACGATGAACGAGAACCTGCCGGGCTACGTGGTGCTGACGCCCACCGAACCGCTCACCATCGGCAGCCCGCTCTGGACGTCGTCGTTCCTGCCGGCGGTGCATCAGGGCACGCTCGTCCACAACAAGTGGGTGGAGGACGAGAAGTTCAAGGCCGAGAAGGTCATTCCCAACATCTTGCGGAACGCGGCCGACGATCCGCAGCTGCGCGACATCGGGTTCCTGCGTCAGCTGAACCAGATGCACATGAAGCGCATCCAGGACAAGGACTCCGAGCTCGACGCGTCGATCCAGACGATGGAGACGGCGTTCCGCATGCAGACCGACGCGCCGACCGTGTTCGACGTCAGCAAGGAGAGCAAGGCCACGCTCGAGATGTATGGGCCTGGCAACACGGCGCTCGGCGCCCTGATGGCGGCGCGGCTGGTGGAGAAGGGCGTGCGCATGGTGCAGACGTACTACGGGAAGGGCGACCCGTGGGACGCGCACAACGACATCATGACCTACCGCAAGCTGGCGCGTGATTCCGACCAGGCGTACGCGGCGCTCATCAAGGACCTCAAGCAGCGCGGCCTGTTTCAGGACACGCTGATCGTCGGCGCCACCGAGTTCGGACGCACGCCGGCGATCCAGACCGCGAACGAGAACGTGGCCGGCGTGGTGAACGGGCGCGACCACAACGTCACGGGCTTCTCGATCTGGCTGGCCGGCGGCGGCATCAAGGGCGGCACGTCGTACGGCGCCACCGACGACTTCGGCTTCAAGGCAGTGGAGAACAAGGTGCACATCCACGACCTGCACGCCACGATGCTCTACCTGCTCGGGATCGACCACACCAAGCTCACGTATCACTACAGCGGACGCGACTTCCGCCTGACTGATACGGAGGGCAAAGTGATCCACGACATCATCGCGTAGCGGAGCTTCGCCACATGACTATTCGGCTCCGCCCCGCTACGAACAGTGTCTGCTTTGCCGCGCTCCGCGCGGCGGTTGCGAGGCAGGCGGTGAAGCTGGCCTCGTTTGCGCTCGTAGTGTCGGCCACCGGCGCCGTGCTGCTCGCGCAGCAGCAGGCGCCGCCCGCCGCCGCTCCCGTGCCCAAGCCGGGCGTCAAGGCCGTGCAGCGGCCGATGTCGATGATCGTGCCCGACGCGGAGTACCCGATCGTCGGCGGCCCCGACTGGCTGGCGATGGGCGAGAACCAGGTGTGGACCAACAGCCGCGCCCAGGATCTCGTCAGCCGCATGGATCCCTACACCAACGAAACGGTGGCAGTAGTGCCGGTGAAAAGCCCGTGCTCTGGCCTCGTGGTGGCCGAGGGCACGCTGTGGGTGCCGAGTTGCCTCGAGAAGTCGCTCTACCGCATCGACACGACGACCAACATGGTGGTCGCGAAGATCCCGGTGTCGCCCGCCAACAACGAGGGCGGCATCGCCTACGGCGCCGGCTCGATCTGGCTGCCCAGCGATGCCAAGGGTGAGGTGACGCGCGTCGATCCGGCGACCAACGGCATCGCCGCGACGATTCCCGTCGCGCCCGGCTCCTACACGGCGGTCTTCGGCTACGGCCGGGTCTGGGTGTCGAGCACCGACAAGAGCCTCGTATCGGTCATCCATCCGGCGAGCAACAAGGTGATTGCCGAAATTCCGGTGGACAAGGGGCCGCGCTTCATGGCGGCGGGCGAGGGTTACGTCTGGACACTCAATCAGGGCACCGGCACGGTCACCAAGATTGATCCCTTCACGATGAAGGTGGTCGCGACCATCGACGTCGGCCTGCCGGGCACCGGCGGCGACATCGCGGCCGGCGAGGGGGCCGTGTGGGTGACGTCGCGCGACATCCCGGTGACGCGCATCGAGGTCGCCACCAACACGGTGACGCACCAGTTCGTCGGGCCTGGCGGCGACGCCATCCGCGTGCTGCACGGCTCGGTGTGGCTGTCGAACGGGCGCTGGTCGAACGTGTGGCGCTTCCAAGCGAGCAAGATCACCAACACGATCCCTTCGTCGTGGACGACGCAGGCGCAGCCGGCGGATCTCGACGGCAACGGGTCGCCGGATCTGCTGGTGGAGGACCTGCGGGTATGGTTCCCTGGCAAGCCCACGGCGTTCCGCGTGAAGCCGCTTTCGGCCGCCGCGGGCTCCAGCTTCACGCTGAAGACGACGCTCAACGGCAAGAAGGCCGACGTGCCGTTCGTGAAGATGGGCGACCAGTACGTGGCCACCTTCACCGCGAGCGAGCCGCGCTGGATCCACTACTCAGTGTGCGCGGGCTCGCGGTGCTCGGAGGAGCTGGTCGTGGCCTCGCCCACCACGCCGCTCGAGTTCGCGCTCAAGACCGCGACGTTCGTGCCGCCGGCGTTTACCGCGCCCGGTCCGCCGCCCGTCGGCAGCTACGTGTGGAACATCCTCGAGCCGACGATCCTGGCGCCCGACTACCAGGCGCTGCTCGATCGTGACGGCCGCACGGGCCCGGTCACTATTACCAAGCCGCAGGACTACGGCGAGCTGAAGCGCCACGAGTGGGAGTTCCAGAACCACACGGCGTTTTCTTACGGGATTCTCACGGCGGACAAGCAGAGCACGGTCGCCTGCGTCTACATCAACCCGAGCGCCAAAGCCGGGTACGACGCAACGGTGCGGCTGTGGGTCACCAAGCAGGGCGCCGCCGCCGGTCTCGAGCCGGTGCTCGAGAAGGCGGTGCGGGCGTGGATCGCGGCGAAGTGGCCTTTCAAGAAGGTGGCATTCCCCGGCCGCGACATGCCGATGACCGAGTGGAACTCGCTGCCGAACCGGAGCCAGTCGTGAAGAACCTGGCCGGCTTCAGACGTCGGGCGTCGGGCTTCGGGTACTCGGCTTCAGCGCTGGCGCTCTTGGCCGTCGCGGCGGTGGGCGCGCAGGCGCCCGCGCCGGCGATTCCGCCGCAGCCCTTGAGCGCGTTCGTCGAGCCTGGCGTGCTGCCCAAGTCCTGGACGAGCGGCGGCCCCAAGTGCATGGAGCAGCCGTCGTTCCAGGTGCACGAGTACAACCCGAACTTCTTCATCCTTCGGCAATCGGGCTGCATCCACTACGAGAAGCCGTTCCTCTACCTGATCTTCGGGCGCGACAAGGTGCTGCTCGAGGACACCGGCGCCGGGAACATTGACACCGCGCCGGTGGTGATGGATCTGATCGGCAGATGGCAGAAGCGGAACAACCGGCCGGCGGCGCCGCAGCTGATCGTCACGCATTCGCACTCGCACGGCGATCACACCGCGGGTGACAAGGGCTTCGCGAACCTGCCGAACGTGCAGCTGGTGCTTGCCAAGGTGGACGAGCTGCAGAAGGCGTTCGCGATCAAGACGTGGCCGTCCGATATCGTCCAGATCGATCTCGGCAACCGCATCGTGGATCTGATCCCGATTCCCGGGCACGACGTGGCGGGCATCGCGCTCTATGACCGCCAGACCGGCATCCTGATGACCGGCGACAGCTTCTACCCGGGGCGGCTCTACGTCGGCGACGCCGAGTTCGCCACGTTCATGGCCAGCCACCAGCGGATGGTTGATTTCACCGCCGACAAGCCGGTGGCGCACATCTTCGGCACGCACATCGAGCAGACCAGCACGCCGTTCGTGGACTACCCGCGTGGCACCACCTATCAGCCCGAGGAGCACACGCTCGAGCTGACCCGCGGCGTGCTGCTCGAGCTGAACGACGCGATGAAGCGGCTGAACGGGAAGCTCGATCGCGTGGTGCTGCGCGACGTGATTCTGTCGCCGCGCGTTCGGAATTAGGGGGTTCTCGTGACCGTCATGTTCTGGCCCGTGGTCGTCTTCATGGCGATCTCGCTGGCCATTGGCCTCTATACCTACACGAAAGTTCGCGGCTCCAGCGCGCGCTTCACCGTGTGCGACAAGTCGCTGCCGTTCATCGTCGTTGGGACGGCGCTGATGGCGCAGGCCGTGGACGGCAACTCGACGCTCGGCGCCGTCTCGATCACCTACACCGGAAGCGTGTGGGGAGGGTTGATGATCTCCCTCGGCCTGGCGGTCAGCCTGCTCATCGTGGGGCGCTTTCTCGCCGCGCCCCTGAACCGGATGAACCTGATGACGCTGCCGGAGTTCTTCTATCGCCGCTACGGGGAGCGGACCGAGCTGCTCGTCTCGGTCCTGACGATCCTCGCGTTCACCGTTCTCATCGCTGGAAACTTGAGCGCGGTGGCGTGGGTGCTATCGGTGGTCAGCGGGATCGACTACTTGCCGGCCCTGGTGGTGTCGGCGGCCATCGTCGTGACGTACACGATCGCCGGCGGCCTGTATTCGGCAATCTGGACCGACTTCTTCCAGGAGTACCTGGCGCTCTTCGGCTTCCTCGCGGCCGCGACCTGGCTGCTGGCGACCCGGGGTCTGGACGGCATGGTGGCTGCGGTGCCCGCCTCCACGGTCGACCTCTCATCGGTGCTGAGCCGCGACAGCGGGGCGCTCGTCAATTGGGCCGGGATGATCGCGCTCGCGTTCGGGAACGCGATGGCCCTCGACTTCATGGAGCGCGTGTTCGCCGCCCGTGACGGCCGGACGGCGCGCCGGGCCTGCTACTACGGCGCGATGATGACGTTCATCATCGGCGGCTGCGTCGCGATCATCGGACTCGCGGGCGTGGCTTCGGTGCAAGGTGCCAGCGACCCGCGCATGGTGCTGCCGACGATGGCCGTCGGGGTGTTGCCCTACTGGATCGGCGTGCTCGTCTTCGTGGGCGTTCTCGGGGCGTCGATGTCGACCGCGAACGGCGCGATCCTGGTGATTTCCGTCGTGATGGCGCGAAACGTCGTCCAGCGCTGGAGGCCGGAGGTCATCGAGGATTCGAAGATGCTGCGCCTGTCGCGCCTCATGGCATTGCCGACCGCCTTTGCCGCCGGGCTCGTCGCCTTTGTGCGGCCGGAGCCGGGCATCCTCCTCATCATCGCCTTCGACATCGTGCTCGCCGGCTGTGTGGTGCCGCTCTTTGCCGGCGTGTATTGGAAGAAGGCCAACGCCGCCGGCGCCATTGCCGCAATCGTCGTCGGCACCAGTGCGCGGCTCGTCGCGTACTTCGTCACGCCGGCTGCCTGGGGCGGGCTCGACACGCTGCTGCCGCCGCTGCTCAGCGCCGGCACGTTCGTGGTCGCCTGCCTGCTGACGCAGAAGACGCAGGAAAGCCGCCATGCTGTGTTGACCGAAGCCTTGCAGGAGGGAATCTGAACGTGAAACGCCGGATTGCATTTGCCAGCGCCGGTGTGGCGCTGTACGCGACACTGGCCGGGGCGCAAACACCGTCGCCGGCTTCGGCGACCCAAGCGCCCGCGCGGCCGCCTCGACCTGGCGTAGCCGCGCCGGGCGTCAAACGAGACATCACATCCATCAAGCCGCTCGGCGTGTTTCCGGTGCCGGGGAATCCCGATTGGCAGGTAATCACCAAGGACGCCGTGTGGGTGACGAGCGGCCGCAAGAATCTCGTGGGGCGTCTCGATCCGAAGACCAACACGGTGGTGACGCTGGTCGAGACCGGTCCACGCCCGTGCTCTGGTCTCGTGGAGGCCTTCGGCAGCATCTGGGTGCCGATCTGCGGCGAGCCGGACAAGCCCGACACCAAAGGGCTGCAACGCATCGACCTCAAGACCGACAAGGTGACCGCCACTCTGCCCATCGGGCCGGCGTTGAGCGAGGGCGGGATCACCGCTAACGCCGACAGCATCTGGATGCTCACCGACATGAAGGGGCTGCTGGCACGCATCGATCCGGACACCAACCGGATGGTGGCCGAGATCCAGGTGCCGTCAGGGTCGTCGGTGGTCGTACTCGGCGAGGACAAGGCGATCTGGGTGGTGAGCACCCAGGAGAGCAATGTGGTGCGCATCGACCCGAACACGAACCTGATCACCGATCGGGTTGCGGTGGGTCCGAACCCGCGCTTCACCACCGTCGGCGGCGGCTCGATCTGGACGCTCAATCAGGGCGACGGCACCGTGTCGCGCGTGGACGTCAAGTCGCGCAAGCTGGTGACCAACATCGAGGTGGGCGTGCCGGGAGGCGGCGGCGAGATCGCGTACGGCGAAGGGTTCGTCTGGGTGACGGTGTTCGAGATCCCGCTGTCGCAGATCGATCCCGAGAACAACAAGGTGGTCAAGCAGTGGGTGGGTCTCGGTGGCGACGCCGTGCGCGTCGGCCACGGCTCGGTGTGGCTGTCGAATATCCGCCAGGAGAACGTCTGGCGTCTCGACCCGAAGCAGCCATGACGCCCGCCGCTGCCGCCCCTCCCGTCGCGCGCGGCTCGGCGGATACTGTAGGCATGGGTCTGCTCTTCGAGGATGTCGTCCGCGAGGGCGCTACGTGGTCGCACGTGTTGAAGCGCGGTACGGCGCTGCGCATCATCGACTCCGCTGGGGCCGCCAACGTAGGGGCGCTGTTCTACAACTGGGAGAACCCCGCCGAGCGCTACAACATGCCGGATACGCTGAAGGCGCAGCACACCGCGCGCCTGACGCGCGGGTTCGTCCTCTACTCGGACATGGGCCGCGTGCTCTGCTCGATCACCGACGACACGCTGGGCTGGCACGACCCGCTGAGCGGCTGCGCCAACGCGGCGCAGGTGCGCGCGAAGTACGGCGAGGCGCGCTATCAGGACGCGCGGAACGACTACGTCAAGAACGCCTACGACGGCTTCGTCATCGAGCTGGCCAAGTACGGCCTGACCGCGCGCGACCTGCCGGCGCCGGTGAACTTCTTCAGCCGGGTCGCGGTGAACGCCGTCGGCGCCATGACGTTCGTGCCCGGCCATTCGCAGGCGGGCGACGCCGTGGAGCTGCGGGCCGAGATGAACGTGCTGGTCGTCCTGAACACGTGTCAGCACCCGCTCGACCCGAATCCGCGCTACGAGCCCAAGCCGGTGGCGCTGTCGGTGCGTCGCGTGCCGCCGCCGGGGCCCGACGATCCGTGCCGCACGTCGCGGCCCGAGAACGGGCGCGGGTTCACGCTGACCGAACGGTATTTCTTGTAGGGCGGGGCTCGAGCCTCGCCTTACGAATGAAGCCTATGCTGACCGCGAGCGCGCTCGATCCGTCCACCGCTGTCCACGACGCCACCGTGCTGGCGGGCGACCCGTGGATGCACGAGATCCGGAGGGGGCAGACGTTCCGCATCCTCGATCTCGAGGGCAATCAGGCCGCCGACACGCTGTTCTACAACGCGCACGACTACGAGGACCGCTACTCGGCGCAGGACACCATTCGCGAGCAGGGCAACATCTACCTGACCACTGGGACGAAGCTGCGGTCGCTCAAGGGCCACACGTTGCTGACGATCGTGGCCGACACTTGCGGCCGCCACGACACGCTGGGCGGCGCCTGCGCCACCGAGAGCAACATGGTGCGCTACGCGCTCGAGAAGCGGCACATGCACGCGTGCCGGCAAAGCTTCGTGAAGGCCGTCACCGAGTGGGGCCGCGGCCTCGACAAGCGCGACATCGGCCACAACATCAACTTCTTCATGAACGTGCCGGTGACGCCTGAAGGGCGCCTCACGTTCGAGGATGGCGTCTCGGCGCCCGGGAAGTACGTGGAGATGCGCGCCGAGATGGACGTGCTGGCGCTCATCAGCAACTGCCCGCAGTTGAACAATCCCTGCAACGCCTACAATCCGACGCCAATTCGCGTGCTCGTCTGGGATTGATGTTCGACAAGGTTCTCGTCGCGAACCGCGGCGCCATCGCCTGCCGGATCATCCGGACGCTGCGGCGGATGGGCGTGTCGCCGGTGGCGGTCTATTCCGATGCCGACCGGCACGCGGCGCACGTGGCGCAGGCCGATGCCGCCGTGCGGCTGGGGCCGCCGGCCGCCGTCGAGAGCTACCTGCAGCAGGACGCCATCATCGAGGCGGCGCGCCGCACCGGCGCACAGGCCATCCACCCGGGTTACGGGTTCCTGAGCGAGAACGCGGGGTTCGTCGAGTCCTGCGAGCGCGTCGGTCTCGTGTTCCTGGGGCCGACGCCGTCGCAGATGCGCGCGCTGGGCCTCAAGCACACGGCCCGCGAGATTGCCGAGCGCGAAGGCGCGCCGCTGCTCACCGGCACCGGCCTGCTGATTGACGAGGAGCATGCGCTGGCCGAGGCCGAGCGCTGCGGCTACCCGGTGATCCTGAAGAGCACCGCCGGTGGCGGCGGCATCGGCATGCGCGTGTGCCGCACGGCCGCAGAGCTCACGCAGCATTTCGGCCCGGTGGCGCGGCTGGGCGTCGCCAATTTCGGTCAGGGCGGCGTGTATCTCGAGCGGTTCGTCGGGCGCGCGCGTCACATCGAGGTACAGATCTTCGGCGACGGCGCCGGCAACGTCATCGCGCTGGGCGAGCGCGACTGCTCGGCGCAACGCCGCAACCAGAAGGTGGTGGAAGAGACGCCGGCCCCCGGGCTGCGCGACGACGTGCGCCGGCGGCTGTGGGACACCGCCGAGATGCTGGCCCGCGCAGTGCGCTACCGGTCGGCCGGCACCGTGGAGTTCCTCTACGACGCGGACCGCCAGGACTTCTTCTTCCTCGAAGTGAACACGCGCCTGCAGGTCGAGCACGGCGTCACCGAGGAAGTGACCGGCGTGGACATCGTGGAGTGGATGGTGCGCCTGGGCGCCGGCACGCTGCCGCCGCTCGAGACGCTCCGCGTGACGCCGTCGGGCGCGTCGATCCAGGTGCGCGTCTACGCCGAGGACGCGGCGCACGACTTTCGCCCCAGCACGGGCCTGCTCACCGACGTGCGGCTGCCGGCGGGCGTGCGCTGCGATACGTGGGTGGACCGAGGCACCGAGGTGACGCCCTTCTACGACCCGATGCTCGCCAAGATCATCGTCCACGGCGCCACACGCGCCGAGGCGATGGCGCGCCTCGAGGCGGCGCTGGCCGGGGCGTCGTTTGCCGGACTCGAGACGAACCTCGACTACCTTCGCCAGGTCGTCGTCGAGCCCGAGTTCAGGGCCGGTGGCTTTCCCACCAGCTTCCTGGGCCGCGTGCACTACCGGCCGCGCGCCTTCGAGGTGCTCGACCCGGGGATGCAGACCACCGTGCAGGACTATCCGGGCCGCACGGGCTTCTGGCATGTCGGCGTGCCGCCGTCCGGGCCGATGGATTCGCTGGCGTTCCGGCTGGTGAACCGCATCGTCGGCAACAACGCGGCCGCGGCGGGCCTCGAGTGCACGATGACCGGCCCGCGGCTTCGCTTTTTCAGCGACGCCGTCATCGCTCTCGGCGGCGCCGACATGAAGGCCAGGCTCGATGGCGTGCCCGTCGAGCGGTGGCGTGCCATCGGCGTGAAGGCCGGGTCGGAGCTGCGGCTCGGCGCGGCGGCGGGAGCGGGCGCACGCGCCTACATCGCGGTACGTGGCGGGCTCGACGTGCCGGCGTATCTTGGGAGCCGCGCCACGTTCATCCTGGGCAAGTTCGGCGGCCACGCCGGGCGTGTGCTGCGGATGGGCGACATGCTCCGCTGGCACGACGCGCCGCCCGCGCTCGTAGGGCGAGGCTTCGGCCCCGCCTACCCCGCCGAGCCCTTGCCCGACGCGCTGACGCCCTCCTACTCCCACGAGTGGGAGATCGGCGTGCTCTACGGGCCGCACGGCGCGCCCGACTTCTTCACGGAAGGTGACATCGCGACGCTGTTCGCCGCGTCGTGGAAGGTCCACTACAACTCCGATCGCACCGGCGTGCGCTTGATCGGCCCACGCCCCACGTGGGCACGCCGCGACGGCGGGGAAGCCGGCCTGCACCCGTCGAACCTGCACGACAACGCCTACGCGATCGGCGCGATGGACTTCACGGGCGACATGCCGATCCTGCTCGGCCCCGACGGTCCGAGCCTGGGTGGCTTCGTGTGCCCCGCGGTGATCGCGCAGGCCGAGTTGTGGAAGATGGGGCAGGTGCGGGCGGGCGACAGCGTGCGCTTCCGCCCGATCACCAACGCGCAGGCCACCCGCATGGAGCGCCAGCTCGACGCGGCCGTCGCCACGCTGAGCGGCACGTTGCCGCAGCCGGCGCAGGAGAGGCCGGATTCCGCCGTGCTGTTGCGCAGCGGCTCCACCGTGTATCGCGCGGCGGGCGATCGCTACCTGCTGGTCGAGACCGGGCCGAACCAGCTGAGCCTCGACCTGCGCGTCCGCATTCACGCGCTCGAGCAGCTTCTCCACGAGCGGCGTCTGCACGGCATCGTGGACGTGACGCCAGGTATCCGCTCGCTGCAGATTCACTACGACTCCCGAGTGCTGCCGCGCGAGGAGCTGATGGCGGCGCTCGAGGACTGCGAGCGGGCGTTGCCGAACCTCGACGACATCACCATTCCGAGCCGCGTGGTGCACCTGCCGCTGTCGTGGGAAGACCCGGCGACGCTGCTGGCGATCGAGAAATACATGCAGTCGGTGCGCGCCGACGCGCCGTGGTGTCCGAGCAACACCGAGTTCATCCGCCGCATCAACGGCCTCGACTCGATCGAAGACGTGCGGCAGATCGTCTACGGTGCCGACTACCTGGTGCTCGGGCTCGGCGACGTCTACCTTGGGGCGCCGGTGGCGACGCCGGTGGACCCGCGGCACCGGCTGGTGACCACGAAGTACAACCCGGCTCGCACGTGGACCGCTGAGAACTCCGTCGGCATCGGCGGCGCGTATCTGTGCGTGTACGGGATGGAGGGGCCCGGCGGCTACCAGTTCGTCGGACGGACGGTGCAGATGTGGAACACGCATCGCACCACCGCGGCGTTCGAGCCCGGGTCGCCGTGGCTGCTGCGCTTCTTCGACCGCATCCGGTTCCATCCCGTGTCGGCGGCGGAACTGCTCGACATGCGGGACGCCTTTCCGCATGGGAAGTACAACGTCTCGATCGAGCCGCAAACGTTCAGCATGCGGGAGTACCGCGCGTTCCTGGCGTCGATTGGTCCCGAAGCGCGCGCGGCCAAGCAGCGTCAGCAGACGGCGTTCGAGGCGGAGCGCGAGCGCTGGGCCGCCGCGGGGCAGCCGGCCTTCGTCGAACCGGCCGACGATCTGCCGCCTCCTCCCACGGCCGACGTGCCCGAGGGGTGCGAGGCCGTGCGCTCGCCGATGACCGCCAGCGTGTGGTACATGGCCGTGGAGCCAGGTCAGCGCGTGGAGGCCGGGCAGCGGATTCTCGTGCTCGAGGCGATGAAGATGGAAGTGGAGATCACGGCGCAGGCGGAAGGCGTAGTGGAGCTGGTGCACTGCACGAAGGGCGTGATGGTTACTGCCGGTCAGAACCTGGTGACGGTGCGGGTCGATGGCTGATTACAGCGAGGCGATTGGCGCCATCTTCGACCGCATCGCCGTCGAGGGGCTGAACCCCGTCTGGATCGCGCTCGCGGATCGAGACGCGGCCGTGCGCGGGGCGCGGGACGTCGATCCTTCGCTTCCGCTTGCCGGCGTGCCGTTCGCGATCAAGGACAACATCGACGTGGCCGGCATGCCGACCACGGCCGGTTGCCCGGCCTATTCGTACGTGCCGGAGCGGACGGCTACCGTCGTGCAGCGCCTGCTCGACGCCGGAGCCATCCTCATTGGCAAGACCAACCTCGATCAGTTCGCCACCGGACTGGTGGGCGTCCGCTCGCCGTACGGCGCGTGCTCGAACGTGTTCGACGAGCGCTACGTCTCTGGCGGGTCGAGCTCGGGGTCGGCCGTGGCGGTGGCCAAGGGGCTCGTGAAGTTCGCGCTCGGCACGGACACTGCCGGGTCGGGCCGCGTGCCGGCCGCGTTCAACAACCTCGTAGGCCTCAAGCCGACGCGCGGGTTGCTCAGCACCGCCGGCGTGGTGCCCGCGTGCCGCTCGCTCGACTGCGTGTCGATCTTTGCCAGCGACGCCGCGTTCGCCGAACGTGTGTGGCGTGTGGCCCAGGGGTTCGATCCGTCCGATCCGTTTTCGCGCACCGCGCGCCCCGGCGAGGGCGCCGCGCCGTGGCTGCCGAGCACGTTCCGTTTTGGCGTGCCGAGCGACGAGGATTTGGAGTTTTTCGGCGATCCAGACAATCCGGCGCTCTACCGTGAGACGATCGCGCGGTTCGAAGCCATCGGCGGCACGTGCGTGACGATCGACTTCGCGCCCTTCCGCGAGGCGGCGGCGCTTCTGTACTCGGGGCCGTGGGTGGCCGAGCGCTACGCAGCCGTCGGCGAGTTCGTGGACGCGCATGTCGATGCGGTGCACCCCGTCGTCGCGCAGATCGTCCACGCGTCGGCGTCGAAGACGGCGGCCGAGGCGTATCGCGGTCTGTATCGCCTGGAGGAACTCAAGATGGCAGCCGCGGCGCAGTGGGCCGGCATCGATGTCATGCTGCTGCCGACGGCCGGGACCATCTACACGACGGCGGCGGTCGAAGCCGATCCGATCCGGCTGAATACGAACCTCGGGTACTACACGAACTTCGTCAACTTGATGGACCTTGCAGCCGTCGCCGTGCCGGCCGGCTTTCGCCGTGACGGACTGCCGTTCGGCGTCTCGCTCATCGGCCCGGCGTTCTCGGACGCGGCCTTATTGGCGCTGGCGTCGCGGCTTGTGGGGACGACTCTGACGGGAGGTGACGCCCCTGGCTGCATTCACGTGGCCGTCGTCGGCGCGCACCTTACGGGCCAGCCGTTGAACAAACAACTCACCGAGCGCGGCGCGCGGCTCGTGCAGTCCCGTCGTACCTCGCCCCATTACCGCTTCTACGCGCTCGCCAACACCACGCCGGCGAAGCCCGGGCTCGTCCGCGACCCGGGTTTCGACGGTCCGGGCGTCGCAGTGGAGATCTGGGCAGTCCCGTCACACCACTTCGGCAGTTTCGTTGCGGGCGTGCCGCCGCCGCTCGGCATCGGTAGCGTCCAACTCGACACAGGCGAGTGGGTCAAGGGATTCATTTGCGAGCCCGCGGCAATTGCCGGAGCGACCGAAATCACCGTCTACGGAGGATGGACGAACTACCTCGCTTCCGCGAATGCCTCTCGAGTGGAGTTGCGACGACTCTAGCAGCCGGTGGTGCGACGCGGGCATTGCACCACGGGCTGCTGAGGATCCTACCCGCCTACCACCGGCGACCGCGCCGGGCGTCCCGCAGGTCGTCGTAGTACTCCCGTTCCGCGCGGGCCAGATTGCGTCGGTACTCCGCTTCGGCGCGCCAGGAGTCGCGCCCGTAGACGTCTCGTCCGTAGACGTTGCGCCCGTAGTACCCACGGTTCTTCTTGCCCCAGCCCAGGTGCCGTCCGCGGTCGTGACGGTAGTACGGCTGCACCACACGAACGAGCCGCGCCGGAACGTATACCGTCCTGGGGCCGCGGTACACGGGGGCGCCGCCGACAACCACGCGCCCGCCACCGTTCGGCGTCCACACGCCGACGTCGACGAAGGTTTGGGCGCTGGAGCGGGTTGGCACCAGCAGAGCTAGGGCGCCGAATGACAAGGCGCACACGAGTGTTCGGGTCATTGGTGTCCTCCTCGGGGGTCGCTGATGGTCATACAGAGAGATGAGGTGCAGGTCCCGTACCAGTGCGTTCCGGCCGCTCCAGGGACCGATAAGTGCCATGGCGATGCAAACAGCAGGCATATTGACGACGGTGCTGGCGCTCGTGATCGTTGCCGGCTGCGGGCCGCGGTCAACGGCGCAAGTCGATTCCTGCAGCTCCTGTTCATGCCCGTCGAGGTCACCGCGGACGCGCCCCTGCAGCAGCTGGCGGTCTCGCTCCGCGGCTACAACGGGCCAGGCCAGTACCGGCTCGAGGCCTCGAACTTCGCTGTGACAGTAAGGACGCACACGCTGCGCTCGGTGGATGAGGGGGCTGAACTCGTGATGCGCCAGGATGCCAGCGGGACGATCCGTGCGAGCGGCCGCCTCGCATCCGGGGACGCGATGACGGTCGCCGTGGACTTCCGCTGCTTCGATCGTTGACGCCGGTCTAGGCGTTGCTGCCGGGGACGTTGCTGGAGCGCTGGCGGTAGTTGTTCTCGGCTTCGCCGATGAACTTCTGGACGGCCGCCATGTAGCGTTCCGTCGAGCCCAGGTGGGCGGCGCCGTAGCCCGAGTTCCGCAGGATCCCCTCGAGGTCGCTCCGGTCGTACTCGACGTCCATCTCGCGCGCCTTCGACTTCAGGTGCTGTTCGATGCCGTCGAGGTCGAGCCCTTCGCGCAGCATCGCTTCGCGCTCGTTGTACAGGGGGCTGGCCGACGTCAGATCGTTCGAGAGGAGCTCGAGCATCGGGCCACCAGGCTGGCGCAGGAGCGACTGCTGAAACGGCGTCAGTTGCGAGGTGGTGCGAAACGTCGGAGCCGACGTGGCGGCCGCTGGCGCCGCGGCCACCGGTGCGGACGGCGACGGCAAGGTGGTGACCGGCGGGGCAGCCGTACCGTCGGTCGCGACGCTGCCAGTGGACAGGGCCGCCTTGACGGCTGCCTGGATCTCGTTCCTCAACGCGTCGATCAGCGCCTGAAACGTCTGAGGGCCGTCCTTGGGAGCCAGTTCCTTCGGCAGCTGGTTGACGAACTGCTGCAGCGTGGACTCGATACCGTTCAATTGCATGTCGATCTCCTCGCCCCAGTCAGGTCGCAAGGCTGGTGCCAGTGAGACCGGTGCGTCGTTCAGGACGACAGGCGCCGATTTTTCTCGACGTTTCCCAGAACGCGCGGTTGTCGGTGGACGTGTAGCCGGACGAGCGTCGGCGGACCGACAGCGGCGGCAGCCGCAGGCGAACGCTACCGTAGTTCGCGGGCGATGGCCTCCGCGGCCTGGCGGGGGTCGGCCGCGGCAATGATCGGCCGTCCCACCACGATGTAGCTGGCCCCCGCGCGAACGGCCTCGGCCGGTCCCATCGTGCGGTTCTGATCGTTTTTATCGGCGCCAGCCGAGGCGCCGCGGATGCCGGGCGTGACCACCAGGAAGTCCGCGCCGCAGCGCGCCCGAATGGCCGCCGTTTCGAGCGGTGACGCCACCACGCCGTCCAGGCCCGCGGCCTTGGCCATCTCCGCCAATGTCACGACCTGCTCCATCAGGGGGCGCGACACGCCCACCTGGCGCAGCGTGTCGTCGTCCATGCTGGTCAGGACCGTGACGCCGATGAGGAGCGGCCGGGGCCGGCCCAGCCGATCGGCCGCGGCCGCCGCGGCGCGCGCGGCGGCCTGCATCATCGGGGCGCCGCCCGATGCGTGGACGTTCATCATCCAGGCTCCGGTGGCCGTGCCGGCTTCCACCGCCTGCGCCACGGTGTTCGGGATGTCGTGGAACTTGAGGTCCAGGAACACCTTGGCGCCCTGGTCGGTGAGCGCCCTGATGAACGAGGGTCCCTCCATCGTGAAGAGCCGGCTTCCGATCTTGACGCCGCCCACCACGCCGTCGAGCGCCTGCACCAGTTCCTGCGCCCGCGCCCGCGAGTCCACGTCCAGCGCAACCAGCAAACGGGACTGTCCTAGGAACTCGTCCACTGTTTCTCCCGCTTGCTGATGTCGATCGATCCCACCAGGTCGGCGACCCGCAGGACGTTGTGGCGCTGCATGTAGTCGCGGAGGCCCTGTACCAGCTTGTCCCAGATGAACGGGTCCACGAAGTTGGCGGTGCCCACCTGGACGGCCGTGGCGCCGGCGATGATGAACTCGAGCGCGTCGGTCGCGTTGGCGATGCCTCCCATGCCGATGACGGGGATCTTCACCGCGCGCCTGCACTCGTAGACCATGCGGACGGCGATGGGGCGGATGGCCGGCCCGCTCAGCCCGCCGACGATGTTCGACAGCCTCGGTCGCCGCGTCTCGACGTCGATGGACATCGCCAGGAAGGTGTTGACGAGGGACACGGCGTCGGCGCCCGCATCCTCGGCGGCCCGTGCGATCGACGCCACGTCGGTGACGTTCGGCGTCAGCTTGGGAATGACCGGCAGGCGCGTGACCTTCTTGACGGCGGCCACCACGTCGAACGTGCCGTTGAGGCTGCACCCAAAAGTGATGCCGCCTTCCTTGATGTTCGGGCACGAGATGTTCACCTCGAGCGCGTGCACGCCCTCGGCGTCGGACAGGATGCGCGCCAGCTCCACGTACTCGTCCAACGTGCTGCCGCAGATGTTCACCACGTTGGTGGCGCCCACCCGCCGCAGTTCAGGCAGCTTCTCGGCGATGTACCGGTGGACGCCGATCCCCTGAAGCCCGATGGCGTTCAGCATCCCCGACGGCGTTTCGACGATCCGCTCCGGCGGGTGGCCTTCGCGCGGTTTCACGAAGAGGCCCTTTGAAACGACGGCGCCGATCGAGGCCAGATCGACCGCCCCGGCGTACTCCACGCCGTAGCCGAAGCACCCGCTGGCAGCCATGAACGGGTTGGTCAGGTGAAGCGATCCAATCTGAACGTCCAATTCCATGGCCGCGCCCTCGGGCGTCAATCCCACACCAGATCGGCGGCCGCGAAGACGGGACCGCCGATGCACGACCGCACGTAGTGGTGCCCACCTGTCTTATCGCGAACCGGGATCACGCAGCTGTAGCAGCCGCCCATGCCGCACCCCATCACGCGTTCCACCGACACCTCGCACGGACGGCCGTGGCGCGCCGACACGTGGGCCACGGCCTCGAGCATCGGCTCGGGTCCGCAGGCGTACACCATCACGTTGTCGTTGCCCCGGCTCGCCAGGGCGCGGTCGAGCGGGATCGTCACGCGACCCTTGACGCCGCGGGACCCATCCTCGGTGGCCAGCTCCAACATCACGCCGTGGGACTGGAACCAGTCGAGGTAGAAGAGTTCGCGCCCGCTCCTGGCCCCGTAAAACAGCGTGACGCGCACGCCGCGCGCGCGAAGGCTGGCTGCCAGCGTGGCAAACGGCGCCAGCCCGACGCCGCCGGCCACCAACCAGCCCTCTTTCGGCGGCTCGACGAGTGAAAACGGCCGACCCAGGGGCCCGAGACACGACACCACGTCGCCCACTACCGCGTCGTAGAGCAGGTTGGTCGTGACGCCGATGCGCTTGCTGAGGAGCGTGAGGCCGGTGATCCGGCCGTTCTTCTCCAGGATCTCGAACACAGAAAACGGTCGCCTCAGCAGCGGGTCGCTGCCGCGGCCCGGCTTGACCATGACGAACTGGCCCGGCGCGGCGGCCGCCGCGATCTCCGGCGCGTCCAGTGCGATGACGTTGTAGTCGGAAGAGAGGCGCGTGTTGTTGATCACCCGTGCCTCAACGTCGACGGGCATTTCGAAAGTATATAATGTGGTTGCTCTTTAACCGCGGTCCCGAGAGGCCGCAAAGAGGTGAACATGCCCATCGTCATGGATGCGGACCGCATCGGCCGCACCCTCACCCGCATCGCCCACGAGATCGTCGAGCGCAACAAAGGCGTCGAGGACATCGCCTTGGTCGGCGTGCGCCGCCGCGGTGTGCCGATCGCCAAACGCCTGGCGCGATTGATCAAGGAAATCGCCCATCACGACGTGCCCACCGGCGCGCTGGACATCACGATGTACCGGGACGACGTCACGCGGCACGCCCTCGGGCTGCAGCCGCTCGTTCGCCGCACGGAGGTGTCGTTCTCCATCGACGACCGGAAGATTCTCCTCGTGGACGACGTGTTGTACACCGGCCGGACGACACGGGCGGCGCTCGATGCGTTGATCGATTTCGGCAGGCCAAAGGCCATCCAACTGGTCGTGCTCGTGGACCGCGGCCACCGGGAGCTGCCCATCAGGGCCGACTACGTCGGCAAGAACATTCCCACGGCTCCAACCGACGTCGTCCACGTGCGTGTGCAGGAGATCGACGAACGGGACGAGGTGGAGCTCGTGTCAGGGGGTGCCGCATGACCACGACACAACAGGTGGAGCCGGCCGCGCGCGTGACGTCCCTTCGCCGTAAGGACCTGCTGGGCATCGAGGAGATGTCGGCCGACGAGATCACGCTCGTCCTGGACACGGCCGAGGCCATGAAGGAGATCGGGTCGCGGACCATCAAGAAAGTGCCCGCGCTGCGCGGCAAGACGGTGGTGAACCTCTTCTTCGAGCCCAGCACCCGCACGCGGACGTCGTTCGAGATCGCAGAGAAGCGCCTCAGCGCCGACACGCTCAACATCGCCATCGGAACGTCCAGCGTCGTCAAGGGCGAGACGCTGGTGGACACCGCGCTGACGCTCGAAGCGATGGCGCCCGACATGATCGTGTTGCGGCACCAGTCCTCGGGCGCCGGGCACCTGCTGTCGCGGATCTGCAAGTCGGCCATCATCAACGCCGGCGACGGCACGCACGAGCACCCCACGCAGGCCCTCCTCGACGCGTTCACGATCCGCGAGCGCAAGGGGCGGCTGGCCGGCCTGAAGGTGGCCATCATCGGCGACCTCGTGCACAGCCGCGTGCTGCGGTCCAACCTCCACCTGCTGACCAAGATGGGCGCCGAAACCTGGGTGTGCGCGCCGCCGACGCTGGTCCCGCCGGAGATGCGTCGCTTTGGCGTCGTCGTGACCAACGTCGTGGAAGAAGCGGTGCGGGACGCCGACGTGGTGATGCTGCTGCGGATTCAGCTCGAGCGGATGGAAGGCGCCTACTTCTCGTCCTTGCGCGAGTATTCGACGGTGTTCGGGATGACGGAGGAGCGCCTGCGCCTGGCCAAGCCCGACGTGATCATCATGCACCCGGGCCCGATGAACCGCGGAGTGGAGATTTCCTCGGAGGTAGCCGACGGCCCGTACTCGGTCATCCTCGACCAAGTGTCCAACGGCGTCGCCGTGCGGATGGCCGTGCTGTACCTGCTGGCGGGCGGAGCCGATCATGAAGAAGCTGCTTAGGGGCGGGCGCGTCGTGGATCCGGCCAATGGCCTGGACGGCATGTACGACGTGCTCATCGACGGCGATCGGGTGGCGGCGGTCGGCCGCGGCCTGCCGGTGGACGGGGTGCAGGTCGTGGAGATACCGGCGGGTCTTGTGGTGTGCCCCGGCCTGATCGACATGCACGTGCACCTTCGAGAGCCAGGCCAGGAGCACAAGGAGACGGTGGCGACTGGCGTGGCCTCGGCGGTAGCCGGTGGGTTCACCGCTGTCGCCTGCATGCCCAACACGACCCCCGTCAACGACAACGCCAACGTCACGGGTCTCATTCTGGCCAAGGCGGCGGCCGCCAACCTGGCGCGCGTCTATCCCATCGGGGCCGTGTCGAAGGGGTCCGCCGGTTCGCTCCTGGCCGACATCGCGGAGTTGCGCCAGGCGGGATGCGTGGCCATCACCGACGATGGCCATCCGGTGGCTACCGCCCTGCTGCTGCGCCGTGCCCTCGAATACGCCAGCATGTTCGACATGCCGGTGATCGAGCACTGCGAGGATCCAACTCTCAAAGGGGACGGCGTGGCGCACGAGGGTTTCCACGCGTCGCGCTTGGGCCTGCGCGGAATCCCAGGGGCCTGCGAGGCGCTCGGGGTCGAACGGGGAGTACTGCTGGCCGAGCTCACCGGGTCCGCGTTCCACGTCGCGCACATGAGCGCGCGCGCGTCGTTGCGGGCCGTGCGGAAGGGCAAGGAGGCCGGCGTGCGGGTGACGTGCGAGGTGGCGCCGCACCATTTCACCCTGACCGACGAGGCGCTGGGCTCGCCAATTCCCTACGACACCAACACCAAGATGAACCCGCCGCTCCGCGAAGCGGCCGACCGCGACGCGATGCTCGATGGATTGCGGGATGGGTCCGTGGACGTCATCGCCACCGATCACGCGCCGCATCACCTGGACGAGAAGCGGGTGGAGTTCGACCGCGCCCCCTTCGGCATCGTGGGCCTCGAAACCGCCGTGTCGCTCTGCTTCGACCGACTGGTGCACGCCGGGGTCGTGTCACTGGTCCGGCTGGTCGAACTGCTGTCGGTCAACCCGGCGCGCATCCTGCGGGTGCCCGGCGGTTCGCTGTCCGCCGGCGCGCTGGCCGATGTCACGGTGCTGGCGCCGGATCTCGACGTCACGATCGATGCGGAGAAGATGCGGTCGCGGTCCAAGAACACGCCGTTCGACGGGTGGCGGCTGCGCGGCGGCGTGGCGGCAACCATCGTGGGCGGCCGCATCGTATACGCGAACCCGGCGGCGCCAATCGCCGGCATCTGATCCCCGCGGGCCTGGAAACTTCATCGAACGGGAGGGGCATGAATCGACGCGACCAGCTGCAACAGAAGGCGCTTCACGATCTGCAGGGGCAGCACGTGCTGATGCTGAACGGACACTTCGACTTCGGCAACGGCTACCACGGGCAGGTGTACCTGAACCCGCACCAGTTGTTTCGACAGCCCTCGACGATCTGGCGCTTCGCGCAGGACCTGCTGGACGTGCTGCCGGCCTCGATCCTGGAAGAGGTCGAGATCGTCGCGGGGCCGACGACCGGCGGCGCGCTCCTGGCCCACACCGTCGCGGGCCTGCTGGACAGCCGACGTGAGCTGTCGCGGCCGCGCACGCTGTTCGCGCCGTTCACCACCGATCAGGCCGGGGGGCCGTCCCTCAGCCGCTTCTACGCCGAGCAGGTGAAGGGGCACCGTGTGCTCCTCGTGGACGACGTTCGAAATACCGGGCAGACCCTGGCCCGCTGCGCCGATTTGGCACGCGCCGCGGGCGGCACGGTGATCGCCACGGCGCAGATCTACGACCGGATGGAAGCGATGGTGGACGCGGGCGCGCCCAACTTCGCGTTGGCGGAGTACAAGGCGCCGGACAACCATCCCGTGGCCGACTGCCCGATGTGCAAGGCCGGCACGCCGATCGCGTCCTTCTAGGAAGACACTTGGCACAGTTGGGCTCGGGTGTCGTTTCGACGCGGCTGCGAGCGCCGCTCGACGAGCTGTATCGCGGCTTCGACCACGTGCATTCGGCCGCCGATCCAGTGCACATCGTCCGGCGGTTCGCCGCGCCCGACGATCGAGAGGTGGTGGGCTTCTGTGCCGCCGGCCTGGCGTTTGGACGCGTGGCCAGCGTCCTTCAGTCCATCGAGTCGCTGGTGAAGTTGATGGGGCCCCGGCCCGCGGAGTTCGTTCGCGCGTTCGATCCCGCCCACGAGCGGCCCCGCTTCGAGCCGCTCGTGCACCGGTGGATCCGCGGACGCGACCTGGTGGCGCTGCTGATGGTGCTGCAGCGCATGCTGCGACACCACGGCTCGATCGAGGCGTTCTTCGCCGCCGGCGACGACTCGTCGGCGCCGGACGTACGCGACGCCCTGGAGTCGTTCTCGTCTCGCGCGCTCGAAACCGACCTCAGATCCGTGTATGGACCGCACCTTCCGGTCCGCGCCGGCGTCGGCTACTTCTTCCCGCGTCCGTCGAAGGGCAGCGCCTGCAAGCGCCTGAACCTCTATCTCCGGTGGATGGTGCGGCACGACGCGATCGACATGGGCGTGTGGCGCACACCGGACGCGGCACGCCTGGTGGTGCCGCTCGACACCCACGTGGTACGCGTGGGGAGATGCCTACGTCTGACGCGCCGCATCAGCGCGGGCTGGTCCATGGCATCCGACATCACCGCGTCGCTGCGTGCCGTGGACGCGGCCGACCCGGTGCGCTACGACTTCTCGCTGTGCCACATCGGGATGATGAACGCCTGCGGGTTCAGCCGCGCCCAGCGCGACGCCCATTGCCCCCTCCGAGGCGTTTGCCAACCTCGCGTTCGTAAACCGCGTTCGTCTCCTCGACCATCCGCTCGACGGTGAAGCGCGCTCGGGCGCGGGCCAAGCCGGCCTCGCCCATGCGGGCGCGCAGCGCGGCATCCTTCAGGAGGCGGACCAGCCGATCGGCCAGGGCCTGGGGATCGCGGGGTGGCACCAGGAAGCCCGTTTCGCCGTCCACGACTACCTCGGGGATTCCCCCGGCGGTCGTGGCCACCGTGGGCTTGGATGCCGCCATGGCATCGACGATGGACGTGCACAGCCCCTCGGTGATCGAGCTCATCACGAAGACATCGAAGCTCTTGATGAGCTCCAGCGCGTTGCCGCGGAAACCAGCCAGGAACACGTGGCGCTCCAGGTGCTTGCGTTTGATCTCCCGTTCGAGCTCGTCGCGCAGCTCGCCGTCGCCCAGGATGACGAAGCGCACGTCAGGTACGTGTCGTACCACGATCGCCGCGGCTTCGATCAGGTAGTGCTGGCCTTTGTGCGGCACCAGCGCGGCCACGTTCCCCACGACGGGGGAGTGCACCGGCAGGTAGCACTCGGCGTGAATGTCCGCCGCCGGCAGGCCCACGATCCGCTCCACGTCCACGCCTTCGTGGACCAGCGTGATCTTTTCTCTCGGGACGCCGTCGCCCACCAGCATGTCGCCGATCGCGTTGGTGATGGCGATGAACCGATCCACCTGGCCGTATTTCCACCGCGAGAACGAGTTCTTGGCGATGTGGAAGTCCACGCGCCTGGTGGCCACCAGCGGAGGACGCGGAGAGGGCGACGAGATGGCCAGCGCGGTGGCCGCCATGGCCACGGCGTGCGGGTCGTGGGCCTGGATCACGTCCGGGTTGTACTGCTTCAGCACGCGCGAGAAGCGCCACGCCGCGCCAAGGTCCACCTCGTGACGAGGCGCCAGTGGAATGAGATCGAGACCTTCCGACATCCGCTTGAAGAGCTCGCCCTCCTGGTTGGCGATCAGCATGGCGCGGTCGCCACGCTGTCGCAGCCCGAGCACCGTGTACTTGACCTGGCTTTGGCCACCCCGCCAACCGCGCGCCGTGTCGATGTGCAGGGAGAACATTCGAGGCTGTTGGCTTGGGGGGCTACCTGGCCGGTCCGCGGCCAAGCTGCCGCAGCTTGGCGAACTTGAGGAACACCGCGTAGGAGTTCACGACCGACAGCGTGAAGCCGACCGAGCCGTCCAGAAACCCGCGACGCAGCACGTAGTTCCTGAGGAATGCCGCTGGCCCCTGCACGACGACGTCCACGACGGAGGCCCGGCGACCCCGTTCGTGCATCTGGCGGGCGGCCAGCGTCGTGTAGTGGTTGATGCGGTCCATGTGGTCTGCGAGGTCGCGATAGGAGTAGTGCTCGAGCTCGTGCTCCAGCCTGCCGACCGGGCCGTCGGCCGACACCGATTCGTGCACGAAGCGTCCTTGCCAGCGTGCCACCCGCCGATCATAGAGCCTGGTCTGGAAGTCGGGATAGAAGTCGGTGGTGCGGATCCACCGGCCCAGATGGAACGTCACGCGCGGCACGCGATAGGCCGCCATCGGTGCCGTGCTGCTCAGCACGCGCTTGACCTCGTCGGCCAGGGCCGGCGTGGCGCGCTCGTCGGCATCGAGCGAGAAGATCCAATCGTGCGAGGCGAGGCCGGCCGCGTGGTTTTTCTGATCGACCCACCCGGTCCAGTCCCGTGTTTCGACCCGAACGCCCTTCGCGCGGGCCAGCGCCTGGGTGTCGTCGGTGCTGCCCGCGTCCACGACCACGATCTCGTCGGCCCACGAGACGCTGTCGATGGCGGCGCCGATGTGGTCGGCCTCGTTCTTCGTGATGATCGTGACCGTGACGGGGGGCACGAGGGGATATTACGTCGGTCTCCGGTCTCCAGTCTCCGGTCCACGGTGCGAACGACTGTAGACCGAAGACCGGAGACCGAGATTCCGCTAGGGCGCAGCTCCGCCTAGCGGAATCTCCTGCACGGTTTCCAGGTCCACGACGGACTGGTTAAAGTCCAGGATCGCCCGCAGCTCGTTGTTCCGTGCCACCGCCAGGTCGCGCTGCGTCTGGAACACGACGAAGCTCGTGGACGTGCCGGCCGCCAGCTTCCGCTGCTCGGCCTCCAGGCGACGTTCCGCAAGGGACCGCGAGGAGCGTGTGCTCTCGACGCGCTTCTGGTTGGTTTGCACCTGCCGCGCCGCTTCGCGGACCTGGGTCGACACCTGCAGCTGCTGGTTCCTGATCTGGGCCTGCGCCTGGCTGTTCTGGAGACGCGCCCTGGCCAGGTTGGCTTGGGCCGTGCTGGTGCCCAGCGGATAGCTGACGTTGAGGGCGGCGGTCCACGCAGGGTAGACATTCCTGAACAGGTCCCCCACGACTGGACCGAAGCCGCGTTGGGTCTCGCCGATCACCGTACCTGAGCCGGGGCCGAATGGACCGGGGCCCCGCTGCAGTTGTGTGCCGCCGAGGCCCGACAGCCCGTAGTCGATGCTGGCGGTGACGTCGGGCAATGTCTGATTGCGGAGAAAGCGGATGTTGACGTCGTTCAGCTCGAGCGACTTCCGGGATTGCTGCAGGTCGGTCCGCTTGTCGAGCGCGTTGCGGACGGCAGCCTCGGTATCCACCGTGATCGGCTGAAACGGGGGCGGGTCCACGGCTTCGAGGTGCACGGTCCAGAAGTCCGGCGTGGAGGGATCGAGGACCAGCGCCCTCAAGGTGTCCTCGGCCGTCTGGATCTGAGCCTCGCCGACGATGACCGCCTCCTCACGCTGGGCCACTTCCGATTCCGCCTCCACGATGTCGATCGGAGGGGTCGTACCGATCTCGACCCTCGACCGCGTGTTCCGCAAGGATTCCTGCGCCAGTTCGAGCGACTGCTGCTGCACGCGCAGGGCGGCGTGGGCGAACGCCAGGTTCCAGTACGCGTTCCGCACCGTGCGCATCGTGGATGCAATGGTCTGACGGACCTGCACGTCCGCGATCTCGCGGTTCTTCACGCTGGATTCGAGCTGCTGCCGCACGCTGTCGATGCTGAACCCGCGCACGAGCGGCTGATCGTAGCTGAAGGACAGCGTGGACCGCAGCTGTGGCGTGAAGGTGGTGAAGGCGTTGTTCGTGGTCAGCCTCGACCCGTCGAAGTTGAGGTTGTATCGGCCGCCCCAGCGCAGATTCTGTTGGATGCCCGTCGTGTTGATGAAGCGATCGTCCGAGGTCTTCAACCCCTGGCCGCCCGCAAGAAAGGTGTTGTTGGGGGAGTCGGTGCTCGTCGTTTGGAACTGGTTGGTCAGCGTGGGCGCCCAGTTGGACTGTGCCTGTGCCACCCCCAGGTCCTCGACCAGCGGGTCGAATCGCGCGATCTGAATGCCCAGGTTGTTCTCGAGGGCCAGACGCACGGCCTCTTCGATGGTCAGGCGCCGTGTTTGCGGTTCGGCGTCTTGCGGCGCCCGTGCCGCCGTGGTGCTTGGTGGGGCCTGGGCGGCCGGTCCGCCGGTTCGGACCGCGGCTTCGAGAGCCTGGCCCGAGAACCGTGCTTGAGCCGCGGCGGGAGTGCCCGGCAACAGCAAGGCCCCACAGAATACGAGAGAGAATCCGTACAAACGACGTGTCGAGCGCATGTGAGGTTCTGCTCCTACGCGCCCCGGCCTGACGGTCGAGGCAGTGTCACGGAAGTCCCCTGAATAGACGGTCGCCGCCAGGTGGATGTTCTGGCCCCAGGTTGGCGACGGGGTCGAGGACGCTAGCTATAATAAGGTCCCGTTTACGGTCGAACAAACCACAAGCATGGCACCGTCCCTGACATCGGACACCGTCCTCGACATATTTCGGCGCCTCGGCGCGTTGCACGAGGGGCACTTTCGATTGACCTCCGGGTTGCACAGCCCTGGCTACCTCCAGTGCGCGCTCGTGCTGCAGTATCCGCGTGAGGCCGAGGCATTGGGCGCGGCCCTGGGCGACCGCGTGCGCAGCCTTGGCGCCGACGTCGTGCTGTCGCCGGCGCTCGGGGGCATCGTGATCGGCCAGGAAGTGGGCAGGGCACTGGGCGTCCGGGCGCTTTTCGCGGAGCGCCAGGAGGGCGCTTTGTTCTTGCGGCGCGGCTTCTCGCTGCTGGCAAGCGACCGTGTGCTCGTCGTGGAAGACGTGGTCACGACCGGTGGGTCTACTCGGGAAACGATCGAGGTGGCTCGTGCGGCCGGCGCCACGGTGGTCGGTGCGGCTTCGATCATCGACCGCAGCGGCGGCAACCAAGGGCTCGATGTTCCGTACCACGCGCTCGCCATGGTGGTTTTCCCCACCTATCAGCCCGAGACGTGCCCCCTGTGCGCGGCCGGCAAGCCCATCATCAAGCCAGGCTCCCGCGCCTGACCCACCTTCGCCCCCCGGGCCGCAGTGCCCTCGGGCTTCGGTGGGCAAGGCCTTTGACTTGAGCATTGGGCATTGAGCATTGGGCATTGATTCCTCCCGCACTCTGAAGCTGACCATTGCCTACAACGGCACGCGTCTGGTTGGATGGCAGCGCCAAGCCGACGGCGATTCGGTCCAGGCCGCTCTCGAGGACGCGCTGGCACGTTTCGAGGGCGCACCGCTGGTCGTCCACGGCGCCGGCCGGACCGACGCCGGCGTCCACGCCCTGGGCCAGGTGGCCAGCGTTCGCGTGACTTGTGTCCACGACGTGGAGACGCTCTTGCGGGCCCTCAACGCGCAGTTGCCGGACGATGTTCGGGTGCTCCACGTCGAGGAAGTGGCCGACGGTTTCCACGCGCGATTCGACGCTCGTGCCAAGACCTACAGGTATCTGATTCGCAACGCCCCGTTCGTCGGCCCCTTCGAGCGCGCCTTCGTGTGGCACGTGCCGCAGTCTCTGGACGTGGCCGCGATGCAGGAGGCTGCTGATTCCCTGGTGGGGACGCACGATTTCGCAGCGTTCCAAAGCGTTGGCAGCGTCACCTCCGGCACCGTGCGGACGCTGTTCTCGTCGCGCGTGGCTCTCGAGTCGGGCGCGTGCGTGCTGAGCCTGGCCGGACCCGATGGACGGTCGGTGCCAGGCGCCCTCCTGGTCTATGAGGTTCGAGGCGATGGATTCCTCCGCCACATGGTGCGGACCATCGTCGGCACGCTGGTCGAGGTGGGCCGAGGGTGGCGCGCGCCCGACTCGATCGCCCAGGTGCTCGGCGGTGGCCTCCGTCACGGCGCCGGCCCCACCGCGCCGCCACAGGGGCTCTTCCTGGTCGGGGTGGACTATGATTAGGGTCTTTCACCCCCAAGGTTTGCGCCGTGGCGCTTGACGACATCCTGGCGTGGATTCCCTCAGGGCACCCGGACGCGGCGCTGGTTCGCCAGCTGCAGTTCGACCGGATGCCGTCGCACGTCGCCATCATCATGGACGGCAATGGCCGCTGGGCCGCGCAGCGCCACCTTCCCCGCGTGGAGGGGCATCGAGCCGGCATCGACGCAGTAAGGGACACGGTGGAGTCGGCGGCCCGTCTCGGCTTCAAGGTCCTGACGCTCTACGCGTTCTCGGTGGAGAACTGGAAGCGTCCTCCGTCCGAGGTCGGCACGTTGATGCTGCTGCTGAAGCGCTACCTGCGCTCGGAGCTGAGGACGCTGCTCGGCAACGACATCAAGTTCAACGTGATCGGCCGCGCCGACGAGCTGTCGGCGGACGTGCGCGACGAACTGGACCTGGCGATGGAGCGAACCGCCAACGCGAGGGGCATGCTCTTCAACATCGCGTTGAATTACGGAGGGCGCACCGAGATCGTGGATGCCGCGCGACGGGCGATGGCCTCGGGGCTGCGTCCGGACGAACTGGACGAGACTACGTTCGCGAGCTTCCTGTACACCGCCGGCCAGCCGGATCCCGACCTGATGATCCGGACAAGCGGCGAGATGCGCGTCAGCAACTACTTGTTGTGGCAGATCGCGTACTCGGAGATCTATGTCACCGACACGCTGTGGCCGGATTTCCGCCGCCACCACTTGCTGGAAGCGGTCCTGGCGTATCAGAAGCGCGAGCGGCGCTACGGCGGCATTCCCGTGACGCCCGAGGTGATTGGCGCCAAGTGACGCCGTCGCGCGTTCGCCCATCCACGCATCACGCATGGTTCGTCTAGCCAGCGGCATCGTCATGGCCGCCGTGGCGATTGCCGCGATCGTGTGGCTGCCGCAGCTGGCCTTTCGCGCGGCCGTGACCGGCCTGGCGGCCGCGGCCGCGGCGGAGTACGCGCCGTTGGCGGGGCGCAGAAGCGGCCTGGGACGGTGGCTGGTGGTGCTCGTGGTGGCGCTGTCCACGTGGCTCCTGTCGGAGCGGCCGTTCAACACACCCCTTGTCGCGGTGCTGGGTCTGGCCGTCGCCGCCGGCTTCGTCCTGGGCCGGGGCCGCGCGATTCCGTCGTCCCTGGCGGCTCTCTTCGGCGTGGTCTATATCGGCATTCCGTTCGCCCTCCTGGCCCACCTGCGCGCGGTGGCAGGGTGGCGCGCCACGCTTCTTCTGGTCGTCACGGTGGTCGTCAGCGATTCGCTGCAGTACTACACCGGCCGCATGTTCGGCCGGCGTCCCCTGGCGCCCACGATCAGCCCCAAGAAGACGATCGAAGGCGCTATCGGTGGCGTCGCGGCGGCGGCGGTCTTTCTTGCTGCGGCTGCTCCGTTGGTGCTGTCGGGGCTGTCGCGTACTGCGTTCGCCGGCGCCGGCGCGATGCTGTCGCTTGCCGGCATCTGCGGGGACCTCTTCGAGTCGCAGCTCAAGCGCACGGCCGGAATCAAGGACAGCTCGGACCTGATTCCCGGACATGGCGGCGTGCTGGACCGCGTGGACGCACTGCTCTTCGCGACGCCCGTCTTCTACGTGCTCGTGCGGAGCGTCCTGTGAAGCGCCTCGCGATCCTGGGGTCCACGGGCTCGATCGGAGGCAGCGCCCTGTCGGTCGTGGACGCGCACCCCGATCGCCTTCAGGTCGTGGCGCTGGCGGCAGGCGACAACGCCACGCTCCTGGCCCAGCAGGCCGAGCGTTATCGGCCCGTGGTCGTCGGCCTGTCCTCCGCCGAAGCCGCCGACCGGTTTCGGTCTGCCTATCCGGCGTTTCCGGGTTCGGTGGTGGTGGGTGCGGCGGGCCTGTCCACGGTGGCCTCGTGTCCCCAGGCCGATATCGTGCTCTGCGCGTCGTCCGGAACCGCGGCGCTTGAAGCGGTGCTGGCCGCGATCGACGGGGGCAAGACGATTGCGTTGGCCAACAAGGAAGTGCTGGTGATGGCGGGGGAGCTCGTCACCGCCGCCGCGGTGCGCCGGGGCGTGGCGATCCTGCCCGTCGACAGCGAGCACAACGCGATCCACCAGTGCCTGCACGGCCGCGCCCCGCACGAGGTGCGCCGCCTGATCCTGACCGCTTCCGGCGGTCCATTTCGCGGCCTGGCGACCGAGGAGCTCGGGCGCGTGCGACCCGAGGCCGCGCTCCGGCATCCCACCTGGCAGATGGGCAAGAAGATCACCATCGACTCGGCGACACTGATGAACAAGGGCCTCGAGGTCATCGAAGCGCACTGGCTGTTCAGCGTCCCCGCCGACCGCATCGACGTGGTGATACACCCGCAGTCGATCGTGCACTCCATGGTGGAGTTGACCGACGGCTCCGTGATCGCGCAGATGGGCGTCACCGACATGCGGCTGCCTATCCAGTACGCCTGCTCGTATCCCGACCGGTGGGAGGCCACCTTGCCCCGGCTGGACCTTGCCCAGGCCGGGCGCCTGGACTTCGGGCCGCCAGACGCGGACCGATTCCCCTGCCTGGGCCTGGCCTACAGGGCGCTCCGCGGCGGCGCCACCCACGCCGTGGTGCTCAATGCGGCCAACGAGGTGGCTGTGGCGTCTTTCCTGGAGGGTTCACTCGGCTTCACCATGATTCCTGCCCTGATCGAACGCGTCATGAACGAGCACGAGGCCGAGCCCGTCTCATCTGTTGGCACCGTTCGCAGGGTCGACGCATGGGCTCGCGAGAAGGCCACCGCCGAGGTGCGCAGGTTAGAATGGCAGCAGTCTGGTGGGGCCGTTTGAAGGCCTGAGGATTCACACGTAGTGACCACTCTCCTGGCGTTTCTCTTCGTGCTCGGCGTGCTGATTTTCGTGCACGAGCTGGGCCATTTCCTGGCCGCCCGGCGCATCGGGGTGCGTGTGCTCACGTTCTCCCTGGGCTTTGGCCCAAAGATCCTCAAGGTCACGCGAGGCGACACGGAATACTGCGTCAGCGCCATCCCGCTCGGCGGCTACGTGAAGATGGCGGGCGAAAGCCCCGAGGATCCTCGGTCGGGCGCCCCCGACGAGTTCATGTCGAAGACCAAGTGGGAGCGGTTCCAGGTGCTCATCATGGGACCGATGATGAACATCCTGCTGGCCGTCGTGGTGCTGGCGATTGTGCTGGCCCAGGGCGCCGAGGTGCCCGCCTACGACGAGCGTCCCCCGCTCCTCGGCGGGGTGGAGAAGGGCTCGGTTGCGGAACGGGCGGGTCTCCAACAGGGGGATCGTCTGTTGACGGTGGCCGGCAGCGATGTGCCCACGTGGCGGGACGCGGACATCGCGATCCTGACCAGGCCCAATCAGGACGTGCCCGTCACGTTCGATCGCGGCGGCCGCACACAGTCCGTCACCGTCCGTCCGTCAGAGGAGAGGCCCGAGATCGGCAACATCGGCGGCGTCGGCTTGCTGCCTGACGTTCATCCCGTCGTTCGCTCCGTGGTGACCGGCGATCCCGCGGACCGTGCGGGTATCAAGGCCGGGGACTTCGTGGTGTCGGTGAACGGCGAACGCATGTTCATTGCTCGACACCTGTCGGAGGCGATTTCTCGCAACGGCGGCCGGCAAATCGACATGCTGATCCGCCGCGGCGGCGAGGATCTCCACATCGCCGTTACCCCAGAGCAACGCGGCGACCGCGGGCTCATCGGCGTGTCGATCGCGGGGGAGACTCGCACATTTCAACCCGGCCCGGTCGAGGCCGTACGCCTCAGCATCGAGCAGAACATTGCGTCCAGCGGCCTGATCTTCCGGACGCTTGGGGGCCTCTTTACCGGCGCAACCTCGGTCCGCCAGCTCCAGGGTCCCGTTGGGATCGCCCAGCTCTCCGGCGAATCGGCCCAGGCGGGATGGGTGGCGCTCTTGTCGCTGATGGCGATGATCAGCCTGAACCTCGGCCTGCTGAACTTGATGCCCGTGCCCGTACTGGACGGCGGCCACATCCTGATCCTGGCGCTCGAAGGCGTGGCAAGGCGCGACTTCAGCATGCAGGTCAAGGAGAAGATGCTGGTAGCCGGCTTTGTCGTGCTGATGATGCTGATGGTCACCGTCATCTACAACGACCTGACGCGCATCAGCTGGATCGAGCGCCTGATGCCGTGGAGGAACTAGACGGCCGTGGATTTCTCGGCCGTCTAGCTCCTCCATAGGCGACAGTATCTTTTTGGCGCGCTTCGCGCGCCGGGTTGCGGCACTGTTTTCTTGGCGCTTCGCGCGTCGGCCTGACGGCCAACGTTTCCCCCGGGACCGGAGCCGTTCTCCGGAGCAATTCGAGGAGGTTCCTATGACGAAGATGTTTCGAACGGCCGTCGCTGCCACGGTGGCAGTGGTTCTTGGTGTATCGGCCACTCCCGTGATCGCCGGACAGGCCGAGCGCGTGACCGCGGCGGACATCCAGCGGTTGCAGGACAACGTGTACCTGGCTGAGCGGGACCTCGGCCAGCTGCGCCAACGCGACGCCGCGCGGGCCACCGAGCTTCAAGCCGAGCTGGACGAACTGGGCGACGAGGTGGTGTATCTCCGCGTGAAGCTGCGCAAGGAGCGCACTCTCGCGCGCAGCGAGTACACCGACGTGGAAACACGAATCGACGCGGTGCGCAATCGGGCGCGTGGTACGGCCAGCTCCACGGCCTCTGCGCCCCCGGCAGCCCCCGCACCGCCGCCGGCTCCAGCGCCAGCCCCGGCCCCGGCGCGAACATCCGGCGCTCGCGAGATTCCGGCGGGCACGGAACTGGACGTGCGGTTGTCGAATCTGCTGTCGTCGGGCAGCGCGAAGGTAGAGGACCGATTCGAGGCCACGACCCTCGTCGATCTCGTCATCGATGGCCGCACGCTGGTGCCCGCCGGAGCGGTCATGCGGGGCGTCGTCAGCTCGGTCGAGCCGGCCACTCGCACCAACCGAACCGCGCGGATGACGCTGAGCTTCGACCAGTTGACCTTCGGGGGCCGAACCTATCCTCTTCGAGGCACTCTGACCCAGGCGGTCGAGGGCGAAGGCATCCGTGGCGAGACGGGTCGCACGGCCGCCGGCGCGGGCGTCGGCGCCATCATCGGCGGCATCCTCGGTGGGTTCAAGGGCGCGCTTGCCGGAATCCTGATCGGTGGCGGCGGCACGATCGCCGCGACCGAGGGCAGGGAAGTGGAGCTGCCGCAGGGCAGTGTCCTGCGCGTGCGCGTCGAGTCTCCCGTTCCGCTCTGATTGTCACGGCCAACGTCGTGAGGTTGGTTCGAGGCCGTCGAGCCTGGGGCGGCTCGGACCGACCGGTCGAATGGCACCGACCACGATTTACCTGATCCGCCATGCCCATGCTGACTGGCGTGACGACGATGCCCGTCCCCTGTCGGCGTCTGGCCTCGCGGCGGCGAGGTTGGTCGCCGAGGTCCTGGCGTCTCGGCCGATCGTGGCGCTCTACTCGAGCCCTTCACGGAGATCGATCGAGACCGTAGAGCCGTTGGCCAATCGTCTTGGGCTCCACCTCGAAGTGGTGCCGGACCTGCGTGAGCGGGAGCTTCCGACAGTGCCGCAGGGCGAGTTCGACCGCCTGGTGCAGGACGCGTGGCGTTGTCCGGACCAGGCTCCCCAGGGGGGCGAATCAAACCTCGTCGCTCAAGCTCGCGGGCTGGCTTTCTTGCGAGCCGTCGCTACGCGTCACAGCGGGGCGCACGTGGCCCTGGCCACGCATGGGAACCTCCTGGCCCTGGTACTCAACGGGCTGGACTCGGCCTTCGGCTACCAGTTCTGGCGGCAACTGTCGTTTCCGGACGTCTATCGTCTCTCGCTCGAGGATCACGTGCTGGTCGGTGTCGAGCGTCTCTGGGGCGATCCGTCCTAGAAGCCGCTGGGCCTGACCCAGAAGCTCTCCCGCCACGTCTCGCCGGGGGCAATCGTTTCCAGCTCCTTGTATTGGCCCCGATGGGCCATGTTCAGCGCGTTGGTGATCGCCGCCATCGGCTCCACGCAGATGAAGTTGCGTTCGGCCGGCGGCGAGTCGCCTTGCCCGCCCCGTCCCCTGCCGGATGGGTTGGGCGCCCACACGACCACCGACTTGTAGCGGGGCCCCAGCACCACGTCGAGCCGCTGCGCCTTGCCCCACACCGTCGTCGTAGAGCGGCCTTGCGCGTCGCGGACCAGGTCTCCGAACACGTCGTCCAGGTTGTAGTCCCTGAGGCCCACCCTGGGTGCCGACAGGAGTCGGTCGGCCGACTCCGTCTCTCCGGTCGGCACTTTCCGGGCATCGAGGACCCAGCGCGTCCGGGCGCCCACCGAGACCGTCCACTCGTCGCGCGGCGAATCCGTCAGTTGGAAGTAGGGGTGGAAGCCAATTGAGATCGGCATCGCTTCGTCGCTGAGGTTGACGATCGAGGTCGCCACTTCGAGCGCGCCTTCCGCGAGGCGATAGGTGATCTCGACGGCGTGGGCATAGGGCCATTGCCGCATCCACGCGGGCTGCTTGTAGACGTCGAGCCGGCTCGTCACCGACGCCTCGCCCGGCGTGGCCGTCACCGACGTCACCCGCCAGAGGTTCGTGGTGGTCAGGAAACCGTGAATGGGGACCTCGCCCCTGACGTTGCCGAGCGTCATGTCGAACGCGTGACGCCGGCCGTTGGCGTAGAAGGCCTGCTCGTCCAGCCGGTTCGCCCACGGGCCCATGAACGGGATGCCCGTGGCGCCTGGCCTCGCCTTGAAGTCGGCCAGCGACGCGTGCGGGAAGCGCAACACGTTGTGACCCTTCACCTTCATCTCCGTCGCGATGTTGCCCACCGACGGCACCACGGACACCACGGTGTCGGTTTCCCTGTCGGCGAGCGTCACAAGCTCGCCCTGCTGGGCGGCGGTGTACCGCTGCGCGTACGCCGGCGCGGCGGCAAGAACCGTAATCACCAGACACCCCAGCCGGAGGGCTAGTCGCATGGGTAGCTTATCCGCGGCGCACGTCGCGCATCGCGCCGGCCGCGGCCTCGATCGTTTTGGCGATGTCGCGCTCGGTGTGGGCGGCCGAGATGAACCACGCCTCGAACTGCGACGGAGGCATGTAGACCCCGCGGGCCAGCATCCCTCGAAAGAAGCGGCCATAGGCTTCGGTGTCCGCGCGCAGCGCCGAGTCGTAGTCGCGCACGGGCGCATCCACGAAGAAGGGCGTCAGGAGGGACCCGAACGCGTTCACCTGCAGCGGAACCTTGGCGGCGCGGGCGGCATCGGCCAATCCGGCGGCCAGCATGCGGCCCCGCGCGGCCAGCTTGGCATAGAGCGACGGTGTCAGCCGTCCCAGCGCCCACAGGCCCGCCGTCATCGCCAGCGGATTCCCCGATAGCGTGCCCGCCTGGTAGACAGGCCCGGCCGGCGCCACCAGGCTCATCACGTCGGCGCGGCCACCATAGGCCCCGACCGGCAGCCCGCCGCCGATGATCTTGCCCAGGCACGTGAGATCGGGCCGCACGCCGTAGACGGTCTGCGCGCCGCCGGCCGCGGCACGGAACCCGGAAATCACCTCGTCGAAGATCAGGAGGATGCCGTGCGCGCTACACCGCTCGCGCAGCCCGGCCAGGAACCCGGCGGCCGGCGGCACGAGGCCCATGTTTCCGGCGATCGGCTCCACGGTGATGGCCGCGATCTGCGTCGCATGGCGTTGCAGCAGGGCGTCCACCGAGCGCAGGTCGTTGTAGCGGGCCAGGAGCGTATCGGCGGCGGCCGCCGCGGGCACACCCGGGCTCGTCGGAGTGCCGAGCGTCGTGGCACCGGACCCGGCCTTCACGAGGAAGGCGTCGGCGTGCCCGTGATAGCACCCCTCGAACTTCACCACCTTGTCGCGTCTGGTGTACGCGCGGGCGACTCGCACGGCGCTCATGGCCGCTTCGGTGCCCGAGCTCACGAACCGCACCAGCTCCATCGACGGTACCAGTTCGCGCACGCGCTCTCCGAGCTCGTGCTCGAGAGGGCTCGGTGCGCCGTAGCTGGTGCCGTTCTTCGCGGCTGCCGACAGCGCCCGCACCAGGCCCGGGGGGGCGTGGCCGTGAATCAGTGGGCCCCACGACATCACGAAGTCGACGTAGCGGTTGCCGTCTACGTCCAGGAGCGTCGATCCTGAAGCCTTCTTCACGAAGATCGGGTGGCCCCCTACTGCCTGGAACGCGCGGACGGGGCTGCTGACGCCGCCTGGCAGAATGGTCTTGGCGCGCTCGAACAGGCGCCGGCTCGTGGAGCGTTTGGGACGTTTGGGCATCCGACTCGTCAACGTGTCACGCCAGCAGCCGCGCGGCGTGGAGGGCGTAGTAGGTGATGATCATGTCCGCGCCGGCGCGCCTGATCCCGAGCAGCGTTTCCAGGACGACACGGTCCTCGTCCAGCCAACCTCGCTCCGCCGCCGCCTTCAGCATCGAGTACTCACCGCTCACGTGGTAGGCCGCCGTCGGGTAGCCGAACGTCTCCTTGACCCGCTGCAAGACGTCCAGGTACGGCACCGCAGGCTTCACCATCACCGCGTCGGCGCCGGCCTCGATGTCGATCTGGACGACGCGGAGGGCCTCCAGCACGTTGGCCGGGTCCATCTGGTGTGTCCGGCGGTCGCCGAACGAGGGCGTAGATCCGGCCGCGTCGCGGAACGGTCCGTAGAAGCCCGAGCAGTACTTCGCCGAGTACGACAGGATGCCCGTGGCGCCAAACCCCCGCTCGTCCAGCGCGTCCCGGATCGCGCCGACGCGGCCGTCCATCATGTCGGACGGGGCCACGAAATCCGCCCCGGCCTCGGCGTGGGATAGCGACGTCTCCACCAGGCGGGTCACGGTCGGGTCGTTGACCACGTGGTCGCCGTCCAGGACGCCGCAGTGCCCGTGCGACGTGTACTCACATAGGCAGACGTCCGTGAACACCAGCAGCCCCGGCACGCCGCGCTTGATCGCCCGAACCGCCGTTTGGACCGGCCCACTCGGGTCGGACGACTTCGAGCCCATCTCATCCTTGTCCGCGGGCAGTCCGAAGAGCAGCACGCCCGAGATGCCCAGTCTTCTCGCCGCCATGGCTTCCTGAACGGCTTCGTCCACGGATAGCTGGTAGATGCCGGGCATCGAGGCGATCGGTCGGCGGACGTCGTGTCCTTCGCAGACGAAGAGCGGGTAGATGAGGCTTTCCGGCGTCAGTCGCGTCTCACGCACCAGCGCGCGAATCGCTTCACTGGCTCGAACGCGGCGAGGTCTTCGCGCCAGCTGCGGGCGCGCGTCAGGGTTCGACACGTCAGACCTCGGCGGCGACACCGGCCTTGGCGGCCGTGACGTGGTGGACGATTGCCTCGACGAGCGCCGGCACGGTGTACGTGGATGCCTGCACGGTGATCGGGATGCCGAGGCGCGCGGCCGCCTCCGACGTGACAGGCCCGATCGTCGCCACGCACGTGCGCGACAGGAGGTCCGCAGCCTGTTCGGCCCCGAAGATCTGCGCGAAGTTGCGAACCGCCGACGCGCTCGTGAACGTGACGACGTCCAGCTCGCCGTCGAGGAGCATCCTGTAGATGTCGGGTCCGTCCTCGGTCTGGGATTCCGCGAGGACGGTGCGATAGGCGACGACCTCCGTGACCTGGGCCCCGCCCTGGCGCAGACTCTCGGACACGGTCTCGCGCCCGATGTCGGCTCGGGGCAGCAGAACGCGCACGTCCTTGAGCGATCCCTGCGCGGCCAGCGCGCTGGCCAATGCCTCGGCTCGATACTCGCTGGGCACCAGGTCTACGCGAATGCCGTAGCGGGCCAACTGGTCGGCGGTCGCGCTCCCGACGGCGCACAGCAAGGGGCCCTTGAAGGAGCGAACGTCGCCACCGGTTTCGACCACGGCCTGCATCAGCGCGTCCACGGCGTTCGCGCTGGTGAAGACCACCCAGTCGAAGATGTTCAGCTCGCTTGCCGCGCGCAGGAGTGGGTCGCGGTCTTCCGGCGGGAGAATGCGGATCATCGGCGCGATCACCGGATCGGCGCCGAGGGACGTCAGTTGGTCCGCCAGTTCAGTGGCCTGCTCCCGCGCCCGAGTGACCAGCACGCGGGTGCCGAAAAGCGGTCGCGAGTCATACCAGCGCAGGTGCTCGCGGAGGCCCGCCACGCGGCCGACGATGAGGATCGCGGCATCCCGACCACGCCGTTCGCGCGCGGCGTCCCGCAACTCGGCCAGCGTGCCCGTCAGCGTCTGTTGCGAGGGCAACGTCCCGTGGTACACCGCCACGGCCTGGCCGTCCGCCGGCCAGCCGTTCTCGAGCAATGAGTCCAAGACCAGCGGCAGTTGCTGCGTTCCGGCGTAGCAGACCACCGTTCCCTCCAGCCGCACCAGGCCCGCCCAATCGATGCTCGGCGGCGTGCGGCTTTCGTCCTCGTAGCCCCGGACCAGCGTGATCGTGTCGCCCCCGCCTGGATAGCTGACCGGCACACCCGCGTAGGCCGGCACGGCGATGCCGGCCGGAACGCCCGGCACCACTTCGAAGGCCACGCCGTGTTCGTGGAGGAACAGCGCCTCCTCGCCACCCCGATCGAAGACGAACGGGTCACCCCATTTGAGGCGCGCCACCAGCTTGCCCTCGCGCGCCTTCTCCACGAGCAGGTAGCTGATCGCTTCCTGTTCCATGGGCTGCGGCGCCGCGGTGCCCACGTCGATCAGCTCCGCGGTGTGCTTGGCGTGGCGCAGGATCCGCGGGGACACGATGTGGTCGTAGATCACGACGTCGGCGCGCCGGAGGTACTCCAGGCCGCGTGCGGTGATGAGACCCGGGTCGCCGGGCCCGGCGCCGATCAGGTAGACGGTTGGCTGCATCATGTGTGGTGGGTATCCGCGGCACCGCCAGAGCCCAGCGCGTCCAGTATCTCGGACGCTCCGGATGCGAGCAGACGATCGGCCGCTTCGGTGCCGAGCTCGATGGCTCCCGTCATGTGCCCTCGGGCCTCGGCGCGTACGGCTTTTGACCCGTCCGGCGAGGCGACGACGCATCGAAGCCATAGCTGGTCGGCGGCGATGGTCGCGAGCGCGCCGATTGGCATCTGGCAACCTCCTCCCAGTCGAGATACTACAGCCCGTTCGGCCCGAAGGCATGCCGCCGACACGCCGTCGTCGAGGGCGCCGAGCGCTTCTCGGACGGCGTGATCGGCGGCGCGAGCTTCGACCGCCACTGTACCTTGTCCTGGCGACGGGATGCAGAGATCGACTGGGACCAGGGTGGAGATCCGGTGGTCGAGACCCAGCCGGCGCAGGCCCGCGGCGGCCAGAACCACCGCGTCGGCCTGCCCGTCGTCGAGCTTGCGCAGCCGGGTGTCGACGTTTCCGCGCAGCGGCTGGAATCGCGCCCCTGGAATGGCGGCGGCCAACTGGGCGGCCCGCCTGACGCTGCTCGTGCCGATCGTGGGCGACGTGCCCAGCGCCCGCAGAGCGTCCGAGAACGAGCTCACCGGCGTTCCAACCCGCAGCACGAACGCGTCGGAGGGGTCCTCACGCGGCAAGGCCGCAACCACCGCCAGACCGGCTGCAAGCGCGGCCGGCATGTCCTTGCTGCTGTGCACGGCGATGTCGATCGTGCCAGCCAGCAGGGCTTCCTCGAGTTCCTTGACGAACAGACCCTTGCCTCCGACGCTCGCCAGCGGCACGTCGACGAGGCGGTCGCCCGCGGTCTTGATCTCGACGATCTCCGGTTCGAAGGTGCCGCCCTGCCGCAGCAGCGCCGCGACGTGACGGGCCTGCACCAGCGCGAGCGCGCTGCCTCGTGTGCCAAGCCTCAGTCGGCGCATGGCGGCTGTCTACGTACGCCGGCCGGTGGACGGCATGTCGGATGGTCGTTCGATGTCGACAGGCTCCTCACGAAGCCCGAACAGGCGATTGATTGCTTCGGTGTAGGTCGCCTGGGTCTCCTCGTCCGGGAGGGCCTTGAGCTGCGATGTCGGCTCGAGCAGCAGCTTCTCGACGATGAGTCGCGTCACCTCGTCCACGCGCTCGCGATCGGCGGCAGACAGCCCCGCCAGCTTCACGCCGAGTCGTTCGAGTTCGGCTTGGCGAATCGACTCGAAACGGCGCCGCAACGCGACGACGGTCGGCACGGCTCCTCGCGACCGTCGCCACACGGCGAACCGGGCCGATTCCTCGCCCACAATCGCCTCGGCGCGCTCCACCTCTGATCCGCGTCGAGACACGTTCGAGTGCACGAGAGCCTGCAAGTCGTCCACGTTGTAGAGGAACACGTCCTCCAACATCCCCACTGCGGCCTCCACGTCTCGCGGCACCGCAAGGTCCATGATGAACAACGGGCGCGATCGACGTCCGCCGGTCGCGGCCTCCACGCTGCTCCGCGTCAGCACCGGCTGGGGCGATCCGGTACCTGTGACCACGATGTCGGCCTCGGCCACGGCCGTGCCGAGCTGGTCCCACCCGACGGCGCTCCCCGACACGCTGTCCGCCAGCTTTTCGGCGCTCGCAGCCGTTCGGCTCGTGACGACGATCGGGCCGACGCCTTGCCCGTGCAGGTGCTGCGCCGCCAGCGTGGCGATCTCGCCGGCGCCGACGACCAGCACGCTGCGTCCCGTCAACCGTCCGAAGATCTTGCGGGCCAACTCGACGGCCGCGAAGCCCACCGAGACGGCGCCTTCTCCCAGCGCGGTCTCCGACCGCACGCGCTTGCCCACGCCGAAGGACGCCTGGAAGAGGCGCGTGAGCAGCGGGCCCGCGCACTGGTGCTCGCAGGCAACCTGGAACGCGTCCTTGACCTGACCGAGGATCTGGGGCTCACCGACGATCAGCGAATCCAGCCCGGCCGCAACGCGGAACAGGTGCTTGGTGGCATCGCTGTCGGACCGTTCGAAGACGTGGGGCACGAAGGCTTCGGCCGAGATGTCGTGGTAGCTGCACAGGAACTGGATGATGTCGGCTCGCGCCCGCAGCGGATCGTCGCTGACGACGTACACCTCCGACCGGTTGCAGGTGGAGAGCAGGACGGCCTCGGTGGCCGCCGACCGGGCCGCCAGCGCCTGAACGGCCGTGCCCACGTCGCGCGACGAGAAGTCGAGTCGCTCGCGCAGTTCCACCGGCGCCGTCTTGTGGCTTACGCCCAGGAGGAAGACGTGCATGACCAGTCGGCCTAGCCCCTCATGTCTCGAACACTTGCCAAGACCGCCGGCGGGTCACAGTGCTCTCTGCGCGCGCTTCGCGCGCCAGGACCGTCATGCGGATTGACGGTGGAGTTTGAAGTCGTTGGCTCGATGCGCATGACGGTCTAGAACGTGTGACTGGTGCGGACGAAGTAGCTGATGAACAGGAAGTTCAGGAGCACGACGACGAACCCCAACGTCGAAAGCCACGCCGCGCGACGGCCCGACCAGCCGAGCGTTCTACGCGACACCATTGCCAACGAATAGATCCCCCACGTCACCAGCGCGATGAAGACCTTGGGATCACCCACCGACATGGCCAGGAGATTCGGATCGGTCGGCGTGGCCTGTCGGGCTTGTGCCGTCCAGATGAGTCCGACCAGCACGCCGATCGTCAGGAAGGCCCACCCGACCGCCACGGCTCGAAGGTTCATCGCGTCCAAGGTGAGTAGCGACGGCAGGCGCGTGTAGAAGTAGCCCAGGTGCTTCTTCTTGATCTCCTTGAACTGCAGCATGTAGGTGACGCCCAGTGCCCCGGCCAGCGCGAAGCTGGCGTAGGCAAAGAGAAGCGACGCCACGTGCACCCAGAACCATGGGTTGTCCAGGACCGGGTCTGCGTTCTCGACGCCCGGATAGAGCACGGGTATCAGCTGCAAGCCGAACAGGATCGGCGATATGAACACCCCCATCGCTCGCTCTTCGGCCGTGATCTCCAGATACAGGTACGAGAGCGCCAGCAGCCAGACGAAGGTCGACACGGCGCGCGAGGGGTTGGCGAAGGGCACGTGCCGCACTTCCATCGTCTGCATGCCGATCGCAAACGTATGCGTGAGAGCGGCCAGCAGGAGGAACGTCGTTGCCGTGCGCCCCGCGGTCGGCGAACGCCGCGCGAAGTGGACGGCGTACGCCACGCCTGCCGCGGCGTACAGAGCCAGCGGCAGCAGGTTCACCGGGCTGTTGGGGCGAAGTAGCCCCGCTTTGCGCGGGGAGTGACGTTGGCTCTCGTGGTCTGCACCACGATGCGGCGCCACGCCCCGTCGCGCTTGCCGTTCTTCGGGGTGTAGCCCAGCGTGTACTGGCTGGCCAGTTCGTCGGCGATCTGCCCGTAGACAGCCGTCAGATCTTCCGCGCGCAGCGGAAAGAACGCGCGTCCGCCGGTTTCCTGCGCCAGCTGACGCATCACGAACTCCGCTTCGCGGAAGCCCTTCGACTGCGTGTCGGCGCCGCGCAGCGCTATCGTGTAGATGGCCGTCTCCGAGCGCTTCGCCAGGTCGAGGACCTCGTCGAAAGAGATGAGGCTCGACGTATCCTCGCCGTCGGAGAACACGATGAGCGCCTGCCGGCGAACGTCCTCCTCGGACACCGCCTGGATCTTGCGCAGCTCCTTCAGCGCGATGTAGAGCGCGTTGTGCAGCGAGGTAGAGCCGCCGGCGGCGATGCGTCCGATGGCCTGCTCCAGCTCCGCCTGATTGCCGGTGAACGCCTGGCGAATCTCGACGCGGCTGTCGAAGTCGATGATCTGCGCCATGTCGTTGGACTTCAGCCGCTTGACGAAGCTGACGGCCGCGGACTGGAGCATCGGCAGCTTGTCCTCCATGCTCGCGCTGCTGTCGAGGAGCAGCGACAGCGCGATGGGCTGCTGGCGGCGGTTGAAGAACGACAGGTCCTGCTTGACGCCGTCCTCGAACACCGAGAAGTCCGCGTCATCGAGGTCGGTGATGTAGCGGTTTCCCGTGTCGGTCACGGTGACGTTCAGAGACACGATTTCGACGCCGGCGCGGAACGCCGGGCGGTCTGGAGGAGCTGGGGGCTGTTGTTGGGCGAGCGTTTCCGGCGCTACCAGGGCAACGACCACACAAACCAGGACAAGCCGCACGATTAGCCTCCGTTCTGCCCGCGAGCCGGCGTGCCACGGACCACGAGGGTCGGACGCGCTGAAGATACAGTCACCTTGCTCGGCGCGATGAGCGATTCGGGCCGGCTGTAGACCACTTTGTATTGAGACGACAGCTCGGCGGCCAGTTTCGCCAGCGCCAGGTCGAGCCCCATCGGACTCAGCAGCGTCACCCGTTGGCCGCCGGTCTCGGCGGGGCCCGCGTCGAGCAAGAACGAGCGCTCGCGTGAGCCGCGGTCGTTGTTGTCGACGAAGAACTGGCCGACCGTTACCATGTGCAGCGCCGCCCCGGCGCGCTTCAGTTCCCGCACGACGTCGCGCTGGTAGGTGTTGGTGAACTCGGTGCCGTCGGTAATCACGGGAACAATGACCGCGCGCGGTGTTTCGCGCTTTGCCAGACCCTGCGACACCTCGGTCAACGCATCCAGCAAGGTCATGCCGCTCTGCGGCATCGAGAACAGGCCGTTCACGGCGTCGGACAGCCTGGCGCCGTCGTTCGTGTAGTCGACGCGAATGGTCGGACGGTCGGCCAGCGTGATCACGGCTACGCGGTTGCCGATGGCCATCTTCTTGACGAAGCCAGACAACGACGATCTCAGGAACAGGAGCTCGTCGGCGGCGGCGGTGCTGTTGTCGACGAGGAGCGCAATGTCGATGGGTTCGGTGGCGCGCGACACGCGCAGGATCTCGCGGCGTGCTCCATCCTCGCGAACTTCGAACGCTTCAGGGCCAAGGCCGTCGACCGGCTTGCCGTCGCCGTCTACCGCGCTGACGAAGAGCGTGCGCTCTCTCGAGGAAGACTGCGCCGATACGTCCGACCACGGCGCGACGCCCGACACGGCACCGAGTACCGTGAGGACGAGAAGCAGGGGCGCGGGCAGCGGAAGGCGCATGCAGCTTGATCTCCTAGAAAACTTGACGGCTCGAGTTCCGACCAAATGAGTTAAGTTTTCTCCGCCCCGCCAGAGGCGGAGCCTCGCTAGGCGTGCGGCCAGTATAGGGCCGGGGTTCCGGGGAGATCAAGCTTGGGGGCTTCCCGAAAACCATTGAAAACAAAAAGGTTGTATCGGGCGGCTGAGTGACAAACCTGGCGCACCGCCCGAACTTGGTGAAGTTTTTCACAAAGTAGCGATATACTGGAGAGCGGTCCACACGCCGAGGGGAGGTGCCGTGGGCGACGCGCCGAAGTCGAAGGGTTTCTCGCTGACGCGCGCGGCCAGGGCGCTGCAGGACAATGTTGCGCGGTCTGGCCCCGTCGCGAGCGCGAGTTATTCGCTCATCGGCGCGATCCTGCTCCTCGGAGGAGCCGGTTACGCGCTCGACGGGTGGTTGGGCACCAAGCCCTGGTGTGCGGTAGCAGGCCTGATGTTGGGCGTGGTAGTCGGGTTCTACGAGCTCGTCAAGACAGCGTGGCCTCGGTGACGCCGGTCGCCAGCATGGTTGCGGTCGCGGTGATGCTCTGGGGCGGGATCACGCTCGTCGGCGGCGCGGGCGTGAGCCCGGAGGCCGGGTTCGGCATGGCCATGCCGCTGGTGGCCGCGGTGGGAAGCTGGCTTGCGACGGTACGGGTGCATTCGATTGACCCTGCCCGAGTCACAGCCGTGATGGTGACAGCCTTCGGGGTGAAGGCGCTGCTCTTCGGGGGCTACGTCGTTGCCGGCGTGCGGGGCATGGGGTTGAGGCCGGTGCCGTTCGCGCTGAGCTTTGCGGGGTTCCTCATCGCGTTGTACGCGGTGGAGGCCTACTTCCTGCGACGGTTGTTCGCCGGAAGCGGCCAGATGGGCTCTCGGGATTAGATATGCAGCAGGAAGAAGTCGCTGAGCAGGCCGCCGGGGGGTTTAACGCCGGCGAGGTCATCATCGAGCACGTCTCCAACAGCTCGATCGATCACCCGCTCATCCACCTGCCGACGATCCTCGGCGTGAACCTGTCGGTCACCAAGCACGTGCTGATGCTGTGGCTGGTGGCCGCGGCGCTCTTCATCCTGATCACCTTCACCGTCCGTCGCTACCTGCGGCAGGATCGAATGGTGCCGTCGGGCTTCGCCAACGCCCTCGAGGCCGTGGTCGAGTTCATCCGCGACTCCATCGTTCAGCCGAACGTGGGCAACAAGTGGGTGAACACCTGGACCCCGCTCCTGCTGACGCTGTTCGTTTTCATCCTCGGCGCCAACGTCATCGGCCTCATCCCGGTGTTCGACGTGCTGTCGCTCCTCAACCACACCGTGTTGCACGCGCCCGAGGAGTCGTTCTTCGCCCAGGTGCTGCATGGCGGGACCACGGCAACCGGCAACTTCAACGTGACGGCGGCGTTGGCCACCATCACGTTCTTCGCGATCATCACCGCGGGCGTGCGGGCGCACGGGTTCGTGAAGCACTGGACCAACATGGTGCCGCACGGCTTGCCGCTGCCGGTGACGTTGATGCTCATCCCCATCGAGATCATGGGGATGTTCGTGCGGCCGTTCGCTTTGACCATGCGACTTGCGGCGAACATGACGGGTGGCCACATCGCCATCCTGGCCATCCTGTCCTTCGTGTTCATCTTCGCGCAGATGAGCGCGGGCCTCGGCGTCGCCGTGGGATTGGGCCTGTCGCTGCCCCTGGCTGTCGGGATCTCGGCGCTCGAGATCATCGTGGTCGTCGTCCAGGCGTACGTGTTCACACTGCTCACGGCCGTGTTCATAGGCATGGCAATCCACGCTCATCACTGAGCCAAACAACGGAGGATCTGCTTGGAAATGCAATTTGCGTTCATGGGTGCTGGCATCGGGCTCGGCTTGGCCGTTATCGGGGCCGGGCTGGGGATCGGAAGGCTTGCGGGCGGCGCGGCCGAAGCGATCGCGCGGCAGCCGAGCGCGACGGCGCAGATCACCGGCGCAGTCAACCTGCCGCTCTTCCTTCTCGAAGGCGTGGCGATTCTCGCCGAGGTGTTCGCCCTCCTCATCGTGCTGTTGAAGTAGCAACGGTCACGGGCGCGGTCGCGCCGCGCCCATGACGCTGAAAGGACGACCACGATGAATAACCCGCTGGTCCAGCCCGATCCCGGGCTTTATATCTGGACCATCGCGACGTTTCTCGTCCTCGTGGGCTTGCTGGCCAAGTTCGCGTGGCGGCCGCTCCTGGCCGCGCTCGAGCAGCGGCAGGATGCCATTCGCAAGTCGCTCGACGACGTGCGGCAGGCCAAGCAGGATCTGGAACGCGTGCACGCCGAGTCGGCGAAGATCCTCGCGCAGGCGAGGACCGAGGCCGACGCGATCGTCTCGGCTACCCGGGCCGATGTGAACGCGTTTCGCGAGGAGATGCGCCAGAAGGCGCGCGCGGATGCTGACGGCATCGTCAAGAACGCCGAACGGCAGATCGAGCAGGAAACCGCGCGGGCGCTTCAGCAGATTCGCCACGAGGCCGTGGACCTGTCCGTGAGCATCGCGTCGAAGCTGCTGCAGCGCAACGTCTCGAAGGACGACAACGCACGGCTGATCGAGGACGCGTTCAAGCAGATCGAACAGACTAGCCAAGGCTGACCCCGTGCGGCGCCGTGGCTAGTCGGCAGCATCTCCTCGGCGCGCTTCGCGCGCCGGGCCGCCGGCAGTTCCTGTTTTCCGGGGCCGCGGCGCTCGGCGGCGCGCTCCTTTTCGTCTACGCAGTTCGAAGCGTTGGCACCTCCGCCATTGTCGACGGCGTCCGGCGCGTCGGCGCCGGGTTGGTCGTCGTCCTGCTGCTGGCGGGCCTCCGCTTCGGCTTGCGCACACAGGCCTGGCGGTTGTGCATGCGTTCCCAGACACGCGTGCCGTTCTGGCCGGCCTTCCGTGCCTTCCTGGCCGGCGATGCCATCGGCAGCGTGACGCCGCTCGGCCTTGTGGCCAGCGAGCCGACGAAAGTGCTCCTGGCGCGCCGCCACGTGCCGCCCGGCGAGGCGGTCGCGTCGCTGGCCGTCGACAACCTGACCTATGCGGCGTCGGCGGTTGCCATGGTCGGCGTGGGTGTCATCGTGACGCTTGCAACCGTGCCGCTCAGCACGGCGTGGCAAGAGGGCGCAGTGGCTGCACTGTGCCTCATCGTCGGTGCTGGTGTGGTGGCGCAGCGGCTGATGAAGGGTACGTGGTCGCCGGAGCGTGGGGATCGTCCGGCGTGGCGCGCCCGCCTGGCGCAGCTACGGCAGACGGTGATGGGGTTCGCCGAGGGCCACCCGGAACGCCTGTGGGCGGTCCTGGGCCTGGGCATCCTGTTTCACATGTGTGCGGTGCTGGAGGTCTACCTGGTCCTCGGCTGGTTGCTGAGCGACGCCAGGCCCACCTGGGCGCAGTCCATCGTCTTCGAGGCGCTCAATCGCGCCGTCACCATCGCCTTCAAGTTCGTGCCGTTCAGGGTTGGCGTGGACGAGGCGCTGTCTGGATCACTAGCGCCCGTGCTGGCGGTGGCGTCGGCAAGCGGTGTCACGCTGGCCGTCGTGCGGAAGGTGAGGAACCTGTTCTGGGCGGGTGTCGGCCTGGCGCTTATCGGCGCCCACCGCGTCCAAGCAGGCGCGACAACGTCGGATCTCCGCGAAACCTGACGCGTGCATCGGCTCGGATGGCGTTCGCCCGGCTGGTGTTGCCGGCGTTGGCCCACGCCGCTGCCGCCAACCCGTAGCCTTCCGGCGTCGGCACCGCTTCCAACAAATCGCCGAGCACTTCCTCGACGTTCTCCGGCTGGGTGGATTGGTAAAGCGTGGCGAGGCTGAGGTACGCGCGAGGGTCGCGCGGAAACGCCTCGATCTCGCTGCGAAACGCCGCCACCGCATCCTCGGTCCGTTCGAGACGCGCCAGCGATTCGCCCTTGTACAGCTCGAGCTCCGCCACAGGCGCCTGATCCGTCTCTTCCGCCGCCGCGTCGGCGTCACCTTCAGAGAAGGCCTCGACGGCCTCCTCATATTTGCCTTCGTCGAACAGCAGGCGGCCCTTCACGAACTGCGGCAGTTGGCTCGTAGGGTCCACTTCGGCCGACACCGCGGCGTGCGACGTGGCTGCCTCCGTGTCGCGAAGCGCCAAGGCCACGCGCGCGGCGCTGTCGTGAGCCGCGATGCGGTCGCGCGGCGTCCCGCGCTCGGCTCGGGCGACAGCGGCCTCGGCCAGGACCCGCGCTTGTTCCAGCTTGCCACCTCGGCGCAGCACGTCGCTGAGCGCCAGGGCCACGGGCAGGCTGTTGGGCCACACCTGCTCTGCGCGCGCGAAGGCGGCCGCGGCCTCGTCCAGCCGCCCCGTGCGGGAAAGAAGCTGGCCGATCTGAAAGTGCACGGCTGCCAGCGCGGGCCGCGCCTGGACGATAGCTTGCAGCGCCTGGATCGCTTCGGCGAACTGGGACGCGCCAACCAACTGCGCCGCCCGGCTGTGGGCGGCCAGTGTGCTGGAGTCCACGTTCGCGGGCCTCGCGTTCACGTTGGGCGGCAGATCCGGGCCGGCGAGAAACCCTGCGGCCGCCAGCCGGCGCTCTTCGTCGAGACTTGGCGGCTCCGGCCGCGCTGGCGGGTTGCCCGCGACGAGTTCGTCGAGCACCGCGCCAAGCGGAACGGTGTCGGGCACGGGCTCCGCTGTGGACGCGGCGGCTTCAGAAGGCGCCAACGCAACGACGGTGTCCGAGAGGTCTCGCACCAGGCGTCGCGTTTCGGTGGTCAACGCGTACAGCGGAGCGGTGCCGAGCCGGTAGTAGCCCGCCAGGGACTCCGCGTAGAAGGGCCGAGACGGGACCCTCCCATCGGCATCGTCGAGCAGGGGACGCAGGGAGCGCCCGTGCAAGCCGCCGGGCATGGGCGCTCGCACCAGATCGAGAATCGTCGGTGCCACGTCGGCCAGCTGGACCGGAGCGGTCACCCGACTTCCCTTCAACCTCCCGCGGGGCTGCTTGATGACGAATGCGACGCCCAGGGCCCCGTCGTCCAAGCTTGCTCCGTCGTTGGTCGTGCCGCGGCCGCCGACGAGCAACATCGTCGCGGCCTCGTACAGCGATCGGTCCTTGAGGGACGCCACCACGCGGCCGACCACGGCCTCGGCGTCGACCTTCGGGACCTCGATGAACAGGAAGAAGCGCTGACCTGTCTGCGAACCGAGCCACTGCAGGGCGGCTTCCGTCGTGCGATTGCCGGAGCGTTCTAACGCGGCGTCGTCGGGCGCGGACATGACCGCGTCGTCGAAGAAGGCAAAGCCCTGTGCGATCCCCGTCTGGCGGCGGAGTCGATACGTGGCGACGGCGCCCCCTGTGGAGAATCCCCGATTCCGAAGCAGCTCCGCGAGCGTGCGCACCTCGGGGCGCAGCACGAACCCGCCGTCATCGCGAACGCCGTGCTCGAACGGCAGGCGTCCCGTGAGCAGCGTCGTGTAGCCCGGCAACGTGAGGGGCGTGTGCGCGTAGGCCCGCGTGAACGTAACGCCGTCCGCTGCCAGCGCATCCAGTGCCGGCGAGGTCGTCGAGGCCACTGCCGCCGTCGAGAGGTCGCCACTTTTCAGCCCGTCGACCGCGATGACGATGATGGGACCCTGGTGTGGCGGTGACTCGCGCGCGTACCACCACCCGGCTGCCGCCGACCCCAAGGCAAGTGCGCCCACCACGACGGTGATCGCAATCGCCTGCCATCGTCTGGTTCGAACCGGTGCGCTAGCTGGCATCGCGAGTCGCTAGTTCCTGGCCGATCGCAGGGACGCGATCTCGGCGCGCGCCCGCTCGTTGCCGGCGTCGGACTTCAGCACTTCGTTGTAGGCGTCGATGGCCCGGTCGAGGAGCGCCTGGCGAGCCGTGTTGTCCCCCGCCTGCGCGGCCTTGCGGCGGTAGACGTCGGCGACGACCAGGTTCACGGAGCTGAGCCGCGGGTTCTTGGCGTAGATGTCCTGGTAGGCTGCGAGGGCCTGGTCGAACTGGCCGCCATCCCGGAGCGATGCCGCTTCCTGGAGCCGCTGCTGCACGTTCTTCTCGAGCGCGTTGGGCACCGGTCCAGGATCCTTGGCCAGCGAGAACTGCATGGGCGTCTGGTTGCCGACGCGAACCGGCGCCGAGACGTCCAGGACCAGAAAGCCAGGGGCCTCGATAACGAACCGCCAGGTGCCGGTGCGAAGCCCAATCATCCCGAACCGGCCTTTGTCGTCGGTGGCCGACGCGATATTGGACGGGTAGGCATCGGGGTTGAGGGCCCGAACGATGGCTCCTTTGACCGGCTTGCCCGTGAGGTCGCGGACCGTGCCGGTGGCGCGCGCCGTCTGCGCGGCGACCAGGGCGGGCAACGCGAGAAGGGTCAACGCCGCGGCTGCCGTCCGGATAATTGACATTGGCCGATCTTACACTTCAGAAGCCTGGCGTCTGAAGGGTCCAGGCTTCTGAAGTGTAAGTGTCTTTTTGGCCCCGCTTTGCGGGGCCGGACATCTTCAAGGGGGCTACTGCTTGCTGGGATCCGAACGGCTGGGGCCCTGAAGATGTCGGGTGTCTGGCCTCTAAACCGTCCAGCGGCATCAAAGCTCCCCTTGGCGAGGTTTCGTGGGGGCTACGCCCCTGCCAGTCACCTCAATAGAGCATGAAATAGATGACGACCCCGGTCACCGAGACGTACAGCCACACGGGGAACGTCCAGCGGGCGATGCGGACGTGCTCCTCGAATCGCTCCTTGAAAGCACGAGACGCCGTGACGAGCGCCAGCGGGACGATGACGGCCGCCAGCACCACGTGAGTGATCAGAATTGCAAAGTAGACCAGCCGAATCAGGCCCTCGCCCTGGAAGGGCCGCGACCCGATGTTGAGGTGGTACACCACGTAGCTCACGAGGAAGAGAGCCGAGGTGGCCAGCGCCCCCAGCATGCACCGCTCGTGCGCGTGTCGCCAGTCGTTTCGAATGAAGAGATAGCCGGCCACCAGGAACACGGCCGCCGAGGCGTTCAGCGCGGCGTTGACTGTTGCGAGGTCTTCGATCCCCACGTCGATCACCACCACAGCCGATCGGCGACGAGCGCACCGAGCAGGAGCGGCAGGTACAGGATGGAGCCGAAGAACAGACGCCGCGCCGTGATCAGCGAACGCTCGCGCGCGAAGGCGCCGCTGAGCGCGATGAACGCCAGGCCCAGGACCGTCGCAATCACGCTGTACGGGACGTCTGCAAGTCCGACCACCGCGGGCATGATGCTGACCGGCCATAGCGCCGCCGCGTAGAGCAAGGCCTGCTGTCCGGTTCGCCGGCCGTCGGGTTCGGTGACCGGCAGCAACGGAATGCCCGCGTTCGCGTAGTCGTCCCGATACATCCAGGCGATCGCCAGGAAGTGCGGCATCTGCCAGAAGAAGACGATGCCGAAGAGGATCAGCGCCGGCAGCGATACGTCTCCCGTGGCGGCGCTCCACCCGATGACCGGTGGGAGTGCGCCTGGCACGGCGCCGACCAGCGTAGACAGCGACGTGCGCGTCTTCAGCGGGGTATAGGCGAGGAGGTAGCTGAGATGCGTGACCGCCGCGACGACCGCCGCAACGCCGTTGGCGCCCAGCCACAACTCGCCGATGCCGGCGACCGAGAGGAACACGCCGAACCACGTGCTTTCCGCGATGCCCAGTCGGCCGGCGGGAACGGGCCGTCGGCTCGTCCGTCGCATCAGGCCATCGGTCCTGTGCTCCATCACCTGGTTAAGCGCCGCGGCACCGCCCGCCACGAGAGCCGAGCCGACGAGCGTGTGCACGAGGAGCGCGGTGGGCACACCGTCTGGTGCCGCCAGGTACAGCCCGGCCAGCGTTGTCAGCAGCACCAGCAGGTTCAGCCGCGGCTTGGTCAGCGCCAGGAGGTCCGCGAAGTGGCTGGCCATTGTCAGGCGGGCTTCCGCCGAGCCGGGCTCGAGCCCTGGCGCGCTGGCCGCGGGGGCGCCGGCTTTCACACCCGCGCCCCTGCCGCGGTTGCCGAGGCGCTTGCCGGCCTGCCGGTCGGCGCTCCTCCACGAACCGTGGAGGGGCCAGCCGATTCGATGACGACAAACTGCCCGCGGCGCGCGCGTAGCGTGAGGACGAGGGACGTCACCAGCACCAGGCCGCCCGTCACGACGTGCAGCGAGTTGATGATGTAGTGCTTCTGGCTGAGGATCGTCAGCGCGCCCAGCGTGATCTGCACGCACACCAGCGCTGTCAAGAGCGCGGCCGGCCATGCCAGCGGCTGCCGCCCGCGATGGTGGTACAACACGTGCCCCGCCGTTGCGAGCACCATCGTGGCCACAACGAGTGCGCCGACCCGGTGCGCGAAGTGAATCGCGATCGCGAAGGTCCACTCCGGCGGGACCAGCCGGCCGAACGCCCACGGCAAGTCGGGGATCGCCAGGCCGGCGTCGGTGTGTCGCATGGTGGCCCCGACGACGATCTGCAGATACACAAGCACCGTCGTTGCCGTGGCGACGAGCCGCAGCGTCCGGTCGTCGGGCACCCCTCCGCGTGTGTCGTAGCCGCGGCGCCATCCGCGGGACGTCGCCAGCGCGATCGTGGCGGTCAGGCAGAAGACCAGCTGTGCCAGGCTCGCGTGCGCGATCGAGATCGGATCCGGCAGGTACCACAGCACCGTGATGCCGCCCAGGATGCCCTGCGTCACGACGGCCGCAAGCGCGATGAAGCCCAGTCGCCGGACCCAGGCGCGCGGCTCCCATCGCCACAGCACGAAGGCCATCACCAGGATCAGAAACCCGACCGTGCTGGCGATCAGCCGATGGCTGTGTTCGTAGAAGATGCCCCCGACCCAGTTCTCGATCGGGAACGTGAACATGAACCAGCCGTAGGAGTTCGGCCAGTCGGGCACCGACAGGCCGGACCCGGTGCTCGTGACCAGGCCGCCTGCGAAGATCAGGAGCGCGGTCGAGGCGGCAACGAGCAGGGCGAAGGCGTGGAGCATGGTGTTCCAGACGGCGGTCGTTGCCGCCGTCAGCCTGCGAACGAGACCGCGATGTCCTTCGTCTCCTTCGCGCTCACGGTCACGCTCTGCGTCTGCGTGCCCAGTTTCTCGTGCCACGCTTCCACCGTGTAGGTGCCGGGCGGGAGACCCTTCAGCGTGAACGTGCCATCGGCGGCCGTGACGGCGAAGAACGGATGATCGAGCACGCCCACGAACGCGTTCATCCACTTGTGGACGTCGCATTTGAAGGGCACCATCACCTCGCGCGTGCTGAAGGTGTGCGTGTGGCGCAGGCCCTGCAGCGCTTGCCCGACGTTGAATTCCTGGTTGGTCATCGGCCAGGCGTGGATGTTGTGGAGCGTGGCATCGCTGTTGAGGATCTCGACCGGCTGGCCCACCTGCACGCCGAAGACGTGCGGGCGATACTGGCAGCCCTTCTGATCCAACACGACGGGTGTCGTCGGCACGGGGAACGCCAGGTTGCCCAGGCCGTCCTTCACGTAGACGAAGACGTTCTGCAGCCCGCCCTTCGCGTCGGCGACGACCGTTTCCGTGACAGCGCCCGTGTTGGTGCACCGCGGGTCCGACGCCATCGTGATCGGCTCCGCGGCCGGGGCCTGGCCCATGAGCGTCACGCGGCCCGTAACTGCGGCCGCGGTGGCCGGGTCCACGGGGTTGGTGACGGGGGCTGCCGGTGCCTCCACGGCCGTCTCGCTGCCGCCGCCACCGCCACCGCACGCGACCGCTCCGGCCGCGAGGCCGACGATCAGGATTCCGCACACGATCCGCTGAAGTGACGTCATTTTGGAGGGCTCCGACCCTCGATTATTGATCAGGGGGTCGTCGTGCCGGCCGCCGCGGTGATCTTCCGAAGGACTCGGTCCTCCATCCACTGCTTGCTCCACCAATCAACCGGGGTCACCTGCTGCCCGCCGACGAGCATGGTGAAGTGCAGGTGGTCCCCGCCGGCCAGCCCCGTCATCCCGCTGCGCCCCAATGTCCCACCCTTTTCGACCGAGTCGCCAACTTTGACCCCGATCGAGGACAGGTGGCCGTAAAGGGATTGCACCCCGAGGCCGTGGTCCAGGACGACGCAGTTGCCGTAGATTCCCAGGTCCCCGGCATGGACGACGGTGCCCGCGTGCGCCGCGACGATGGCTACCTGGGCGGTGACCGCGAGGTCGAAGCCCAGGTGCACCTGCCGGTCCACCTCCTTGCCTTTGTAGACATAGGTGCGTGTATCCGCGAACTTGGCCTCGACCTGGGAATCGCCCAGCTGCTGAAACGCGTCCTTGAACCGCATCTCCGGGGCTGATTTGGCAGCGAGCGCCGCGACGAACGCGTTGTTCTTCTGACGCAGGTCGCCGTTGATTTTCAGGAAGCCCGCCAGGGCGTCGTCGGTGGGAATTTCCGCGTCGGGGCTGGTACTGGCGATGGAGGGCACCACACGCTGCAGGAACGCGTCATTCAGCTCGATCCGGCTCTTGGCGTACGGTTTCGGGAACACCCGGTGGTCCAGGGCCACCGCCGTGTCGTTGCCGGCCTCGTCCCGCGCGAAGAGCTGAATCGGCGTGGCCAGGTCCTGGTCGTAGAGGAGGGCGAAGAACGCCACCCGCAGCGCCGGGTCTCCTGTGATGCCTGCCCCAGCCGCCGGATAGCCTGGATATTCCTTGTCGCCGACCCGCACGCCGGACGTCACGCCCTCCGGTGTCGCCCGATACACCACGAACTCGCTGCCGCCGTGGTTCACGTAGTGGAAGGTCGAGACCGGCGACACCTGCGGCGGCTCCAGGCGCACCTGCAGGTCTCGCGTCACCACCGTTTCCGCGTGCCGCAGGCCGTACAACACGGGACGCGCCGCGCGCACCACCAGGCGCGCCGTGCCGGACTTCAGCTCCGGAATGGCCAGCTTGCCGACGGGCCGCATGATGTAGAGCCGCTCCGCGGATTCCTGCCGGACCTGTGATTGCCCCTGCTGTTCGAGCGCGAACACCTCGTGCGACTGCCCGTTCTGTTCGAGCGTCACGTCGACGCGCGAGAAGGCCCCGCCCGGAGCCTGGACCGACAGTTCCAACGACGTCGCGCGTCCGATGAAGCGCTCGGGCCCTTTCAGCTCGATCACGGGGCCCTCCGCGCGCCCCGCCCACCACCACATGCCGCCGCAGACGACGAGCGCCACCACCGCCAGCTTCAAGAGAAACCCGACAAGAGTTCGCATCGCCTCGATGATAACGCGCGAGGACACTGTCCTTCTGCCTTCTTGCCCGCTCCGCGGGCCCGGTCGAGCTTGGACGCTTCGCGTGCCGGCGAGGTAATCTCCGTTGATGACTCCAGCCGATCGACTGCGCGCGCTCCTGGCCCGCCGGGGTCTGCTCGTGATGCCGGGTTGCCACGACGCCATGTCGGCTCGACTCGTCCAAGAGGCGGGCTTCGAGCTGGGCTTCATGAGCGGCTTCGCCGTGTCGGCGGATCGGTTGGCCATGCCCGACACCGGCCTCATCTCATACGGCGAACTCGTCGAGCAGGGACAGAACATCTGTCGGGCGGCGCCGGAGGTGCCCTTCATCGGCGACGGCGACACGGGCTTCGGCAGCGCGCAGAACATCAAGCGCACCGTGGAGGGTTACTTCCGCGCCGGCTTCGCCGGCATCATGCTGGAGGACCAGGTGGCGCCGAAGCGGTGCGGGCACACCGAGGGCAAGTCGGTCGTGTCTCGTGACGAGGCGCTGACGCGGATTCAAGCCGCCGTCGACGCGCGCGATGCAGG